>Ga0302326_10001482_pt1 | contig 59726 bp, 55 predicted proteins | sample Palsa_T0_3_FD_202264 | JGI IMG/M metagenome (GOLD analysis project Ga0302326, IMG submission 202264) | Peat permafrost microbial communities from Stordalen Mire near Abisko, Sweden - Palsa_T0_3 | ecosystem: Environmental > Terrestrial > Soil > Palsa > Peat permafrost | place: Sweden: Abisko...
AGGCTACCGTATACGTGATCGGTTTTTACCGGTCGGACCGTCATACGCTTCTGATCCGGCGCTTCCGTCAGTAGGTCCCGGCTATGTCGCGCCGCGCCTTGCGCGACAATACCTTCATGTCCAAGCTGAGGAGAGTTTTTACATTGGCGCTCTATGCTGCCTCACTCGGCGCCGAAGTCCACACGCTGACCTTGCGCCAGGCTGTCGATCGCGCACTGCAGCAGAATCCGGAGATCGCCATGGCGCGCCTGGATGAGGTGAAGGCGATTGCCGCCGTGCGGGTGCAAAAAGACCCTTTCACTCCGCGCGTCTACGTCGGCAGCGGATTGGCTTACACCAACGGATTTCCCATGAGTATCGATGGCGCCGCACCGTCGGTGATCCAGGGACACGCGACCCAATACCTGTTCAACCGGCAGCAGAGCTACGTGATCGCGCAGACCAAGGAAGAGGCGCGTGCGGCCGGCATTTCCGCGCTTGCCAAACAGGACGACATAGCCTTCCGCACCTCTTCGCTCTATCTCGATGCCGAGCGTGCGGGCCGGGCCACGGAGATGGCGCGCCAGGAGGTGGCGAGTCTCGAGAAAGTTTTGGCAACGGTCCAAAGCCGTGTGGCGGAAGGGCGGGAACTGGCGCTCGAAGCCAAGCGCGCCTCGTTCAATCTCGCTCGCGCGCGGCAGGCGGCCGATGCGCTAGGAGCGGACGAGGAAACGGCCCAGACGTCGTTGGCGATGGTGTTGGGATATAGCGCCGACGATCGCGTGCGGCCGGCTGCCGAAGACCGGCCCGTGCTGCCCATGCCGGCTTCCGAGGAGGCCGCCGTGGAGAGTGCTCTGGGGTCGAGCAAGGAACTCCGGCGCCTGGAATCGCAAATCGCCGCTAAGGGCCTCGAGGGCCGCGCCGCCAAAGCCGCGCGCCTGCCGCGCGTGGACCTGGTGGCACAATATGGCCTTTTCGCCACGTTCAACCACTACCAGGATTACTTTCTCAAGTATCAGCGCAACAATGGCGAGCTCGGCGTTTCCGTGCAGCTCCCTTTGTTGCCAGGGCCGGGGGTGCGCGCGGCGGCCGCGGAATCCGATGCGGACGCTGCCAGGCTGCGCATACAGATGAATGACACGCGCAACCGGATTGTCGCGGATACCCGCCGGGCCTATCGCGATATCCGCAAGGCGGAGGCCGCCCGCGAGATAGCTCGCCTGGATCTGGAGTTGGCGCGCGAGCAGCTTTCCGTAAACCTTTCGCTCATGCAGGAGGGGCGGATTCTGCTGCGACAGGTGGAGGAGTCGCGCATTGCCGAGAGCGATAAGTGGGTGGCTTTTTACGATGCGCAGTATGTCGCGGAACGGGCCCGGTGGAACCTGGCCCGGCAGACCGGAGATCTGCTGGCGGTGCTGCGCTAATCCTCAGCCAATCGAGGATGCTTGGCGAAATCCCCCGCCCATCAGGCCTTTTCCGCTCCTGCCCGCAGCGGGTTCTTCCGCGCTCGGCGGAATGGCCATCTGGGCCCGGTAAAAAGCCAATAGTTGGGTTTCGTCAAAATCGATGGCCTTGGCGTACTGGCGAATGTAGCTGGTGGTATAAATACCGCCAGGCAACTTCCGGAAGTCGCCTCCCTCGATGGCTCTCAGGCTGCGCACGCCGATCTTGGTTGTTTCCGCGATTTGTTCCAGCGAAATTCCGCGATTCCGCCGGATCGTCGCCAGCCCGAGGACGCTCCCATCCGTTTCTTGCATCCGCTTCTCCCGAAGATTGCAGCGGGTGTGGCTACACTCCCACCCTCATATGAAAATAGATTAAGACCATAGAACATACCATAATGTTGCCGGGATTGCTAAACTCTTAGCCAAATGGCGATTTCGCGCAGACACTTCGCCGCCACTCTGGCAGCCGGCCTGGCAGGCGGTTTGCCGGAACGGCTCCCGGCTTTACGGTCCCGGCCGAAGCTGTTTGTCTTTTTGATTGCGGAACAATTCCGGCAAGTCTACCTGGAACGTAGTGCGCATCTGCTGGTGGCGGGTGGTTTCAAGCGGCTCATGGAGGAGGCTGTTTACTATCCGGATTGCCGGCTGGATGCGGCCAGCTTTACTGCCGGCGGATTGGCAACGCTGGCGACCGGCGCCTACCCGCAACTGCACGGCATCGTGGCGGACCAGTGGTACGACCGCAAAGCGCACTCTCCCACCACGGCCAGCGCAACGTTGCTCGAAGCAACTACCCTGGCCGACGAGGCGGCGCGTCTGGACAAGAGCCGGACCTTCTGCCTGGGCTTGCATCACGACTCGCTCTCCCTGCTGGCGGGCCGTTCGCCGGCGCAGCTTTTTTGGATGGATGATCAGGGCCTGTTCACCGCCAACCAACACGTAGAGTGGCTGGCCGAATACAATCGCCTGCGACCCATCGAGAATCTGCACAACGCCCTGTGGATGGCGGTCGGCGCTGGAGAGGGCTTTCCTCCACTGCGCACGCTGAGCTTCGATCCGTCGCACCCGGAAGAATTCATGAGCCTCTACCGATCCTCGCCGCACTGCCAGGATGCGCAATTCGAATTGCTGCGTAACGTGCTCGTGACGGAAAAGCTGGGGCAGGGCGACACTCTGGATTTTGTCTTCGCCTCGCTCGGCTCGATGGAGCTGCTGGGCTACGAGACCGGGTCGGATTCTCCGTTGATGGAGCAGATGGTGCTATGGCTCGACCGCCAGGTCAAGGTCACCCTGGAGGCTTTGGACAAAACGCCCGGACCTGGCAACTACAATTTGATTTTCGCCGCGGCCCATGGAGCGCCCGCGGAACCGGACGGCATCACCCGCCCGCGCGCGGCCGTCGAGGGCGAAAGACTGGCGCGCACCATTAGCGACGGGCTCACCGACTGGATCGATAAAGGCACGGTGAAGAACGTTTACGTAGAGAAGTATATCTATCCATTCCTCTACCTCAAGCTGGACGCGCTACGCAAACAAAACGTCACGCCGAGAGGCGCCCGAAGACTTGCGGCAGAGCTGGCCCTGCGGCAACCCGGGGTGGCGGGTTTTTATACCGCGGATGGGGAATGCACCCACAGCGGCGAGTGGCGGCGGCGGTTCGAGAACAGTTTTTACGAACTACGTTCCGGGGATGTGATGCTCAGCTACGCGCCTGGAACAGTGGAGGAGACGGGTACCAGGCACGGTATCTCGTATGGCTCCCTTTACAATTACGACACGCGCGTGCCGTTGTTCCTGTATGGGGCGCAGTTCGGTGCGCAGATGATCGAGCGTCCCATCGAGCTGGTGGACCTGGCGCCGACGATCGCGCGCGCCGCCGGGTTGAGTGCGCCTTCTTCGGCCACCGGCGCCGTGCTGGGGGAAGCCTTCGCCGACGAGAAGCACGGGAAATGAGCGGCGCGGAAACGTGCCTGGAGACATCGCTGTGCGGCATCCGGCTGCGTAACCCCGTACTGGCAGCTTCCGGAACGTTCGGCTACGGGGTAGAGTTCGAGCGGCTGGTCGATCTCAACGCGCTCGGCGGACTGGTGGTGAAGGGTCTCTCGCGCGAGCCTATGGACGGCAACGCGCCGCCCCGGCTCTGGGAGACCCGGGCAGGCATGCTGAACTCCATCGGCCTGCAGAATATCGGGGTGCGCGCCTTCGTGCGCGACAAACTGCCGGCTCTGGCGCGCTTGCGCACGGCGATATTCGCCAACATTTTCGGATACGCCACGGAGGACTATGCGGAAGTCGCGCGCGTACTGGAATCGGCCGAGGGGCTGGCGGGCTACGAGGTGAACGTATCCTGCCCCAACACGCGCCACGGCGGAATCTATTTTTCGAGCGATCCGGCGCTGCTGGCTGAAGTGGTGCAGACGGTGAAGAAGGTAGCGCGCCGGCCGGTGATCGTGAAGCTGTCCCCGAACGTCGCCGCTATCGAGCCACTGGCGCGGGCCGCGGAAGCCAGCGGCGCGGATGCTATTTCTCTGGTGAATACGTTCATTGCCCTGGCGATCGATGCGAGCACGCGGCGGCCGCGCCTGGGAGCGGGCTTCGGAGGGCTCTCCGGGCCAGCCATCAAGCCCCTGGCCTTGCGTTTGGTGTATCAGGCCGCCCAGGCAGTGAAGATTCCGGTGATCGGTCTCGGCGGCATCGCAACCGGCGAGGATGCCGCCGAATTCCTGATAGCCGGCGCGAGCGCCGTCGAAGTGGGCACGGCTACTTTCTGGGACCCGCAGTCGCCCGTGCGCGTGGCGCGCGAGTTGGGCCGCTTCCTGCGCGAGCGAAATATCGCTACTTCACGAGACCTTGTCGGAACGCTCGAGTGGCCCCAATAGCGTTAGTGCGCCGAATACTGCTCTTGAGGGGGGTTCAGCTTGATTTCGAGAGTTTTCTCGGTTTCGTCGACGTCGAAGGTCTTGCCAAAGGTCTGATACCCCTTGGCAATCACTTGAACCAGGATGGTGCCCTGGGGGAACTCGGGCACCTTGGCGATGCCTTCCTGATTGGTGCGCATTTCCCAAGTCGTGCGAACCTTCTTGCCCAGCTTGAAATAGTTCCGGCCTTTGACAAACCGCACCACGATATCGGCGCGGTCGATGGGCCGGCCTCCCAGGGTGGTGACCTGGATATTCAGCTTGGTCATCGGGACGGCAGCCCAGCTTGCGAGGGCGCAAAAGAGCAGCCCCGCGACCAGGGCCATACGAATACGCATAATCTCGATTTTGGTTAACGTAGGGACTTAAGTCAAGCGGGTGCTTTCCGGGAGTTGGGTTAGGATATGATTGAGGATGGTGAGGAGCCGAATAGAGGATAGCTTGGCCGATGCTTTCGCCGGGGTGAACGGCGTTCGCGAGGTTTACATGGATCCTTCTGGTGATGTCGTTAATGTTTTCACCATCATAGACGATGATGACGAGCGAATATACGAGTCGATCTATGACCGGGAGCGATCGATCCGCCAACATGCTGATTTGCATTTTGATTTCAACGTCATAGCCCGCCGCGGCCGGTCGGTTGAGGAACTCGTTGGGTCTTTTGCGCCAGTCTGGCAACGGACCGAAGCTGCCAATCTGTGCCCCAACGTCACCAGCATCTGAGCCGGGCAGAACAGACCGAGCAACTCGCACTTGCCCTTGATCGCGACCGCCCCGTTTGCGTTGATTGGGCCGTCACAATGCTGTTCTATTCCGCGCTCCACTATGTCGACGCCTTTCTCGCGGGGAAAAACATGCATCCTATGAACCATAAGCTGCGGGATGAGGAAGTTGAACGGAATGGCAGCCTATCCGGGATCTACGACGCTTATCGACGTCTGAAGGACCTGAGTACAGCGGCGCGATATGAGATTCCAAATTTTCCGCCCGAGAAGCTTGCCCTCGCAAAGGAGAAACTCTCCTGATCAAAGGTCACCTCCGCTTCTGAGCTTCATGAGCGCTGGAATGCGACGAGGGCTGGTCACCTGGGCGGGGCCAGGGCGATCATCTCGATTATGACCCATCAGCGTGGCTAAGGAACGTTGACGCCCGTGATTGCGGGATTCGTTTGCCCATCGATACCCGTGTCCGCGGTGCTTGTTTTCCCGTTGAAGGATATCTCCACTCCACACTGCGTAGCCACTGAAGTGAAATTGCTCTGCAGAGTGAGCGTAGCCTGAGTACCATCGGCGGTGGTCGAGACCGAAGTAACCGTAGGCGCCAGCCAGCCATTCCAAGCTCCATTTTCATAGGAATTACAGAGAACATGGCCTGCTGTTTGAGAACCAACTCCATTGCCCAGATTAATACCAGTGACCACAATATTAGGCTGGCTCGCTGTTCCTCCTCCGACTGCACTATAGATTGTGGGGGCCGTGTCAGGAATCATGGTCACGTTAACCGTCACGTTAGCGCTGGTATGGGCGATTTGTTGGATGCTCAGATATCCGTTGGGGGAAGTGTAAGTTTGGCCGTCGGCGAGGGCCCCGGCATAAGGCGCATTATTTGTTGCAAGCTGGGACTTGTAGTTTGACCCTTGCCAATACTGAATGGATGCGCCTCCCAGAAAGCCCGATGGTAGGTTGGCGTTCACTCCCTGCGGTTGCCTGTAGGAGACGTAAAGGGGATCCGCAGTGCCTGGAACCACAATTTGGAGCGCCTGTACGGCGGTCGTTTGCTGCTCCGCAAAAGCCACCTGATAAGTACCGCCTGCACTTACCTGTTGTACGTTGGCCAGCGGGAGCCACCCTAACTCGATGAGGTGAGGTACGTTGAAACCAACAACATTATAATCTTCATCACCCATGTTGCAGGAGTTATCTCCGTATTCTACTAAGCCTCCATTTGGTAGTAAGCCTTGGGCGTGCTGCATGTTCAATTGATGGCCAAGTTCGTGCGCCAGAGCCACATCAACGTCGTACTCGCCCGGGCCACTCGTCCAGTAAAAGCCTGAGTTGATCCAAGAATGACCCGGACAACAACCGAGGTATGAGACTCCGCCAAATCCGCAATATCGGGTCATCTCATTAGGCATCATGTAAATGCGGTACGGATAACTCGAGAAGTCGACGCCTGCGGCGGTCGCCGCCTGGTCGGCCTGCGACTGGATGGAATTGAGGTCTGAAGGATTACAGCTCGTGGGAACAGCGATTGTATAGGGTCCTACAACTGTTCCGGCGAAGCTCACAGAACCGTACGAGTTCGCCTGATACAAGGTGTTTACGCTGGGTCCCGTCTGGGCGAACATCGTGTTATTTATCTGGCTGTTTGTGAAAGTGTTTGGCGTGGTTGCCGATTGTAGGACGTATAGCAGGGTCGTTCGGACACCCGTCACAGGAATAATATTACCTGTTAAAGCTGAAACCGCGGACTGAGGGGATACGACCCTCGCGGACTCAGCGGCGGTAATTTCGGCGCCTTCCAGAAACCTTCCGTTGATACGGCCTCGACCTGTGACGGTCATCCCGGTTCTTAAGCCGCCCTTTGGCTGGGTGACGAAATGGAGTTCGTACGTCCGCCCTGCTGGCGATTGATCTTTGATGAAATAACTTGTTTCCGACCGATGTTGAGTGAAGTAGTCGGCAACCGTAATAATTAAGTTCCCCTTCACCTGATCGAAAGGCGCTGCAATAAGCGCCTGCGAGCAGCAAAGCGTTACAACTGCAAGGGTTAAGATCGAAAACAGCGTCCGGTTTGTATTTATGAGCACTCTTTCAGCCTTTCGCGAAGTGGCTATAGTCTAACCGAGCGGCGCGTGAGATACAAGAACTAACGGATATATCTCAGGCGATATCCGGCAGCAGGAAACTTACCGGCCGGCCGCTCGCAGCCGCCACCGCCTCCGCCGCCAGATATCCGCTGCGCACCGCGCCCTCCATGGTGGCCGGCCATCCCGAGCGCGTCCAATCGCCGGCCAGGAACAGATCCGGACGGCTGGTTTGAGCCGATGGACGCAGCGCTTCTGTTCCCGGCGCGGCCGAAAAAGTCGCGCGCAGCTCCTTGATGACGTGCGCCTTCTCCAGGCGGGCCTGGCGCACCAGCGGCAGGAATTCACCCAACTCCGAAGTCGCTAGCGAAATAATTTCGGCGCGGCCCATGGCGGCGAGCGATCGCGACGCGCTCACCACAACTTGCAGATAGCGGCCTTCGGACTTGTTAAACATCCACTGAATCGTGCGGTCGAGCAACGTGGCATGCGGCAGATCGGTAACCGGGCGATCGAACCAGAGATGTATGCCGGTGATCGGCGAGTGCTCAAAGGCGGGCGCGGGCAGACCAAACGCGGGCAGCCGCTCGAAGGGCAGGGCGCAAATGTAGTAATCGGCCGAGTGTTGCTGGCCGCCTGCCAGTATGCCTTCCGGGGTAATCCTCTCGGCCGGAGAGCGCAGCCGTAAGGAGACATCCCCGGCAGCGCTCCACAACCCGGCGCGGTACAGCTCGCCCAGCGGAATCGCGGGCACGCCCATTTCGTAGGAATCCGCACGCGCCAGAAAGCCCAGCCAGAAGACCTGGAAGCCGTGCCGCGCGGCCATGCGGTCAACATCTTCATTGATAGCGCTCACCAGCACCTGACGCCAGAAGCGCTCGATGGCGCGGGGCGTCTGCCGCTTTTCGTGCAGCCAGTCCAGCATGGTAATACGGTCGAGATCGTCGCGGCGGGTGCGCTCGCTGCGCAGCGCCAACAAACCCCGGGCGATCGAGATCTTGTCCGCGGCGTTGAGAAAACGCAGGCGTAGGAACGATTCGGTGAAGTGCAAGGGCGCTGGCAACACGCCGCGCCGCAGCGTGGAAACACGGCCGCCGGGCTCTATGAAAGTAAACTCGCGATAGAAACGGATACGGTCTCGCACTCCGAGACGCGCATAGAAATCCAACAGGTTGACGCAGCAGCGCAGCAACACGTGCTGGCAGTTATCGATCAGCTCGGAAGCCTCATCCCCAGGCGACAGAGGAAAGGAAGTAGCACGGCCCCCGAGGAATGGACGCGCTTCGAAAACCTTGACTCCGAAGCCGGCGCCGGCGAGCGCCGCTGCCGCGGCCAGTCCCGCCAATCCGCCGCCAATCACAATAACGTCGGGCAAATCTCATCATCCGCTATTTGTGGTGTCCCATATTGGGACGGCTTGTTCGGAGACGGGCCATGCGGGTGCGGTGCAGTGCGGCTCTGGCATTGAGCCGAAAGATCTTAACGCGGCGATTGGATTGGCACGCTAACTGTTCTAGGGTAATAGCGTCATACCTAATGAGGCCATCATGATCCGTCCGGAATCGAGTGCTCCGCGAACCTTAATCGCCGACGACCAACCCGATGTTTTGGAAGCGCTCCATCTGTTATTGAAACGGGAAGGCTATCAGATTGAAACGGTAAACTCTCCTAGGGCCGTATTAGAACGGTTGCACAGCCGCGAGTACGACGTGCTGCTGATGGACCTGAATTATGCACTCGATACCAGCTCGGGACAGGAAGGTCTGGACCTGCTCGCGCGCGTACAAAAACTCGATAACACGCTGCCGGTAGTGGTGATGACCGCCTGGGGCAGCATCCCGCTGGCGGTCGAAGCCATGCGGCGCGGGGCGCGCGATTTCGTCGAAAAGCCGTGGGATAATTCACAACTGCTCTCCACACTTCGCGCGCAGATCGAATCGCAAAGCGCGCGGCGCGTGGGTGCGGCCCGCGCGTCCGGAGAAATCGAAGAAGCCAGCGAAACGCAGCGCGGGCTGCTGCCGCGCGAGATTCCGCAGTTTCCCGGGTATGATATTTCTGCCGCCTGGCGTCCGGCCGGAGCGGTCAGCGGCGACTATCTCGATGTCCTGAAGCTCGATGCAAATAAGCTGGCGCTGTGCGTGGCGGACGTTATCGGCAAGGGCGTTCCGGCGGCGTTGCTCATGTCCAACGTGCAGGCGGCGGTGCATGCGCTGGCGGGCGAAATGCTGCCCACCGGCAAACTGTGCGAGCGCATCAATCGCATCGTGGCGGGCAACCTGGGCAGCGGCAAGTTCATCACATTTTTCTACGGCGTGCTGGATGGAACCACCAGGCGATTCAGCTACACCAACGCCGGACATTGCGAACCCATTCTGGTACGGCAGAACGGCGAGTGCCTGCGCGTAAATCATGGCGGCGTGGTGCTGGGCGTCTTCCCGGACTGGTCTTACCAGGAAGAGCATGTGGACCTCGCTCCCGGCGACCGTCTGGCGCTGTTCACCGATGGCATTACCGAAATCTCCAACACGCAAGGGGAGGAGTTCGGAGAGCAGCGCCTGATGGACGTGCTGACGGCACATCGCCACCTGAGCGCGGAGGCCATGCAGCAGCGCGTGATGGCGGCGATCTCCGAATTCAGCGGCGGAAACTTCCAGGATGACGCCACCTTGATCATCACCGCGGTAGCATAAAGCAGCCGCGCCTGGCATTCACCAAAAATACATCGCATTTCAGTCTGGAACGTATTGGCCGCCTTACGTTTTATAATCAAAGGAACATGCCAAACAGAATCGTCCTCGGCTCCCGCTCCCTGCTCATCGAGGACGTGGAAAAAGTAGCTCGCGAGGGCGCGCGTGTCGAGTTCGCGGAGCCGGCGCACGCACGCATCCGGCTGGGCCGGCAGAAATTTGAAGAGCGCCTGGCGGGCGGAGATCGCATTTATGGCGTGAACACAGGGGTGGGGGGCAACATCAAGTATGCGCTGAGCGTCGCTGAGACCGAAAAGTTTCAGGACAATCTGATGAAACATCTTTCCTGCGGCACGGGTGCGCCGCTCTCTCAGGACGTGGTGCGGGCGGCCATGCTGCTGCGCCTCGCGACATTCGCGAAAGGCACGTCGGCGGTGCGAGTGGAGCTGGTCGAGGCCTTCGCCGATCTGCTCAATCGCGGCATTGTGCCGGTGGTCCCACGCTACGGATCGGTGGGCGCGAGCGGCGACCTGATGCCCTCCGCCTATATCGCCCGGGTACTGTTGGGGCTGGGAGAGGTAGACTACGGCGGCAGGCGCATGTCCGCTCAAGATGCATTGCAGGCGGCCGGATTGAAGACCATTCGCTTCGCGCCCAAGGAAGGCCTCGCGCTCATCAATGGGACGACCAGCATGACCGCTATCGCGGCACTGCTCTGGACCGATGCGCAGCGTGTGTCGCGGGCTTTGCTCGCGGCGGTGGCGCTGGCGATACAAGCGCTCGAAGCACCCTCGGAGGCCTATCAGCCTTGGGTACACGAAAGCAAGGGCCATCCGGGCCAGATCGCCGTGGCGGCCTACGTCCGCGGGCTACTGGCAGGGAGCGGCTTCGTCAAGGAATCCAGCTCCCAGAGCTGTTATTCCCTGCGCTGCGTGCCTCAGGGGCTGGGCCCGGCGTGGGAAGCGCTGGAATCGTCGCGGGCCACCATTGAGCGCGAAATCAACTCGTCCAACGACAATCCACTGGTCGACCCGGAGACCGGCATTGTCTACCGCGCGGGCAATTTTTACGGCGGCCACATCGCACGGCTGCTGGATGGCTTGAAACTGGATTTCGCCATACAGGGCAACTGGGCCAACTCGCTGTTCGCGGTATTGGTAGACGACCGGTTCAATGGCGGTCTGCCGGCCAACCTGGTGAGCGATCCGGGCGTGAACTCAGGGTTCAAGGGTATGCAACTGAGCGTCACCAGTCTGGCGTGCGCCATCCGGCAGATGGCCGGCCCGAGCTCCATCCATTCTTTGCCCACAGAACAGTACAACCAGGATGTGGTCAGCCTTGGGATGCACGCCGCGGTAACCGCGTCGGACGCGCTCGAGTGCCTGCGCAATGAGACTGCCATGGTACTGCTGGCGGCAACCCAGGCGGTGGACTTGCGAGGCGGCCCGGACCGGCTGGGCCAGGGAAGCCGGAAAATTTACGACGGTGTGAGGCGGGTGGCAGCATTCCTGGACCGGGACCGTGCTCTCGAAGACTCAGTGAGCGCGCTCGCATCGGAGATTCAAACCGGCCGCCTCGCCGATCAGTAACGCCTCGATACCCTTACTTCTTTTTCTCCAGATTCCATAATCCGCGGGACAACACCCGGCCGCAAAACGGGCAGTAGTTGATCCCCACGAAGCTCGGCCGCTCATCGCCGAAGACAAAGAAGTACTCGGTATCGATTTCGGTCAGGATCCTGCCGTTGGTGAGCTGGTAGGGCTGTGCGTGGCGCGCGAGCTCCAGGTCCATCAGTTTGTCGAGCTCGGAACAGCAGGTCATGGGAGTATGCCGCCTCCATTAAAGCATGTACTGGGTGTCGGAGGCATGCGTGGGATAGGCGAAAAGCGTATCCTTCAGATCGGCGGCGCGCAGTCCGGAGCGCACGGCTAGCGCGAAAAGATTGATATGCTCGGCTGCCTGATCGCCAAGAAGATGCGCGCCCAGGATGCGGCCCGTTTCCTCTTCCACCAACACTTTAAATGCGGAGCACGACTCATTCACGCGCCGCGCGGAATACCACTGCGAGCTATCGCCCTGCTGCACGCGAAAGCGAAGGCCCTGCCTGCGCGCGGCGTCTTCCTGCAATCCCACCATAGCGAGCGGGGGGACGGTATAAACCGCCGAAGCCATGCCGGAATAATCGGGCTTGTGCCGGTTGCCTTCGAGTAAATTTGCGGCCACGATGCGCGACTGGTATCCGGCGACGGGCGTCAGCGGCGCTCCGCTTTCCGCGGCGTCTCCGGCGGCATACACTGCCGCGTTAGAGACGCTTTGCAGAAACTCGTTCACCCGTACACCGCGTTTTTCACGTTCGACGCCGGCCGCGGGCAGATCCAGATCATCGAGGTCCGGCGTGCGCCCCGCGGCATGCACCACCATCGCCGTTTCAAAGCGGCGCGGACCGGAGTGCACCCGCAAGCGGTCCGGCTCGCCTTCAATCGCTTCCACAGGAGTCTCCAGTTGCACATCGATTCCAAGGCTGCGTGTGTGATCCAGAAGGCGCGCGACCAGGTCCGCATCGAACCATTCCAGCGGACGCTTGCCGCGGTGCAAGATCCTGGTCTGAACGCCGGCACGAACAGCCAGGTGAGCGAATTCAAAGGCAATGTATCCGCCGCCTATGAAAATCATGCTGCGCGGCAGCGTATCCATTTCGAGGAAGCCTTCGCTGTAAGTGATCAGCTTCTCGCCGGGAATGCCGAGAGATACGGGCCGGGCGCCGGAGGCAATTACAATGTTCCGGCCTTCCAGCACATCCGAACCAACCTGGAGCGTGTTGGTTCCCACAAAACGCGCGCGGCCGTGAAACGCCTCGATGCCGGCTTCCGCAAATCTCTCTTCGCGCGCTTTCGGCACGGGGTCCGTGAAGGTTCGCTTAAAGCGCATCAGGGTGGGCCAATCGATGCGCGCGCGTTCGGCTTCGACGCCCTTTGCGCGCATGCGGCGGATCCAGTCGAGCAGTTCGCCGGCGCCTACCAGTACTTTTTTCGGATCGCAGCCGCGCAGGGCACAGGTGCCGCCGAAGGGGCGGGAATCGACGATGGCCACGGACCGTCCCGCGGCGCGGCATTGCCCGGCTACTGTACCAGCCGCCGAACCGGTGCCGATCACTACCAGGTCGAAGGATTTCTGCATGCAATCTCCGGCTCTGCCTAGTATGGCAGCATCCACTCCGCGCAGCGGTACACTAATGGATTGGCTGCTGTCACGCAAGCGATTTCGCCGCCGCTTCCGCGCCTCGCGCACCGCTGGATTATTACGCGGAACATCGACCTTGCATTCGTTATCGGGAGCACCCTGGCGGGCTACGCGTATCTGTTGCTCTACGTCGCGTTGCACGTGCCCATCTCCTATCTCTGGTGGTTCTGGTCGGTAGGTTTCGACGGCACGCACATCTTTGGAACGGCATCCCGCACTTTCTTCGACAGCCAGGCGCGGCAGAGCCGGCGTGCGTTGCTGTTCGGCAGCGCCGCATTCTTCTTCGCGCTGGGACCCATGCTGGTGCTGCTCGGCGGCAAGGCCTTCCTGGCCATCATCGTGGCGGTGTGGGCTTATTATCATGTGATCCGGCAGCACTACGGGTTCATGGTTCTCTACAAGGTGAAGAATCGCGATCTGGCGAAGCTGGACAACTTCCTGGATCGCTGGTTTCTGGGCGTGATGATGGTGTTTCCACCATTTCACAGGTTCTTCATTCATCATCCCGAGGAACTGGGCAGTCCCATCTCGTTTCCGCGTGCTGAGCCATTTTTGTGGGCGCTGGTAGCCGCCACGGTGCTGGTCTATCTGGGCCGGCAGGTGGTGCGCGTGCGCGCCGGCGATCCAGTGAATCTGCCGAAGTTTCTGCTGTTCGCCGGCGTGCTGCCGCTGCACTGGTTAACGTTTGCCTACATGAGCTGGATGGGGGCCGTGCCCACCGTGACGATTGTGCACAACGTGCAGTATCACGCGCTGATCTGGTTCCATAACCGCAATCGCTATGGGGCCGCAGAAACCGCGGAAAATCACGGGCGGATTCCGCGGGCGGTCTCGCGCAGCCTCCTGAGTTACGCGCTGGTGGCGCTGGTATTCAGCGCGGCCTATCGCGTGCCGGGGTTTCAGCTTGGACAAGCCTCGGACCTCGCATTTGGCTTCTTCTGCGGATTCGGTCTGACGCATTACTACCTGGACAGCAAGATCTGGCGCGTACGGCAAGATCCTGCGCTGCGCCAGGCATTGCAGCTAGCCTAAGGCAGTCCTTTGGGAACTTTGTTCGGGTCACCTGCTCGCCCCGGCCGCTGGTCGAGAGCTGTCCATGCATGTGTTCTCACGCTGCGGTATTGCATGCAGACCGAGGTGCACGTCTATGCGCTGGCCGTGGCGGCGAGCGCGCTGCTCTCGTTTTATCCTTTCCTGATGGTGATGCTGTCGTTCTGCCGCAACGTGCTGCGATGGCCCGCGGCGGCGGAGGCCATTTACCTGACTTTGAACGATTACCTGCCGGGCGACCTGAGCGCATTTTTAAAGCGCAACCTGCCTATGCGCGGCACCTTTCAATTCACCTCCATGTTCCTGCTGCTGCTCACTGCCAATGGCATATTTGAGCCGCTGGAGGTCGCGCTCAATCGAGTGTGGGGGATCCAGACGAACCGCTCTTACCTCAAAAACCAACTGGTGAGTCTCGGCATGATTTTTCTATGCGGTGGCCTGGCGCTCGTCTCGCTGGTCCTGACCGCCATGAACGCGAGGTGGCGTCCAGAGAGGCTGGAGCCCTGGGTCGGCCTGCTAGTATTCAAACTGGCGGCTGTGCTGATCTCGATTCTGACACTGTTCCTGATCTTCTGGCTGTTACCGAATCGTCGCATTCCGCCGATGCGGGTAGTTCCCGTGGCCGTTCTGGTAGGCCTGCTGCTGGAAGGAACGAAGTACGTAAATCTGCTGATCTGGCCGGCGCTGCGCGATAAGCTGGAGCGCGAATATGGAGTGTTCCACAACTCGGCGACCATCTTGATCTGGAGCTTTGTGGGGGCCATGGTCGTGCTGGTGGGCGCGCGGTCGGCGGCGCGGGTGGAGGTTCAAAATGATGAAGGACTGGAAAAAGATCGCAAAAGCTAGCGGGTTGACTATTCCGGCGGCGGAGGCGGATCGTATCGCGCCGGCGCTGGATGCCTTGGAAACTGCTTTCCGTCCGCTGGTGCGGACGATCGGGCCGGAGGTCGATCCGGCCGTGATGTTCCAGGCGAGCGAGGAGGATGGAGAGTGACGCTGCTCGAGGCCGCGGCCGCGCTCGGCCGCCGCGAAATGTCTTCTGTGGAGCTCACCGAGGCCGCGCTCGAGCGCATCGGCCGTCTGAATCCTGCAACCAACGCCATGCAGACGTTGATGGCCGAAACCGCGCGAAAGCAGGCGCAGCAAGCCGACGTCGAAATCGCCCGCGGCGAAAGCCGGGGTACGCTGCACGGCATTCCGGTGGCGGTCAAAGATCTCTTCTATACCAAAGGCGTCCGTACCACGAATGGCTCGAAGCTGTTCGCCAGTTATGTTCCCGACCATGATGCCGCCGTAGTGGAGCGATTGATCGGCGCTGGCGCGGTGTTGATCGGGAAAACCGGAATGCACGAGCTGGCCTACGGCATCACTTCGAGCAATCCGCACTTTGGCGCCGTGCGCAATCCATGGGACCGGGATCGCATTCCGGGCGGCTCCAGCGGTGGATCCGGCGCGAGCGTGGCGGCAGGCATGGTCTTCATGGCGATGGGCAGCGACACGGGAGGGTCCATTCGTATACCCGCCGCCTTCTGCGGCACCGTCGGCCTGAAACCCACTTATGGCCGCGTGAGCCGTTTCGGCGCTTTTCCACTGGGCTTCAGCCTGGATCACATGGGCCCGCTGACACGCGCAGTGCGGGATGCGGCGGCGGTGCTCAACGTTATCGCCGGATATGATCCACGCGATCATACTTCGTCCCGCCGTTCGATTGAGAATTATGTGCCTGAGCCGGAGCCTTCCATTCGCGGTTTACGCATCGGCCTGGCTGAGAATTTCTACGGCGAGCGGCTGGACCCGGACGTCGACGCAGCGGTGCGCGCAGCCTTCGCCGAGGCCGAATCGCGCGGCGCGCAAGTGGTGCCGCTGCGCGTACCGGACATCGTCGCGATCAACGCGGTAGCGCGTGTCATCCTGTTGGCGGAAGCTTCGGCGCTGATGGAGCCGCACATGGAGCAGCGCGACCATTTCGGCGCGGACGTGCTGGCATTACTGGATCAAGGGCGTCTGTTACCCGCCACCGACTATGTGAACGCGCAGCGTTTGCGGCGTAAGATGCGGGCCGAGTTCAACACCATGTGGGAGCGCGTCGATTGCCTGTTCACTCCCACCATTCCGATTACCGCGCCACGCATCGGTGAGACCAGCGCGACGATAAATGGCGAATCGGAAGACGTGCGGCTGGCGACTACACGGATGGTTCGCGCGATCAATGCATTAGGGCTGCCCGCGATTTCGATTCCCCGCGGAAACGACCGCCGTGGTCTGCCCATTGGGTTGCAGATTATCGGCAAGCCGTTCGCGGAAGCTATGATCCTGCGCGTCGCGCAGGCCCTGTTGCCCGCGGAAACGCCCACGCCCTCGCTCTGATCACGGTTATAATCTGACTTACAGGAGATCTCCAGGATGGAAGTCACTCGCCGCAATTTTCTTCAGGCAGGGGCGCTGGTCGCGGCCGCAACTCCCGTTGGGCGCGCCACTCCCAACGAGCGGATCACCGTGGGCGTGATCGGCACGGGTTCACGCGGACAGGAATTAATGGATTCGCTGCAAAAGCATCCGCAGGCCGAGATTGTCGCGGTGGTGGACGCTTACCAGGGGCGCCGGGAACGCGCCGTCGAGCGCACTCAGGGACGCGCCAAGATTTATCCGACGCATCACGATCTGCTGGCGCTGAAATCGATCGACGCGGTGGTCATTGCCACGCCCGACCACCTGCACAAGCCGATCATCATCGATGCGCTGCGGGCGGGCAAGGATGTCTATTGCGAGAAGCCCATGACCTATCGCTCGTCGGAGGGTCCGGAGATTATCACGGCCGCGCGCGTGGGCGAGCGCATGATGCAAGTGGGCAGCCAGGGCGTCAGCTCCGATCAACAGCGCAAGGCCAAAGAGATGATCCGAGCCGGCAAACTGGGCCGGATCACCATGATTCGCGCCGCCTATAACCGGAACACCGCTTCGGGCGCCTGGATCTATCCGATTCCGCCGGATGCTTCTCCGGAGACGGTGGATTGGGCGATGTTTCAAGGCTCCGCCGGCAAACTGCCATTCAGCCCTGAGCGCTTCTTCCGCTGGCGCTGCTACCAGGATTATTCGGGCGGCATTGCGACGGACTTGTTCGTACACCTTTGTACGACCATACATTTCCTGATGGATGCCAAGGCGCCGGCCCGCGTCACGGCTATGGGCGAGCTCTATCGCTGGAAGGAAAGCCGCGACGTGCCCGACACGCTGAACGCGATTCTGGAGTATCCGGAAGGATTCACCGTGAACCTCAGCTCATCGTTCAACAACGAGATGAACGCCGGCTCGGGTTTCCAGTTGCTGGGTACCGAAGGCAGCCTGACGATCGGCGACGGGCTGACGTTTTATCCGGAACATCCCGTTGAGGACAACCGCTGGATTGTGGAGGCTTGGTCACGCGCGCAGGAGGATGCGTACTATAAGGACCCCAAAGTAATCGCAACGGAGGTTGAGCCTGCCACGCAGCCCAGGAAAGATCCGGAACATTTCAAGGACGAAGGTCCGGAGCCGACCTTCGCGCACTTCGGCCATTTCTTCGAATCGGTGCGCACGCGCCAGTCTTACTGGGAAGATGCCGCAGCCGGTCACCACGCGGCAGCTTGCGCGCACATGATCAATCTGTCCGCCAAACAGCGGCGCGTGGTCGAGTGGGATTTTTCGAAAGACGACATCCGCAGCTAGCCCGGCCAGGCCCGCAGTTTATTCTGCTGAGATGTTGAGCTTACGAAAATAGCCTTCCGTACCTGGTCCGATCCAGAGCGCGACGGCGCCTTGGATATCTCCGAGTTTCAGATCGTGTATGAGGAGGCAGGGCTGGTCCGCGCCCCCGACATAAAGCGCCGCATTGGTCCCGTGCACGACGATGCGCAGATGCGTCCATTCGCCTGCCACCATATCCGCATAAGATTCGTAGACGCCGGGAGTCTGTTTGCGCAGCCGCTCCCAGGGCCAGTCCGGAAATGAGATATATTGCGTGGCGTGGTTGCGGCGAAGCTGCTCGTCAGCTCTTCCGTTGGTCGGGCGTATATAAATATTCTCGAAGCGCGATCCACCAGGTTGCATGCGGAAGGCGACGCCGATGAAGCCGCGCGCCTGTTGGGCGGCCGTCTTCGAGAGAACGCCCGAGACCTCCAGATCGATGCTGCCGTTATGGAACGGACGATGATTCACGATGGCGAAGGACTCGCCGGCTGCGGAGTCCTTTTCCGTGAGCTTCAGAGCTTGCATGCCGTGATAGGTAGTGAACTCCGCTTGCGCATTCTTCACTTCGAAGGGCGAAAGATCGACAAGCGGAATCTCTTCGGCGCGCACGGCCGCTGGGTGAAGCACAGCGAATGCGAGGATGGCGGGGAGGAGTCTCCAGCGTGTCATCTCAATTTTCATTTAGTCGCTCTTACTCACTTCGTTCCAAAGTGGCAGCCTCAGGCGGGCGAGACAACCGCTGCGGTCTTGACGGTTTTCGAGCATCAGCGACCCGCCATGTGCTTCAGCGATCTGCCGGCTCAACACCAGGCCGATGCCCGATCCGCCAGGCTTGGTGGTAAAGAACGGCACGAACAGATTGGTCGTATTCGAGATTCCTGGACCGTCATCCTCGATCACCACGTCGACGTGCGAGCCGTTTCGCGTCCACTCGATTTGGACGCCGCCGCCGCTCGTCAGGGATGCATCCACCGCATTGCGCAATAAGTTGATGAGCACCTGTTCCAACTGGTCCGGGTCGCCCCGGATAAAAATATCCGGACCCGGCCGCACGCCTACCTTCAACCTGGTCTCGAGCGTGACGCCGCGCTGCACCCAGGGCCGTATCTCCATAAGCTGCAACTGAGGACGCGGCAGCCTGGCCAGGCGCGCGTACGCGCCGATGAAACGGCTGAGCGCCTCCGAACGCGCCGAGATCACCGTCAGCCCGCGCCGCATATCGTCTTCCCAATCGTCGGGCAGAGGTCGCCGCGCGAGCAAACTTCCCAGACTGCCGGCGATGGACTTGATGGGCGTGAGCGAATTATTCAGCTCGTGCCCCAGCACGCGCACCAGCCGCTGCCACGCCTGCAACTCCTGCTCGCGCAGCGGCCGGGTCAAGTCCGAGATCACCAGCAATTGCAACGGCAGCCCATGCTCGCGGACCGTGCTGCGCCGCATTCCCCAACGGCCGGCGCCGCCGGGAAAGTCCATTTGAAAGGTTTGCTGCGGCTCTCCGGCCAGGCAGCCCTGCAGGTGTACCTCTTCGGCGCTCGCGCCCAGCAGCCGTTCCGCGGGAGCCGAGAGCAGCCGCTCGCCGGCGCGATTGACCAGCCTGAGACGCCGCTCATGGTCGAAGGCAAACACGGCTACATCAATCTCCGACATCACCGTACGCAGCAGGGTAGTGGCTTCGAGCGCGCCCAGGCGCTGTTCGCGGAGCGTGCCGCTGAGCGTGTTGACTTCCCGCATGACCTCGCCGAGCGCATCGTCGTAAGCCGCGGCGCGCCCCCGCACGGAGAAGTCGCCTTCGCGCAGAGCCGAAAGAAGATTGGAAAGCGTTTGCAACGGAAAAACGACCCGCTCTCGTACCGCCAGGGCAAAGCCGAGCCACAGCGATACGATGAGAACTGTCAGCGTCCACTGGATTTGCGACCGCGGCGTGGGCTCGACCAGCCACAGCATCACCAGCGCCACCAGCGATCCGGGCAGCCCGGCCAGAATAGCCATGATTACGATGCGGCCTTCGTATCTCACGCGCTGGCGACGGTGGGGCTGACCGGGAGTCATGGGGAGGCCGCGAGAGAATGCGCCTCACAGTCCATAGCGCTGCAATCGTCTGTAAAGCGCGCTGCGACTCAGGCCGAGGGCATTCGCCGCGTGGCTGACGTTGCCATTGAAGCGCTGCAAGGCCTTCTTGATCAGCAGTCCCTCCACTTCTTCGAGGCTCAAGTCCTCGAGGCGCGGCGACCCGTCGCGCGGGGATCGCAAGCCCAGATCGTTGGCTTTGACGCAGGGGCCCTGCGTCATGAGCACGGCGCGCTCGACGGCATGGTCCAGCTCACGTATATTACCAGGCCAGGGGTGTGCCAGCAGCGCGCGCATGGCGGCATCCTCGAAGCCGGTGAGGCTTTTGCGGTAATGGTCGGCGTGCTGCCGCAGGAAATGCAACGCCAGCAGCGGAATATCTTCGCGGCGTTCGCGCAGTGGAGGCAGCCGGATCTCGATGGTATTCAGCCGGAATAACAGATCCTGGCGGAAGCGTCCGCCGGCCACTTCGGCGTTCAGGTCGGAGTTGGTCGCCGACAGGATACGCACGTCGACCTTGCGCGTCTTCGAAGAACCCACGCGCTCAAACTCTCCCGTCTCGAGCACGCGCAGGAGTTTGGCCTGCAGGTTCGACGAGATATTGGCGATTTCATCGAGGAACAGGGTGCCGCCGTCCGCCATCTCGAAGCGGCCCGTGCGGTCCGCTTTGGCGTCAGTGAAAGCGCCCTTCACGTGGCCGAACAACTCGCTCTCGAAAACGCCTTCGGAAAGTCCGCCGGTGTTGACCGTCATCATGGGCTTGGCGGAGCGCAGCGAAACCGAATGCAGCGATTGCGCCACTAGTCCCTTGCCGGTCCCATTCTCGCCCGTGATCAGAACATTCGCGTCGGAGGGTCCCACGCGCGAGATCATCTCGAGCACCGGCTGCATGGAGTCGGACTGTGCAATCAGGCTGGGGAACTGGCCGCCACGCAACAGGCGGTTCTCCTCTTCGAGAATCTGTCCCTTGCGCAGCGCCCGTCCCAATTCGATCTGCGTGCCGAGAATGGCGGAAAAGCGGGCATTATCCCAGGGCTTCTGGATGAAGTCGCGGGCGCCCCGGCGCATGGCTTCGACAGCCAGATCCACGCTGCCCCAGGCGGTCATGACGATCACCGGAAGGCTGCTGTCCAGTGCCTGCAGGCGGTTCAACAGATCCAGCCCCTCCTGGCCCGAGGTGGTGTCGCGCGTGTAATTGAGGTCCATGACCACGGCATCGAAGTCGCGCGACTCGACGGCATCGAGGATGGCGGCCGGGGAGTTGACTGCTTCCGCCTGATAGCCCTCTGCTTTGATAACAAAGCGCAGCGCTTCGAGCACGTCCGGCTGGTCGTCGGCGATCAGGATGCGCGGGACATAGGAATCGGTGAGTCTCATGGAGAGCCGACTTGCATTGTCGCATTTTGGGCAATTGCTCTACCACAGCTAAGCGCTTGAGACATGCGGAGATAGTAGCGCGCAGTGTGCGATATTGGGACGGGATTGTCCGGGACTGGTAATGCGCCGGCAGTTGAAATGGTGCGAGCGGAGGAGCTTTTCGCTTTACAATAGAAGAATGAACAAACGTTTCCTGCGCGCCCTGGCGATGGCGGGACTGTATCTTTTGGGAGCCGCGCTAATCGGCGTCGCCACGGCCGCCGAAGAGTGGAATCAGGCGGAGACTTTGCCGGCCGTCGATCTGCACTCGCTCACTCCGGTGCAAAAGGAAACTGTCCTGAAACTCTTGCGGGAGCGCGGCTGCACGTGCGGCTGCAGCATGAAGATCGCAGAATGCCGCGTGAAAGATCCGGGCTGCTTCTACAGCCGGGGCCTGGCTTTGGTGATGATCGATGCCGTCAAAGCCGGCAAGAACGAGAAGGAGGTGCTCGCCGAGGTAGACGCTTCCAAGTTCGCGCATCCTCCGGAGCAAAAGTTACTGGAAGATCCCGTGGCGATACCCGTGGCAGGTTCGCCGGTCACCGGGCCGAAGGATGCTCCTATCACGCTGGTCGAATTCTCGGACTTCCAATGCCCCTATTGCGGTTTGGCCACGCCCCAACTGCGGGCGGTCCTGAAGGCTTACCCCACGCAGGTGAAGTTGATCTTCAAACAATTCCCGCTGGATATGCACTCGCAGGCCGCTCTGGCTGCTGCCGCGGCCATCTCCGCACACCGGCAAGGGAAATTCTGGCCCATGCACGACGCGCTCTTCGCCAGCCGCAACGATCTTTCGCGCCCGACCATTTTGACCTTGGCATCGGCCATCGGACTTGATATGAAACGCTTCGAAGCGGACCTGGACTCGCCTGAAACCAAACAGGCTGTCGCGCAGGATCTGGAGGATGGCACCCGCGCCGGAGTGATGAGCACGCCTACCATTTTCATCGATGGACAGCATTACAACGGGCCGATCACGCTGGCAACGCTGACCCCTCTTCTCGATGCCGAATTGAAGCATCCTGCGCAAGTCAAGACGGCCGCTTCGCCTACACCTGCCTCGCACTAACGCGCCGACGATGCCCGTTCATCGGCGGATCTGGAGCGGGGTAGCTCTGCTGCTACTCTACTCGATCGTTGTATTTCTGGTTCCCCGCCCCGCCTCGGTCAGGCCGGAGGGCTGGCGCCTGCTCGGCATCTTTGTCGCCACCATTGGCGGCCTGATTCTGCGGCCGATTCCCGGTGGAGCGCTGGTGCTGATCGCCATCACCCTGGCCGCGATCTTCGGGGGGTTGAGCGCCACCCAGGCTCTCGGCGGATTCGGCGATCCGGTGGTCTGGCTGGTAATGGCGGCGTTCTTTATTTCCGACGCGTTACTCTCGACCGGTCTGGCCCGCCGTATCGCGCTGCTGTTCGTGCGCACGGTGGGCGGCAGCTCGCTGGGGGTGTGCTATGCATTGTCGGCCACCGACATGCTGCTCGCGCCGGTGATCCCTTCGAATGGCGCGCGCTCGGGAGGCGTGGTGCTGCCGGTGGCGCGGTCTGTGGCCGAGTTGTACGGCTCCCGCCCCGGTCCCACGGGCGCGCTGCTCGGCTCGTTTTTGATGACCGGCGTGTATCAGAGCATCTGCGTGACGGCGGCCATGTTCATGACCGGTCAAGCCAGCAATCCATTAGCGGCGAAAATCGCGACTGAAACGCTGCACTATCCCATTACGCTGGTGAGCTGGTTCGTGGCCTGCTCGGTTCCCGGACTGTGTTCGTTGCTGGTAGTGCCGGCGGTGGTGCACCGCCTGAATCGGCCCGAAATCCGCCGCACTCCGGAAGCCAGGGTCTTCGCCGCCGGAGAACTCGCCAGCATGGGCCCGGTGAACGGCGCTCAGCTTATCGTGCTGATGGTTTTCGTCGGAGTTTGCGGGCTTTGGGTAACCACGCCAATCCATCACATCGATATCACCATGACGGCGCTGCTGGGTGCTGCGACGCTGCTGCTCAGCGGCGTTTTGACCTGGGAGCAGGTGGTAAGCAACAAGGCTGCCTGGGATATCTTTATCTGGTATGGGGGCCTGGTGCAGATGGGCCACGCGCTTAACGAAGCCGGAATCACCAGGGCATTCGCGAACAACATAGCCGGCATTTTTCCGGGCGCGGGATGGATAGCTCTATGCGCGGTGGCGCTGCCGATTTATTTTTATTCGCACTATGGGTTCGCCAGCATCACCGCGCATATTCTGTCGATGTTCGCGCCGTTCAGCGAGGTGTTGCTTGCCAAGGGCGCGCCGCCCGGCCTGGTGATCTTCTCCCTGGCCGCCTTCAGCAATCTGGCGGCCGGCCTGACCAACTACGGAACGACTCCCGCACCGATGTTCTTCGCGCAGGGTTACGTTTCGTTTCGTAAGTGGTGGAGTATCGGCTTCATCGTTTCGCTGGTGAATCTGCTGATCTGGTCGACGGCCGGTTATGCATGGTGGAAGTGGATCAAGGTATGGTGAAACTGTGATCAAGACGGTCATCTTCGATCTGGGAAAGGTTCTTATCCCTTTCGATTTCTCGCTGGGCTATCAAGCCATGGAGAAGCTCTGCGATTATCCGGCCGCGGAAATTCGCAAGCGCATCGCTTCGACCGATATGGTCAATCGCTTTGAAACCGGCCTGGTAGAGCCGCGCGATTTCGTCGAACAGCTCAGCGGCATCTTGAATCTGCGTGTCAGCTACGATGGATTTTGCGAGATCTGGAGCAGCATTTTCCTGCCGCATGCGCTGGTGCCGGAAAGCGTCCTCGAAGGATTGCACCGCCGCTACCGGCTGCTGGTGCTCTCCAACACCAATGCGCTTCATTTCGCCATGGTGCGCCAGTATTATCCGTTGCTGCGGCACTTCGATGATTTCATACTTTCGTACGAAGTAAAGGCCATGAAGCCGGACCCGGCCATTTATCGCGCAGCCATCGCGCGCGCCGGGTGCCGTGCCGAAGAGTGTTTCTATACCGACGACATCGCGGAGTATGTGGAAGGCGCTCGAAAGGAAGGCATCGATGCCGTGCAGTTTGTTTCGGGCGAGCAACTGGAACGGGAACTTACGGCGCGCCATATACGGTGGTCATGATCACGGACCTGGTACAGATCAAGCTGCTGGGAGAAAAGAAGCGGACCGAAAACGAGCGTTTCCGGCGGCACCTGAAGACGCGCGACCACTCGGACCGCATTCTGCGGCGTATTGCCGAGGGCATCGAGGAGCAGATCGATTGCACGGTGTGCGCCAACTGCTGCCGCGTGGCTACCGTGAAGCTCTCCGAGCGCGACGTGGAGCGCCTGGCGCACCATCTTCGCATCACGCCATCCGCATTCCTGGCCGGCTATACGACCGAGAGCCCGGACGAGGGAACCATCCTGCGGCGCACCGAAGAGGCCGGCTGCGTATTTCTCGACGGCACCGCCTGCACCGTTTACGAAGCACGCCCGGACACCTGCCAGCGCTTCCCGCACGTCGTGCGAGGCAACGGCTCGATCGCCAGCCGCATGTGGCAGTTCATCGATCGCGCCTGCTACTGCCCCATCGTCTATAACGCGCTCGAGGCGTTTAAGAAGGAGACGGCATTTCGACGGTGAGCGGGGCTTGGCCGGCCCGAGTGTAGCCTGCCTGTCACACCGGCCACGCTGTAGATCGCTGATAAAACGCAACATTCACATTGGAGACAGGATTGCAGTTCTAGGCGCGTGGGTTGCCTGACGACAAAGGAGCGGCGGCTGTGGCGCTTGCCAAAATAACAGGTGAGGGCCTGACCGCGATCGCCATTCTGGTAGTATTGCTCTGGTCTTGTGCCGTAGGAGAGCGGGTCATCGTGAATCGCGCCAACGCCGAGACCACTGAAGCTCTGCGGGCCATGCGCTCGCTGCAGCTCAAGAATCGGAGATTGCCGGCCGCTACGCCGGCGCGGCCGGCTCTCCGGCGGATGCATCCGGAGCTTGGCTGATCCCCTTATAGCCGTTGTCTCCCGCCAACTTGTGTAAGATCGAACCATGCGCCATTGCATGGGCGAACTGATACTCATCATGTCTACGCTTGCCGCCGCGGGATGCGGCAGCCACGAGCAAACCTTCGCGCAGCTCGCCGAAGAATTCGTTTACACCACGCTCTCTTTTACGCCCGCCACGGCCACATCCACGGGGCTTCATCGCTATAAAGGGCAAGATCTGGACGAGCAGCTTGACAACATGAGTCCGGCCGCAATCGACCGGCACCGTCGATATTTCGACACGTTTCGCCAGCGGCTGCAAGCACGTGTCAAGCGCGAGGATTTGCCACTCGAATCACGTGCCGATTACGACATTATCCAGGATCAGATTTCGCTGGCGCTGCTCGAGTACCAGGATATACAGAGCCCTTTGCACAACCCGACCGTCTACGTGGAGACAGCGGGCAATGCGCTGTTCGCCCCGTTTGTGCTCCACTATGCACCCCTGCCGGTGCGCCTGCGCCATATCATCGCACGCCTCCAGAAGCTGCCCCTTTTCTTCGATGAGGCTCGCAACAATCTGGCCTCCTCGCCACCCGTTTGGACCCGCGTAGCCGCCGAGGAAAACGAGGGCAACCTCGAGCTGATAGACAAGACCATTCGCGCCGCCGTGCCCGCCGATCAGCGCGCGGACTATGACCGGGCGGCGGGACCGGCGCTCGCCGCGCTGCGTGTCTTCCAGGGCTTCCTTACCAAGGAACTGATGATGCGCGACACCTACGACTGGCGTTTGGGGGCGGATCGCTACACGCGTAAGTTTCGTTACACGCTGGCGTCCGGCGCCGACCCGGCCGCTGTCTTGGAAACCGCCGAGCGCGAGCTCGAAGCGGTGCGGGCACGTATGCTCGAAACGGCCCTCCCGCTCGAGCGTGAGTTCTTCCCCGGGCGCCAGGGTGCGGCAGGCGCGGCCGGGCCGGAGCGCGCCAACCAGATCATCGGCGAAGTGTTGAATCATATCGCCGCACGGCACTCAACGCGGGAGTCCTACGTCGAGGATGCTAAGCGTGACTTGGACGAAGCGCGCCAATTCGTGGCGCAAAAGCATCTGCTTACGCTTCCGGCGCGCTCCAATTTACAAGTGATCCCAACGCCGGAGTTCATGCGCGGCATCTACGCGGTGGGCGGCTTCAATCCCGCGCCCGCGCTCGAGCCGCAGCTCGGTGCATACTACTGGATCACGCCAATTCCGGTCGATTGGCCCGCCGGCCGTGTCGAATCCAAGCTGCGCGAGTACAACTTTTACAAACTGAAATTGCTCACCATACACGAAGCCATGCCCGGCCACTATGTCCAGTTCGAGTATGCCAATGACATTCAGCCCGCCTATCGCCGGCTGCTACGGGCGGTTTACGGCAATGGGCCTTATATCGAGGGTTGGGCGCAATACGCCACCGCAACGATGCTCGACGAGGGGTTTCTCGACCATTCTCCCGAGCTGCGGCTGACTTTCCAGAAGGAAGAGTTGCGCGTAATCGCCAATGCCATTCTGGATATTCGGCTGCAAATGCTCAACATGTCCGATCAAGAGGCGCTCGACCTGTTGGAAAAGCAGACTTTTCAGGAGACCGAAGAGGCGACCGCGAAGGTGCAGCGCGCCAAGCTCTCGTCGGCGCAACTGCCCACTTACTTCGTGGGATGGCGCGGATGGATCAAGGTACGTGACAAATGCAGGCAGGCGAAGGGTTCCGCCTTCAATCTGGCGGAGTTCCATGATGCAGCTTTACGGCAAGGCGCGGTGCCGCTCCCAGTGCTTTCCGACTTGCTCCCCGCGCAAGCTCGCTGAGCCACAAACAATAAGAGATCGAGTAAGAAAAGCTATAATGAATGAAGAAGGATCTGCCCGGATGTTAGAGAAAGGCCTATCAGAATCCCGGGAATCAGCCCCGGCGGAATTACCCGCCTCCCGGGCTGGACGCTACCATCCACTTTCCTGGTTACGCGATCTGGCCTTCTCGGTGTTGATCGCCGTAGTCCTAATTGTCTTCATTTATCAGCCGGTGAAGGTGGAAGGCACCAGCATGATGCCGGCCCTGACCGACCAGGAGCGTATCTTCATCAACAAGTTTACCTATCGATTCGGTATCACCAACATCGAGCGGGGCGACATGGTGGTGTTCTGGTTTCCCGGCGACCTTACTAAGTCGTATATCAAGCGCGTGATCGGGCTGCCTGGCGACACGGTGGAAATCGATCACGGTACGGTGATCGTCAACGGAAGGCGTTTATCCGAGGATTATGTTCCGGAGGAATATCGGGACCGGCAATCGTTGCCGCCCGAGCGCATCGAACCAGGCCAATATTTCGTGCTGGGGGACCATCGCGTCTCATCGAGCGATAGCCGTGGCTGGGGAACGGTACCGCGCAACAATATTTACGGGAAAGCGGTTTTCGTTTATTGGCCCCTGGATAAGATGGGAAGAGTACGTTAGAGTGCAGAGCTACCGCAGAACACACGCCCAGTAATTGCCGGCATGTAGAATGTTCCCGGTAAAAAGTGCCCCCGCCCTCAGGCGGCTGAAGCTGTGCCTACTTCGTGCCGGCCGTCGGGCTTTTGTTCCGACTTACGGCCGGCCCAATACTTCCGCATCCGCTCAGAAACCTTGCGCCGCTCTTGCGGACTCATAAACTTACGGCCACGACGCGGAAATGGAACGGGGAGGACCGGCGCTTCTTGAGCCAGGAGTTCGAGAGAGGCAATTACGCGGTCCAGCCTCACTCTTTCCTCATATAATTCGGCGATAGTTTTGCGTAAATCCATAATGAGTGTTTGTGATTAGCAATCCATCTGCCGCAATTGCCAGTGCCCTGGCGAGGTTCCGACCTTGTTTCAGAATACCCTGATAACACGGCACTTAGGGTCAACCCAAATTATGCCGCCAAGCTTCGCTATAATTAAGGTATGACTCGGGTATTAAGATTTTGGCCTTTGGACTACGATCAGGAAGGAGAGATCTATGACAATCTCTCCTGGGATTTGCCTGGTAGAACCAAGCGGCCGCTAAACGAAACGAAAGGGCACGGACCACGCCCGATCACTCCCGCTACGCCTTGACGGGCTTGTTCACGACCTTCTGATTTTTGTCGTCCCAATACAGGACGCGACCTTCCCGGTAAGATTGCACCGCCATGGAGATGGTCACCTGGGCATGGTATCCCGTATCCACGTCCAGCGTGGGTTTCTCGCGGGTGCGCATGCAATCCAGAAAGTTTGTAATGTGAGTCACCATGGCGCTGGTTTCCTCAACGGGAATTTTGGTTTCATCCGAGCCGAACCTGGCCTTGTAGGCGTCGTCGATTACGCGACGCTCGGGGATCAATGTAATGTGGTCGGTCTTGCCCTCGAACATGCCATGATCCACCATGATGATGGTGCCTTCGTGACCGCGGATCAAGCCCGGGATGTGGTGGGAATTCGCCATACTGGAGCTGAGCACCAGGGAATGCTCCTTGGGGAACTCCGCCATCAGGTGGAAAGTATCGGGAACCTCGCGCTCGTCTTTGAATACGTAGATGCCGCCACTGGCCGACACCCGTGTGGGAAACTGCGGCTCGGACCAGCAGATATTCAGCGGCGCGACCACGTGGAAGAACAAGTCCGTGGCGATGCCGCCTGAGTAATCCCAGTACTTGCGAAAACGGAAGAACCGATCGGCGTCATACGGCCGTTTGGGCGCTTTGCCCAGCCACATTTTCCAGTCAATGAAATTCTCGCCCTTACGATCGGGGCCGGCATCCTTATCGATGTCCCAATTCCATTCGCCTTCCTTGGAGTTGCGATGATAGGAGCCCTGGCTCATGAGCATCTTGCCGATGGCCCCGTCGGCGATATACTTCTTGGCCAGGTGCCACTGTGGCGCCGAGGTAGTCTGCGATCCTACCTGCAGCACCCGCTTGGTTTCTTTCACGGTCTGGGAAAGGTGCCTGGCCTCGTCGATGGTGTGGCACATGGGCTTTTCCAGATAGACATCTTTGCCGTGATCGAGCGCCTCGAGCGCGATGGGCGCGTGCCAGTGGTCCGGCGTCGCCACCACCACCGCATCGATATCCGCGCGGTTGATAATTTCGCGGTAGTCCAGGTAGCCCTCGCATTTGAGCCGGTCCGCGGCGGCCTTCTTGCGTTTTTCGTAGACATCGGCGACCGCCACTATCTGGCAGGCATTGGTGCGCGCGCCGATGGCGGCAAACTGGCCGGACAAATAGGAGCCCCGGCCGCCCACACCAATGATTCCCACCTGGATTCGATCGTTGGCGCCCAGAACCTTTCCGGTCGCGGCGGACTTGGCGGGCTTACCCAGCAGCTCTTTAGCGGCGCCTAACGCGCCGGCTACCGCCACGGTCTTGGCCATGAAATCTCTGCGATTGACGGAGTCTTGGTTTTCTGACATGGAACGAATCCTTTCCAGGGGAAGAAACGACCAGTGTAACCGAAATTGCTAAGGTTCGTGTGTGGGAAACCTCCATGGTTGCTTTTGCGTCACTCTCTGATATAGTTACCTGGGAAGAAGTATGTCTATGAAATCCTGGAACAAATTGTCTGTGCTGCTGCCCGCGATGGCAGCGTTTTTGGCGCTGCCCATGACCTTCATGGGCCAGGATCAGGAAGGGCCCGCGAAAGATGTCGATCAAACCGTGGCCAAGCCACGCCAGCCCTCCAGCGAACCGGCGGACGCGCCAATCCCATCCAAGCTCAGCAAAAAAGCCAAACCGGATGTGCCGGAGAACCTGCCGAGTTTCAAGAGCGACGTGGACGTCGTCAGCGTGGATATAGCCGTTCTGGACAACAAGGGCCAATTTATTCCCAACATTCCACGTGGCAACTTCCGTGTTCTGGAGGACAACGTTCCCCAACAGATCCGGTCATTCACCAAGGGCGAAGCGCCCATGACGGTCTGCATGCTGATCGAGTTCAGCGCTCGTTTCCAACGGTATTGGAGCCAGACCTGGTATCAGACCCTCACCGCCTCCTATGGCTTTCTGCAGACTCTCAAGCCGGAGGACTATGTATCGGTGATCGCCTACGACATGAAGGAGGAGATTCTTTCCGACTTCACCACCGACAAGCGGCAGACGTACGAGGCTATGCAGCGGCTGCGTATTCCCGGCTTCTCGGAGTCGAATCTGTACGACGCGCTGGCCGATACCGAAGACCGCATGTCCAAGATCGAAGGCCGCAAGGCCATCGTGCTGATCGCCTCCGGCATCGACACCTTCAGCAAGCTGACTTTCGACAAGGCCCGCAAAGCGATACAGGACGGCGGCGTTCCTATTTATGCGATTGGCCTGATGCAGGCATTGCGCATCATGATGGAATCGCGTATGGGAGCGATTCAGGAGATGGACTTCCTCCAGGCCGACAACCAGATGAAGACATTCGCAAAGGAGACCGGTGGCCAGGCCTTCTTTCCCCGCTTTTTCGGCGAGTTCCCTTCCATCTACAACTCCATCTCACAGGCGCTGCGCAACCAGTACTCGATCGGCTATGAGCCTTCCAACAAAGCGCGCGACGGGAAATATCGAAAGATCAAAGTCGAGCTGGTCAATCCTTCCACCAACGAACCCTTGCGCGTGACGGACGAGAAAGGCAAGCCCGTCAAATACACGATCATAGCGAAGGCAGGCTACACTGCGCCCCGCGAAGTCGAGTAGCAGTTAGACCGCGCTTTTGTCAAGAACTGCATCTCGCCTCTTTGCAAGCCCATGCAAAAGCGTTGACACCCGCGTTACAGGTCTGTTACTCTCGCCAGCGTATTCATGAGACGATCATGGGCTGCGCCGCCCGAAAAAACTCCCGAGATTTTGCTAGTGGACGATAACCATCAAGGGTTGATCGCCCGCAAGACTTTGCTCCAGGAATTGGGCTACATCATCCGCACGGCTACCGGCGGAGAGGAGGCTCTGGAATTGTTTTCCAGACAGAAGTTCGATGTGGTGGTCACCGACTTCAAGATGCCCAGTATGGATGGAATTGAACTGATCCACCGGATTCGCGATCTCGAGCCCAATGCGCGGATCATTTTGCTCTCCGGCTTTGTGGAGCCTCTGGGCTTGTGCGAACAGACCACGGGTGCAGACGTTGTAATCTCGAAGAGCGCTGGAGAAATAGGATATTTGACGCGATCCGTCAAGCGCCTGTTAGCTAGTCCGCCGGTTCGTAAGCCGCCGGCGTCCGCCGCACCTGCGCTGAAGTCAAAAGCTAAAGCGTAACGTGTTGGGTTCTGGCAGTACGCCGGGACCCAACATCTCATTGAGTACACTGTAATAGTGCTCCGGCTGCTCTACCGCGCCTCCCTTCTGCTGATTTCCCTGCTGATTTTTGTACTCTCGGCGGCCACCGTGCGCAAAGCGGTCCCAGCCTCGCCCGCGCGCCAATCGGCCTACGTGCGGCGCTGGTTGAGAACTCTCACGCTACGCGAGAAGGTGGCGCAGCTAGTCTATATCCCGTTCCATGGCGCGGCGCCCAATAGCCGTTCGCGCGAATACCGGCAATTCGTAAAACTCATACGGGACACGCGCGTGGGCGGGCTGGTGCTGGTCAACTGGAACAATGGCCGCCTGACGCAAAAGGCGCAGCCCTACGCGGCCGGTGCGTTTCTCAATCGCATGCAGCGGTTGGCGCGCGTGCCCTTAATGGTGGCGGGAGATTTCGAGCGGGGAGCTTCCATGCGCCTGGATGGCACCACCGTGTTTCCGCACGCGATGGCCTTCGGCGCGGCGGGCGACCCGTCGCTGACGCGCTTCGAAGGGCAAGTCACCGCCCGCGAGGCCCGCGCCGTCGGCGTGCAGTGGATCTTCTTTCCGGACGCCGACGTCAACAACAATCCCGATAATCCCATCATCAACATCCGATCTTTCGGAGAGGATCCCAAGCAAGTAGCGGCGCACGTGACGGCGTTCATCGAGGGCGCGCGCTCGGACCCGCATTATCGCGTGCTCACAACCGCCAAGCATTTCCCCGGACACGGCGATACGGCGGTGGATACGCATCTGAACATGGCGGTGATTAACGCCAGCCGCGAGCGCATGGAGAGCGTGGAACTGGCTCCCTTCCGGGCGGCTATAGAAGCCGGTGTCGACTCCATTATGACGGCGCACATAGCCGTGCCGGCGCTCGCTCCGGCGGATATTCCGGCTACCCTCTCGCCCGCGCTTCTGACGGCTTTGCTGCGCGGCGAAATGGGCTTCAAGGGAATCGTGGTAACCGACGCGCTCGAGATGGGCGGCATTTCGAAGGGCTACGGCAGCGGTGAAGCGGCGGTGCTGGCGATCGAGGCCGGCGCCGATGCATTGGTAATGCCGCCGGATCCGGAAGCGGCTATCAGGGGAGTGCTGGCGGCGGTGGAGAGTCACCGCATCACTCGCGCGCGCATCGACGAGAGCGTGGCGCGGTTGTTGGCCGCCAAGGAGCGTACCGGTCTCGACCGCAAGAGGTTTGTGGACCTCGAAGCCATCGGCGACCAGATCGCCGCGCCGGAGGACGAAGAGCGCGCGCAGCAGATCGCCGAGCGGGCCGTCACGCTGGTGAAGAACGACAACAACGCGGTGCCGCTGCGTGCGCCCGCCAAGACCTGTTTCCTGACTCTGGCCGAAAGCCGCGCGTCGAGCCAGGGACTGGAATTCGCTCAGGAGGTGCATCGCCGCGAAAAGAGCGCGCAGGTATTTGCGCTGGATGCTTCCATGCCCGCTCCGGCATTGGATGCAGCTCTGCAGAAAACTACGGAGTGCGAGAGTTTCGCCGTGGCCGCTTTCGCTTCGGTGGCGGCCTACCGGGGCGATATGGTCCTGGGCGGTGATTTCCCGGCAATGCTCGATACACTGTTCGCGAGCGGCAAACCGGTTATCCTGATCGCGCTGGGCAATCCGTACCTGGTGCGCAGCTTTCCCAAAAGCGCGGCGTTTCTGCTGACGTTCAGCACCGTGCCTTTGTCGGAGACCGCCGCGGTGAAGGCACTGTTCGGCGCAATACCGATCCGCGGGCATTTGCCTGTTTCCATACCGGGCGTAGCGAAAATTGGCGACGGGATGGAACTGCAGGCTTCCGCGCCCGTGCCATAATCTGGCTATGGAAATTACCTGGCTGGGACATGCTACGTTTCAATTTCGTTTAAGCTCGGGAGAGTCCATCCTCATGGATCCGTGGACGGAGGGGAATCCCGCCTATCCGCTTGGCTACCGGATCGAGCGCCTGGATACGATATGCGTTACGCACGGCCACTTCGATCACATACATGACGCGGTGCCCCTGGCCAGAGAATTCTCCCCGGAAGTGGTGGGTATCTTCGAGACCTGCCATTGGCTCGAGTCCCAGGGCGTGCAAAATACGCGCCCGATGAACAAAGGCGGCTCGCAAAAAGTAGGTTCGGTCACGGTGACTATGACGCACGCCATACACAGCTGCGGCATTCTGGATGATGGCAAGATAATTTATGGCGGTGAGGCGGCCGGATACGTGCTGCGCCTCGAAGACGGCCGCGCGCTGTATTTCGCCGGCGACACAAACGTGTTCACAGACATGCAGCTGATCGAGCAGTTGTATCATCCGGAACTGGCATTCCTGCCGATCGGGGATTTGTACACGATGAGCCCGTACGAGGCGGCGCTAGCCTGCAGATTGCTGAAACCCAAGAAGGTGGTGCCCATGCATTTCGGAACTTTTCCGGCGCTGACCGGCCGTCCGGAGCAACTGGCGGAGCTGATCGGCGACCTGCCGGAGACCGCGGTGTGGCCCCTCGAGGCAGGGAAAGCAGTGGAGTGGTAAATGGACAAATCCAAACGAATCATTCTGGTGACAGGCGCTACCGGCAAGCAAGGTAGGGCCGTATTGCATCATCTGCTCAAACGCGGATTCCCGGTGCGGGCGCTCACCCGCGACCCGGATAAGCCGGAACTGCGATCGCTTGCCGGACATCGCACCGAGGTGGTGCGTGGCGATTTAGACGACGCCGCCTCGCTCGACCGCGCGCTTGATGGCGTCTACGGCGTGTATTCTATGGGGACCTACAGGGAGCGGGGCATTGAAGGCGAAATCCGCATGGGCGCGGCTCTGGCGGAAGCAGCCCGGCGGGCGGCCATCGACCATCTCGTCTACAGTTCGGTGGGCAGCGCGGATCGCCAAACCGGCATTCCGCATTTCGAGAGCAAATTTCAGGTGGAAGAACATATCCGCAAAACGGGCGTGCCATACACCATCCTGCGGCCCGTGTTCTTCATGGAGAATTGGCAGGCCATGCGCAGCATGATCGAGGGCGGCACGCTCGCGCAGCCGCTCGATCCCGCTCGCACGCTACAGCAGATTGCCGTGGATGACATCGGGGCCTTCGCGGCGCTGGCCTTCGAGCACCCCGGCAGGTGGCTGGGGCGCGCCGTCGAACTGGCCGGCGATGAGCTTTCCATGAGCCAGGTAGCCGAAACCATGGGCCGTGTGCTGAGCCGCGAGGTACGCTACCAGCAGGTTCCGTGGGACCAGTTCGAGAAGAACGCAGGCGCCGAGATGACTAGCATGTACCGGTGGTTTAACGATGTTGGATACAATGCGGACATTCCCGCGTTGCGCCAGGAATACGGGGAACTCTCCACGCTCGAGCCCTGGCTACGCGGAAATGGCTGGGGGACACCATGAAAGCCGTTGCGGTTTATCCCGGAAAACGGGAAGTAAAGCTGATCGACGTGCGCGAACCTGGCAGACTCGCGCCTAACCAGGTGAAGCTGCGCATGCTGGAGGTGGGCGTGTGCGGCACCGACAAGGAAATTTGCGCTTGGGTGTATGGCTCGCCGCCGGAGGGCTCGGATCACTTCGTGCTGGGCCACGAGTCGCTGGGCCAAGTGATGGAGATAGGGCCGGACGTGGAGGATCTGCACACTGGCGATCTGGTGGTCAGCACCGTGCGGCTGCCCTGTACCGATGCGGATTGCGTACCTTGCCGCGCCGGACAGTACGACTTCTGCAGCACCGGGCATTACCGCGAGCATGGCATCATGTACCTGGACGGTTTCATGACCGAGCAGGTAGTCGAGGAACGCCATAACCTGCACCCGCTGCCGCGCGAGCTGCGCGATGTGGGAGTGCTGATCGAGCCGCTCACGATCGCCGAAAAAGCGCTCCTCGAGGTAAACGTGATCCAGCAGCGGATGCCCTGGAGCGGGCCTCACCGGGCGCTGGTCCTGGGCTCCGGGCCGGTCGGATTGCTGGGCGCCATGCTCCTGGTGAACGCCGGCTACGAGACGTACATCTATTCGCGATCCCCCAAACCCAATCCCAAGGCGGCACTGGGAGAATCTGTCGGAGCGAAATATATCTCCTCGGAACAGACCCCGGTCGAGCAGATGGCCGAACAGGTGGGTAACATCGACGTCGTTTACGAAGCCGTGGGTGCGTCCAAATTCGCCTTTGAGGTGCTGCCGTACCTGGGCGCGAACGGCATCTTCGTGTTTACGGGCGTGCCGCGTGGCGAAAAACCGATGGAGATCGACACTGAGCGCATCATGTACAACCTGGTGTTGAAGAACCAGGTCATGCTGGGCACGGTGAACGCCGGACCCGAAGCATTCGATAACGCCGTGCGCGACCTGGGCATATTCAACACACGCTGGCCCCAAGCGCTGCGGAAAATGATCACGGGACGCTATCCGCTGGAAGGATTCCACGATCTGGTGATGGGCAAAGCCGGCGGTATCAAGAACGTGCTGACGGTTTCCGAGGCGGGTAAGCCTTGATCGCGGAGTTGGTGCGCCTTGCCGAAGATGCGCGCCGCGAGAAAAACTGGAAACGCTGGGGCCCGTATCTTTCCGAGCGCCAATGGGGCACGGTGCGCGAGGATTACTCCGCGACCGGAGAATGCTGGACCTACTTTCCGCACGATCATGCCCGCAGCCGCGCCTACCGCTGGGGCGAAGACGGGCTGCTGGGGATCTGCGATCGGGAGGGGCGGTTGTGCTTTGCCACGGCTCTCTGGAACGGACGAGATCCTATCTTGAAGGAGCGCTTATTCGGGCTGGGGGGTCCTGAAGGCAACCACGGCGAGGACGTCAAGGAATGTTATTACTATCTGGACTCCACGCCCACTCATACCTATCTCAAGGGGCTCTATAAATATCCGCAGCAGGCCTTTCCATATACACAGTTAGTCGAGGAGAACCGCCGCCGGAGCCGCGCTGAGCCGGAGTTCGAGATCGAGGACACCGGCGTTTTCGAGGAAGGGCGCTACTTCGATATCTTCGTCGAGTACGCCAAGGCTGCGCCGGATGATCTGCTGATCCGCATTACCGCGGCTAATCGCGGTCCGGAACGCGCCGCGCTGTTCCTGCTCCCCACGCTGTGGTTTCGCAACACCTGGTCGTGGGGACGCGTGGGGGAAGGCTACTGGCCCAAGCCCAGGATCAGCCGCGCCGGCGATACGACAGTCGTTGCCGAGCATGCTTCGCTCGGAAAATTCCGGTTGGAAGCGGAGGGCGCCGGTCAACTGCTCTTCACCGAAAACGAGACTGACATGGAGCGTCTGTTCGGCGTCAAGAGCGCCGGGCCGTATGTGAAGGACGCTTTTCACGCTTACCTGATCGAGGGCAAAAAGGATCGCGTAAATCCGCGGGAAGAAGGCACCAAGGCCGCCGCGCTTTATCACCTGGAACTCGATCCTGCCGCGAGCGCCGTCATCCAATTGCGGCTGCGTCCCGACGTGGGCGACGGCGGGCAACTGGATGCGGGGACGGTGTTCGACCAGCGGCGGGCGGAGGCGGATGAGTATCACGGTCTCTGGCTGCGCAAGGGCGCTACCGATGACGCGCGGCGCATCGCGCGGCAAGCCGCGGCGGGCCTGATGTGGAGCAAACAGTTTTATCACTATTCCGTGGAGCAGTGGCTGGAAGGCGACCCGGCCCAACCGGCGCCTCCGCCGGGCCGCGAGCACGGGCGCAACCACGATTGGAAGCACCTTTACAATCGCGACGTAATCTCCATGCCGGATAACTGGGAATTTCCGTGGTATGCCGCCTGGGATCTGGCTTTTCACATGATCCCGTTCGCGCGCCTCGATCCGCATTTCGCCAAAGAGCAACTGGTGCTGCTGCTGCGCGAATGGTATATGCACGGCAACGGTCAGGCGCCGGCCTACGAATTCGCCTTTGGAGACGTGAATCCACCTGTCCATGCCTGGGCTTGCTGGCGCGTATACAAAATGACGGCACCGCGCGGGGGCCGCGACCGCGTCTTTCTGGCGCGCGTCTTTCAGAAGCTGCTGATCAACTTCACCTGGTGGGTAAACCGGAAAGACGTGGCCGGTCAAAACATCTTCTCCGGTGGCTTTCTGGGGCTGGACAATATCGGCGTGTTCGACCGTTCGCAACCGTTGCCCGGCAATCTGCTATTGGAACAGGCGGACGGCACCGCCTGGATGGCGTTCTATTGCCTGACCATGCTTTCGATGGCGCTAGAACTCGCGTGCGAAGATCCCGCGTATGAGGATGTGGCTTCCAAGTTCTTCGAGCACTTCGTAGCCATCGCCAGCGCCATGAATACGCTGGGCGGCAACGGTTTGTGGAACGAGGAAGACGGGTTTTACTACGACCAGATCCGCATGGAAAGCGGCTCCTATCCTATGCGCGTGCGCTCGGCGGTAGGTTTGATGCCGCTGATCGCAGCCGAAGTACTGGACGAAAAGGTGATCGCGCGATTGCCGGGTTTTCGCAAGCGTCTGGATTGGTTTCTCGAGAACCGCAAAGATTTGAGCCGCCAGATCTCCTACATGGAGGAGGGCGGTTGGGCAAGGCACCGCCATCGCCTATTAGCGATTCCTTCCCGCGAGCGGCTGGAACGCACCCTGCGCTACTTGCTCGACGAGAATGAATTTCTTTCGCCTTACGGGATTCGTTCGCTCTCAAAATTTCACCAGGCGCGCCCCTATATTCTGCAAAGCGATGGCGTCGAGCGGCGGGTAGACTATGAGCCGGCCGAGTCCACGACGCCGCTATTCGGCGGTAATTCAAACTGGCGCGGCCCGGTTTGGTTTCCGCTGAATTATCTCTTGGTGGAAGCTTTGCAGAGGTATCACCATTTCTATGGCGATCATTTAAGGGTGGAATGCCCCACCGGATCCGGGCGTATGATGAACTTGGACGAGGTGGCCGGAGAACTCATGTCGCGCCTGGGGCATCTTTTTCTCCCCGGGCAGGACGGCCGCGCTCCCTGGTCGGGAGCCGGACGATACGCTCTGGATCCGCACTGGCGAGAGCTGGTGCTGTTTCACGAGTACTTCGATGCGGACAACGGGCGCGGTCTGGGAGCCAGCCACCAGACCGGTTGGACGTCTCTGGTCATCAGGTGCCTGGAAGATATGGCCCGCCGCAAGTCGGGTACTTAGTACTTTGGCGTTCCCGCTATAGAACTTGTCTTTCGAACTCCGCTTGAATTCAAATCCTATTCTCTTCATACTCGAACGGTGAAGTAAGAAATACGAACCAAGGAAAATAGCAATGAAATTATTTCAGTTGATGTTATCGGTGTGCTCGGTTACCGCGGTGATGTTTGCGGGTCAAGTAAATCCCTGCGCTACGGACCTGCTCTCCAGTTACGTAACGAATCAGACTTCATGTCAATTGGGCCAGTTAATTTTCAGCGATTTCGAATACGGCCCCAATCACTTTCCGCAGAATCCAGGACCTGGGGCAAACACGATTACGGTCACTCCGATCACCGATCCAGGGGATCCCGGATTTCTGTTTTCGACGCCGGACTGGACCGCCGTGGGAGCGGGGAATGGCGGAGATTCCTCCATCAGCTACCTCATTACCAGCGCCAGCGGCGCCCCCATCATCGACGCTGTCGATCTGGGCGTGACGGAGGCCATCACCAGCGAGCCTGTCAAACTGATCGTGGATGAAACGGTATGCGTAGGAGTCATGATCGCGCCGGGACAATGTCCTGCCGCAAACACGGTCTCGCTCGTAAACTCGAACACCCCCGGCTCAGTAACTCAGGTACCGTATGCGACCTTCGGACCAGTGTCTGAAGTGACCGTGCTCAAAGATATTTACTTCGCCTCGGACGGCTCGACGGGTAATGCGCAGATTTTGAGTGTGAGCAACACTTATCCAACGCCGGAGCCGTCGGCTGCCGTGCTGAGCCTTTGCGGATTGATGGTTCTGTGGCAAATGGGAAAGAAGCGGATGCCGGCTTCCGCCAAAGCGACTTCCCGTTTACGGTGAGTCTGCCGGCACGCGGCGCCTAACGCCTGGCGCCTTCGCTAGTTATAATCGGCACAGCACATGCTTTTGGAGTTGCTGGTCGAGAACTACGCTGTGGTAGATCGTGTCCGCGTGCGGTTTCACGCGGGATTGAATCTGCTGACGGGCGAGACGGGCAGCGGCAAGTCCATCGTGGTGGACGCCCTGGGCCTGCTGTTGGGCGGGCGCGCTTCGGCGGAGATGATCCGCTCGGGCGAGCCACGCGCCCATGTAGCCGGCATCTTCGACGTGCATGATCGCGCGGACGTGCATGCACTGCTCGAACCGGCGGGCTTCGCCATCGAGGACGGTGAACTGCTCATCGAGCGTGAAATTCTGGCCGGCGGCAAGTCGCGCGCATTCCTGAGTAGCCGCCCCGTGGCGCTCAGTCTATTGCGGGAGCTCGCTCCATTGTTGGGCGATATCCACGGACAACACGATCAGCAACTCCTGTTTTCCACTGCCGCGCAGCGCGAGATGCTCGATGTATTCGCCGGGTCCGAGGATCTGCTGGGCCATACAGGGGAGATCTACGCCAAATGGAATGCGGCGGGGGCGGCGCTCGGAAGCCTGGAGCACACCGAGCAGGAGAAGCTGCGTCTGCTTGATGTGTGGGAATTTCAGCGCAAGGAGATCGACAGCGCCCGGCCCCAAGCTGGAGAAGATGAAGCGCTCGAAGCCGAGCGGCGCGTGTTGCAAAATCTGGGACGCCTGCAGGAACATGCCGGGACAGCCTATGCGGCGCTCTACGACTCACCGGAATCGGCGCTGGCGCAGGTGCGCGTGGCAGCCAAACGCGTGGACGAGTTGTGCCGCATCGACCCATCGCTCAGCGGCCTTGTCGAGCAGCTTCAATCGGCGGACGTGGCGCTTAAAGAAACGTCTTACGGCTTGCGTGATTATCTTTCGGGCCTCGAAGCAAATCCCGGGCGGCTGGAAGAGATTGAGAACCGGCTGGCTCTGTTGGATAAGCTGAAGCGCAAGTATGGGCGCTCGCTCGACGAGGTGCTGGCGTTTCTAGCAGAGGTGGGTGCGCAAATCGCACAGGTAGAGCAGTCTGGCGCGCGCATGGAGGAACTCCGCAACCAGCGGGAACGCCTGGCCGAAGAGTATCAGCAGGCAGCGGCCGCGTTGAGCGCCCTGCGCGCCGGCGCTGCGCGCAAGCTGGAGACGTGCGTCGAGACAGAGCTGGCGTCGCTGGCCATGGAGCGAACCGTTTTTCGGATCCGGATCGACGCCGCGCCGTGGTCGGAAAGCGGCGCGGACCGCGTGGAGTTTCTGGTTTCGCCGAACTTGGGCGAAGAGCCCAAGCCCCTCGAGAAGGTCGCGTCGGGCGGGGAGATCTCGCGCATCGCGCTGGCGCTGAAGACATGCCTGGCTGCGCCTAAGCGCCGGCTCAACGATGCCGCGCAGCCGCGCACGCTGGTGTTCGACGAAGTGGATGCAGGTATAGGGGGCAGTGCCGCTGAAGGTGTGGGACGCCGGCTCAAGAAGCTGGCGGCGGCAAGCCAGGTGATTTGCGTCACGCACCTCGCGCAGATCGCCTCATTTGCCGACCATCATTATCGGGTGGAAAAGCGCGAGAGAAAGGGCCGCACGGTAGCCGAAATTGAAGAGCTGGATCGCACCGGGCGGACGCGGGAGATCGGGCGAATGCTGTCAGGGCAGGAGCTGACGCCTGAGGCGCTGAAGCACGCCGAGAGGCTGATCCGCAGCGCAGGCTAGACACTATCTGCTCAGCACGCTTCAGCCGGCGTGCGCGGCCAGGTACTCACGCACGGCAGGGGCAAGCTTCGCGGCCAATTGCAGATTCTGCTCCGCGTCGAGGTCGGAGACGATATAAACCAGGTAGTCGTGACTCTCGAATCCCACTACCTGAAAGCGATCGACACCTTCCTGGTAGACGCCGCCGCCCAGTGACTCACCGGCACGTTTGCGAGTGAGGACCAGGGACAACAACCTGCCGCCGCGAGTCACAATGAAATGCACATACTCGCGCCCGCCCGCGCTGCAGCGGTGGCCCTGTATGATTTGGGACTCCCCGGAGAGCCTGGCCTTGACCAACGGAGCCAGGGCCGCGAACCGCGGACCAAGCTGAGTGGCCATCTGACTGAGAGTCTCCGGCTGCTTGGAATACTTGCGGAAGACCGCGCAGTGCAGATGATCGCGCAGCCCCACATTCAACATCAGCGCGAGACGCCCCGACGCTTTATCCAGAATTGCCTGTTCCGGTCCCGGTGTCGCTCGCCTCAGACTCACGATCGCCAACCCGATAATCACCAGGGCCGCTATGGCCATGGTGTATAAACCGGCGCGGGTACGCCTGCTCTGGGCTCGCACGGCGCGCTGCACCCTGGCTTCCAGGGCGTCCGGTACAGGCGTGCCGCGCACCGCCGCCTGCAGCCCGGAGCGCACACGCGCGCGTGTGCCCAGCTCGGCGGTGCATTGCGGGCACCCCTCCAGATGCCGCAGAACCTCATGGTTGGTCTCGATCAGCAGCTCGTTACTCAAATAGGAGTCCAGGTAGCCACGCACCTTGCCGCAAGCCGCATCTCCGAACTGGACGACGTTCATGCGCCGTGGCCCTCCCCGCTCCGTCCGATGCCATAGGACCTGGCCAGTTCGCTCAACTGCTCGCGCAACATTTTCCTTCCGCGGCTCAGCCGCGACATCACCGTACCGATGGGGACATTCAACATACCGGCAATCTCCTTATAGGAGAATTCTTCTACATCGGCCAGCAGGACCGCCGTGCGATAGTCGGCCGGCACTTGCGCAAGCGCGCGCAGGATCTCCCCTTCGGTGATTTGCTCGGGAATGGGAGGCGTGGCGGCCGCGGTTTGCTCGAGGATCTCTTCGCTGTCCGTCACCATACGCGGGTTGAGCCACTTGCGGCGGTAGTGATGTATGGTATTGATCAGGATTTTGAACATCCACGCCCGGCAATTGGTGCCGGGTGCGAAGCGATCGAACGACTTCCAGGCCTGTAAGTACGCTTCCTGCACCACGTCCTCTGCTCTGGTGGTGTCGCCCAGCAGCCTGACCGCCGCGCGATAGAGATCTTGCAGATGCGGCAAGGCGGCTTTTTCGAATTCGTCCGTTGGTGGATGCTTCGAAAACAACACTCCTCTATTGTGCTGTATGACGCAGGGCGGCGGGATTATTCCATATGCACACTATCTGACGTCGCATGCCTGCCAAGCGTTGATGTGATCCCGGTGGCGCAGTGTGATCCGGCCGCACACGGTACGGCTCGCGGATAAAGTTTTGTTAAGAGCGTGCCCATTTGCTCTTCGAAACCCGTCACTGAATGCATATGGAGCAAATGCATGATGATCGGTAATTCAATGGCAAGCTCACCTGTGGATCGGCAGTTGGTCGCGCCGAAACCGCTGCGCTCGACCGTGCAATCATTGCTGGGAGGCGCTTTGCGGTGGCTCTCGCGATCTCTACAGCTCGATCAGCTTTCGTTATTCGTACGCACCGGCGAGAACTTTGAGCTCGCCTACAGCTCCTCCGGACGCGAGGTATTGGCCTGTTCCCTGCCCGCCGACGGATCCTTGGATCGGCTCCTCAGTCAGAGCGGTCCTATGCCAATTGAATGGTTCGGGGATGTTGCTCACATTTCAGCAGAAGGCGCCGGCGCCGATTTTCTGGTGGGAATTCCCGCGGGCGAGCGGCTGGGCGGCTTTCTCTGTATTCGCCGCAAACGCGGATACCGCTCTCTCCGTACCGGCGACATGCGCCTTTTGCGGGCGATAGTGTCGCACGCCGCACTCATCCTGGAAAACTGCCGGCTGAGCGCCGCGCTGGCGGCTGAAGACGCCGAGCTGCACCGGCGCGACTGGGAGATGGAGATCGCGCGAGATGTACAGAATCGCATATTCCCCGCGGAACGGCCGCGCATTACCGGCCTGGATTATTACGGCGATTGGCGTCCGGCGCGAGGCCTGAGCGGAGACTATCTCGATTACTTTGAAATGCCGTATGGAAACCTGGGCCTGGCCATAGGCGATGTGGCTGGCAAGGGATTGGCCGCCGCGCTACTGACATCTTCTCTACACAGCATGGCGCGGGCGCTGCGGCTCTCGCATGGCGATAGTCTGGCAGAGCTGGTTACCGCAATCGACGAGATGTTTTACGAGATCTGCCCCGACAATTCTTACGCCACGTTGTTTGTGGCGCGCTACGACCCGGAACGCAGTCTTCTTCACTACGTGAATGCCGGGCATGAACCGCCGCTGCTGCTGCGCAGGAACGGGGCGCAATTCCGAACGATCGTGCTCGAATCCAGCGGTCCAGTGGTTGGAATGCTGCGTAAATCGTCCTATCGCGAAAATGTCGTGTCGCTTGCTCCGGGCGATTTTCTGGTGGCCTATACCGACGGCTTATGCGAAGCGGCGAATGCCCGAGGCGAAGAGTGGGGCTTTCGCCGTCTCCTCGAAACCATTCAGGCCAACCGGCATCAGAAGGCGCGGGATATTGTGGACCGTGTGCTCGAAAGCGCGGAACACTTCGCGGCGGGCTGTCCGCAGTTCGATGATATGACTCTTTGGCTGGGACGCGTAGAGGACGCGCATCGCGATTTTCCGCGCGCCTCGGCCGATGCGTTGACCCTCCAGGCGGTTGCCTGAATCGATCGGGCCTCGCTACAGTACAGGAGTGCAGGCCACTAAGCTATCCATCGCTTGTCCGGTGTGTCAATCCAAGGATGTCTTTTACAGTTGCACACCGAACTGTTGCTTTAATCACGTGTGCAGCGATTGCGGAGCTACATTTGAGCCGGTCACTACGCTCGCCGGCGGCGCGCAAGCGGCAGTCGACCCGCCTGACCCTCTGCCGGACGCCTCCGACCCCACGGTAGCCTGCGTCCGGTGTGACTCCACCGCCGTTTATGCGCTGCCGGACGGACGGCTGGTGTGTACCGGGTGCGGGTTGCTGCTCAGTCTCGAGATTACTGAGATCGCGCCCGCGACTTAACCCCACGACTTAACAATGATTAAAATGGTTGCCACGGGCTGCCCATTCAGGGTATTCTGTAACTGAACCGTGGATTGATTTAGGGCCTGTTGCAGCGGGCTCGGCTAATTGCAACCACGCAAAAAAATGCTAAAGGCGAGTCGGTCTGTTCAAAAGTTCTCGACCCTGGGCGCCTTTGGTCCCAGGGTTTTTTATTGGGGCTCGGACCGTTCCCGCCGGATGCTGGAGGTAGTAATGAGCGTCTGGTCAACTGTTATTCCGAATTTTCCCCTTGCGGGGGCCGAGGGAGCTTTGGTCTCCGTATCGGTTTCTGTGGAGCCGCGCCGCCTGGAGCAACTCCTGGACGCGTTGGCGCAACTGGAGTTCCCCATTAACCCCGCGATCTATCATGACCGCCCGTCCACATTAGTGGAATTTCCCGCTTATGAAGATCGGCTGGATGGAATCCGCCAGGTGCTCGAAGCGCATGGATTTCCGGCCGGCTGTGTGCGAGCAATGGCCATGCTCGACCAGCTACACGCCCATGTGCGTAGCGAAGCAGCGGCTACTGCAAGCTGAACGGCACGCGCCGCTCCCGATTCAATTGTGCGCTGAAGTCCTGGTCAACCGACGAGAGCGGCGCCTCTTTTGGCTTATGGTCGGTATCGAGATAGCGAAGCCTGCCATTCTCCACCCAATAGGTCGTTGCAGCGCGTATGACATGATCGTTGAAAGCAATCAGATAGAGAACCGGGCGCGCTGAGTGTTCCGACGGCAGCCCATAATCCTCAGGCTGCCGGTACTCATGCATGACAGGATGCGCGACGAGATTGATGACTACGGGAGCCGGCGGAGCGGGCGGCGGATACACGACCGAAACATTGGGCTGGGTCTCGTAAGGAGTCTCGTAGGGAGCGTTGTAGGAATAATCAGAATCATAGTACGATGAATTCCAAAAGCCGGGATAACCGTAAAACCACGGCCAGTAAGAACCCCAGTAAGGACGGTGGTAACTGTTGCGAAATCCGCGGTATCCGGTAGCTCCGTAAGACCGCGCGACTCCGGCCCGGCCACCTGCCCTGCCGCCGGGTCGCACCCCGGCCGCCGCTCCGGCATGCCCTCCGCCGCCACGTTGAGCCTGTGCGCCAGCGGTCAACAGGCAGCACATCCCGATGCCAAACATGAATTTCATAGTCAGCCCCTGCTTCGCAGCTTAGCTCCAAAGGCGGCCGTCGGCAAGAGGGTCCCATGGGTACCGGGGCCTGGCCATTTGTTAACCTGCTCATAGGGGTCGAACATGAAAACGTATTTTGGAATACTTACCGGGCTCATCCTGCTGGCGCCCTCATTAGCCCCGGCAGCGGTGAACCCCGCAGGCCTTTGGGAAGGATCCCTCAAAACACCCAACGGTGAACTGGGCGTTGTCTTCAACCTGCATCTGGATGGGGCACAGTGGGCCGCGGAGATGGATATCCCCGCGCAAGGTATTTCCGGGCTGTCGATCGATAAGGTGAAAGTGGAAGGCACAGCAATCAGCCTCAACATCGCTGCTCCTGGCGATCCGCAATACACCGGCAAGCTTTCCGGGGACGGCAAAACCATCGTGGGGACGTTCACTCAAGGCGGCAGTTCGTTGATGCTCGATCTCAAATGGAAGTCTGACCCAAGAGCGTTTACCAAAACGCCGGTCAACTCTGGAGAGGTGCAAGTGCTCGAAGGCGTTTGGGAAGGCCCGCTGGACATCAACGGCACCCCACTACACCTGCACTTGATTTTCACCAGGAAGGCGGACGGAAGCATCGCAGGCACGCTCGATAGTCCAGACCAGCAAGTCACGGGCTTGCGCATCGATACCATTTCCCGCACGGGCGAGTCTATCAAACTCGAAGTGAAGACGATTGGTGGCTCTTTCCAGGGCACGCTGAACAAAGATGCGTCCAGCTTGACAGGAACCTGGAGCCAGATGGGGAATAACCTTCCGCTAACTCTGCAGCGCAAGAAGAGCTGAGCTCATAGTGGTCAGCGTACCGCCGGCCGCGATAAACTCGTCAAGCGCGCGCGCACCGTCTTCCGGCTTCACCGCGGCGATGGCGTCCGTCACCAGAGTAACTGGCGCGCCAGTGCGCAGCAGTCCCATGGCCGCGCGAAACACGCAGTATTCCGTTGCGACGCCATATACGACGTAGCGATCGGCCTGCAACCGTTCGAGCAGCGCGGAAAAGCTCGCATTGGAGAAGACATCGAGCGCCTGCTTTTCGACGACGATCTGACCTTTTTCGACGAGCGTTTCGGCGGGTTTGAGCTGGCCCGTGGTGCCGGCTACACAGTGGGGCGGCCAGTCGCGAAACTCCGGATCGTTCTCGCTGTGCGCATCCGCGGTCGAGATCAGGGGGATGCCGTGGTCCGCGGCGAAATGGTTCAGGCGCGCGATCGCCGGCACGAGACGTTCGCCGCCGGGTACATATAGCGCGCCGGCCGGATACAGAAAATCGATCTGTGTATCGACGTCTACGAACAAGGTCCGCATGGGAGGTTCCTCCTGGTCCGTTCAATGAGCGCCGCCAGATCCTGGCTGTGCCGCACGGGCCATGGCTCGGCCGGCTTCAGAGCGCGTATCGCGGCGGGCAACGCGGCGATCGAGTCGGCCGCCCTGGCGCGGGCAGTGTCCAGAGTCGCCAGCGGCTCCACCAAGCGCCCGCCCAGCAGCACGGGACGCATCAGGGCTTTGCCCTTGCTGCATTCCCCCGAGCGCGCCAGCACGTCATGGTCCTCGAAACGGAAGATCTGCTTGGCTCCGGGCAGCGTGCTTTTTTCCTCGCTCATTTTGGCGGTGAAGCGCTTGATGCCGCTGATATCCAGCTCCACCAGTTTATAAATCGTGCCCATGCTGGGGGCGTCCGCGGAGGTGGCGAGTTGGGTACCCACGCCGAATGCATCCACCGGCGCACCATCGCGTACCAGTTCCTGTATGCGGTATTCGTCCAGGTCGCCGCTCAGCATGATCTTAGCGTCTGTGAGGCCGGCCTCGTCCAGAATGGCGCGGGCCGCGCGCGAGAGCCGGGGAAAGTCGCCGCTGTCCAAGCGAATTCCCCACAATGGCTTGCCCAGCGCGGCGGCCTTTCTGGTGCCTTCCAGGCTGTCGTAGGTATCTACGAGCTGCACCGCGGACGGCCCCAGCATGCGTTGCAAATGGCGGAACGATTCCGTCTCACTGCAGAACGAGAGCACCCAGGAATGCGCGGCGGTACCGTACACAGGAACGCCAAAGCGAAAGCCTGCCTGCGCATTGCTGGTGCCTGTGCAACCACCCAGCCAGGCGGCGCGCGCTGCCAGCACACCAGCCTCGGGAGTATGTGCGCGGCGCGATCCGAAATCGACCACGGCGCGCCCGGCCGCGGCCTCTACCGTGCGCGCCGCTTTCGTGGCGATCAGCGTCTGAAAGGTCAGCGTGGAGAGCAGATAGGTTTCCGGAATCTGGGCTTCGATGACAGGCGCGCGCACCGACATCATGGGCTCGCCGGCGAACAGCGGCGTCCCCTCCGGCACCGCGAATACATCACCCGTAAAACGGAAGGCGCGCAGATACTCGAAAAAGCCGCTGGAGACTTGCGCAAAGGCGGGGAGCCTTCGCAGGTAATCGATCTCTTCGCCGCTGTAACTGAGGTTCAACAGGTAATCGACTGCCTGGGGCAGCCCGGCTGCGACTGCGAAATTGCGGTTCGCCGGAAGGCGGCGTATGGTGAGCTCAAAGGTTGCCTTCTGCTGAGCCTTGCCGGCTTCAAAATAGCCGGCAGCCATGGTCAGTTCATATAAGTCGGTGAGAAGGCCATTCACGAAATAGCTCTTACTTTTTCTTGGGCGGCTGAGACTCCTTCACTTCGTTAGCAGCCTTTTGCAAATCTTCCACCGCCTTGGCGTCTAATACATAGATGCTGGGCTCGTTCTCACGCTTCGCAAAATATGCGTCGCCTTGTTTGGTGATGGAGACTTTTTCGATGCGTTTGCCGCCGTTGGAGCTGACCATCAGCTCCAGCACGGGTGAGCCACCGCCATCCGTATCCAGGAATTTGGTGGCCGTCAGATCGCGGAGCTTGTCGACCAGGCTTTGCACTGACGATGAATCCATCTGCTTCGAGCCGCTCATCCACTTTTCCGCGACCTTGTCGTAGGTGGCTTTGCCCACCTGTACCTTGTTCGGGTCCGTCCAGCCGAAGTCGAACAGCTTCTTATTGCGGAAGTCGTCCAACTTCTTGTCGAGCCCATCGCCAAGCTCGGCGGTGACTTTGTAGACGCCATCGAGCGCGCTGCTCTTGGCGTAGTAAGTCTTATCCTTATCGTGCTGCTCTTTGCGGACCTCCAGTGTCTGGGTCCCGCTCGAATCGGCCACCGTGGCGATGGCCACCTTGGTTCCGGAAGCGAAAGCTGTTGCGGCTTTCTTGGCGTCCTCGGCCGATACCGACGTGTCCATCTTAGCGTCCTTCAGCTTGCGAATGACATCTTCGACCTGCGAGCCGTCGGCACGCAATGGCCTGGGCTTCAGAATCTGCCAGTCGTTCTGATTGTTTTTGCCAAATTCGATGGTCTCGCCATTCGCCTGCTGCAGATCGACTCTGGTCAGCTTGTCCTGGTCGAAGGTCAGCAGACGTTTATCGCGCAGGTCGGTGGCGGTCTTCTCGAGGCTGGTCTTGACGAAGGTGGCCACGGTGTAAACATGCGCGTCGTTGGCCAGCTTGGCGTAAGACCCGCTGCTGGTGGGCGTATCGTCGCCTAAATAGAAATCCTGAGTCTTCCCGTCCTTCTTGAGCACGGTAACGTCGAGTGTCGGCGAATTGAGACCATAGGCCGACAGGTCGGCGGCCTTGTCCTCCACCAGCTTATCGGCGTTCAAGTTGGACAGCGTGCTCACCAGCGAGTTGGCCGCGTCCTGATCGGCACGCAGAGGCTGCGGTTGGACGATCTGCCATTTGTTATCGTCACCCTTGCGCAGCACGGTGGTCTCCGCGCCCGTCTTTTTGAGGGTGACCTGTTTGATCTGATCTTCGGGAATGGTGAGGATCTTCGGAGCAGCGTCCGGGGCCGGCTTGGCGGCTTCCGTTTTCTGCTTATAGTTGGACCAGTAGAGCGCGCCGGCCAATGCCAGCAGGACGATCACCGCCGCGAGTAGTCCGCGAGTCTTCATCGGCTATCTCCTGCGAAACCAAACCATGAGTCCTGAGCCAACCACGGCCAGGGGCAGCAGCACCACGCTCCACCAGAAAACCACCGACATGCGGTTGCCGGTGATGTTCAAGCGGCGATCCTCGGGTTCCTTCGGACGGATCGAGATCAGATCCTCGTCGCTGGTCAGCCAGTTGATGGTATTGAGGGCGAGGTCGCGGTTGCTGATGGACCGTGAACCGAGAAAGTTGTTGGCGGCCCACATGGACGAGCCATAAACAACGAAGCGGCCGGGGTTACTGGGGTTGCCGGTGTTGTAGGTACCGGCTGCCGCCACGATCAACGGGCCCTTGGTGCCCTTCTTCGGATCTACCGGCCCCTTCACGCTGGTGGCGGCGAAACTGTTCTCCGAAGTCGCCAGCAGCTTATCGACGGTCACCTTTCCGGCGCTCGCGATCTTGAAAGTGCGCGACAACGGGATAGCGGTCGGAACGCCGTCTTTGAAATCCCGCACGATCGGTTGCGACTCGTAGTTGGTGATCATGACCACTTCCGGGCCCAGCCCGAAAATCCCGCCGATGCCGCTGGTGTCGATCGCCAGATCGGCGTTCGCGGTGACGCCCCATTCGGCCAGCAACTTCACCAGGTCCGGATTTTCGGCGCCTTCCCGCGAACCGATGGCGAGCGGGGTATCCAGCATGAACAGCGCGCGTCCGCCGCCCTCTACGTAGGCTTTGATGGCGTTTACTTCCGCCGGTGAATATGCCAGGGTGGGGCCGCCTGACACCAACACCGTGCAGTCTTTGGGTATCTCGACGTTGGCCTGCGGCACCTGCCCGATCGCCGGTGCGGCTCCCGGTGTGGCAGGCGTGGCCGGTTGTGCCAGATTGACGGCGCGCGTCTTATAGTTGTTACGTTCGAGCGCTTCCTTCAGAATCGAAGACCCATTGCCGCCCGTATCGTCGAGCGGGTGCTCGCCGCTGCCGCTGAGGAAGCAGGCATTGCGCACGCCGCCCTTCAGCGAGCGGATCAGCGCGCCGGTGATTTCCTCTTCCGTCAGACTCTTCGCTTCCTCTTTGTGCACGCCGGCATCGATGATGATGGTGCCTTCGGTGCGCACCCCCGCCTCCCGCGCCAATTGCGGCTTCTTCACCGGATCGATGTATTGGACATGCAGTTTGGGAGACAGGCTCGAGTAGCGCTCCAGCACGTCGCGCGCTTGCGGAAACTGGGTAGTCTCGCCGAAGTAGGAAACGTTGACGTCTTTCTTCAAGCCCTTTACCGCCTTGATGGTCTGATCGGAAAGGCTGAACTGTTTATTGGCGGTGGAATCGTAGGACTTGCTATAGCGGTTCGCCAGGAAGTTGGCCGCTCCCAGCACGGCCAGAATCACCAGGATATAGACAGTGACATAGGCCGAGTACTTAGTTTGTCTTGCCTTAATCCAGTCTGTTTTCATCTATGCCCTCCAGCGCGACGACTCGAGCGAACGCGAAGTAATGAACAGTCCGAAGAAGATCATCGAGAGGTAAAAGACCACGTCCTTCGAGTCGATCACTCCTTTGGCAAACGTTTCAAAGTGCGTCACGATAGACAGGTAATTCACCACTTGCCCGTAGCCCGAGCTGTCGTAGGCGGTGAACCAGCTCAACAGCCACAGCAGCAGGCACACGAAGAAAGTGACGCCGCCCGCGATGATCTGGTTCTTGGTGGTGGTGGAAATAAACGCGCCTATGGCCAGCAGCGTACCGCCTTGCAGGAGCAAGCCCAGGTAACCCACCAGGATGGGCTTCCAATCCGGATTGCCAAAAGCAAACAGCAGGGCGATGTTGATGGCCGACATCGCCAGCACGCAGATATAAAGCAGGAGTGCGCCGAGCCACTTGCCCAGGATAATCTCCCAGTCCTGCACGGGCGAAGTCATCAGCAGCTCAATGGTGCCCGAACGCTTTTCTTCGGCGAACAAGCGCATGGTGATCATGGGAATGAGGAACAGCGCCACCGTGCTGGCAAATCCCAGCAACGGGCGGATCACCTGCTCATTCACGTTCATCGGCATGTTACGGCCCTGCATCTGGGACATGAAACCGAAGCGCACGAAGTCGCGCGTGGCGGTGAAGAAGCCGAATCCAAAAATCAGCGCGAAAAACGCCATCAGCAGATAGGCGATGGGCGAGGCGAAGTAACTTTTCAATTCTTTACGGCAGATGATCCAAACATTCGTCATGCTTATCCTCTTATTCCGTTACAGGCACCGCGACAGCTTGCGCCTTGTTCTCGGCGGCGGTTAGCTGCAGGAAGATATCTTCCAGGCTGAGCCCGACCGGGCGCATTTCGTTCAGGTCCCAACCGGCGGAGACTACGGCACGCGCCAGGTCCGCGCGAATGTGCCGGCCCTGCAGGCTTTCGACCTCGAACGCCAGCCGGCCGTCGCGGGCTTCCCGCGCCAGAACGCGGCTGACGCCACTTACTTGCTCCAGACGCTGCTGCACGTCACCCGCGGCGAGCGCTCCGTCGGGCGATTCGATCTCCAGCGCCACCGCCTCGGCGCCGCGCAGGCGATTGGTCAGGTTCTCGACCGAGTCGACGGCCACCAGCTTGCCTTTATTGATGATGACCACGCGCTCACACGAGTGTTCCACCTCTGAGAGGATGTGGGTGCTGAGGATGATGGTGTGATCGCCGGCCAGGTTCTTGATCAATTCGCGGGTCTCGATGATCTGTTTGGGGTCGAGGCCGGCGGTGGGCTCGTCGAGCACCAGTACGTCCGGGTTGTGAATGATGGCCTGCGCCAGCCCCACGCGCTGGCGGTAGCCTTTCGAGAGCTTGCCGATCAGCTTATGGCGTACGTCGCCGAGCGCGCATTTTTCCATGGACTCCCCGGCGCGGCGCTCCACATCCGCACTGGCGATGCCTTTCAGCCGGCCGACGAAAACCAGAAATTCGTCAACCTCCATTTCGGGGTACAGCGGAGGCGTTTCCGGCAGGTATCCGATGCGTTTTTTCACTTCGAGGGGATTCTCGAGGACATCGAAACCAGCCACGTTGCAGGTTCCGGCGGTGGGCGGGAGGAAGCAGGTCAAAACCCTCATCGTGGTGGTTTTCCCGGCGCCGTTAGGCCCCAGGAATCCCACGATTTGCCCTTTCTCGACTTCAAAAGAGATGTTGTCCACGGCGATAGTGCGTGCGTATCGCTTAGTCAATCCCTGTACTTTAATCATAATGTTAGGCTCCAGACAAGACAAACACTGTTGCCATTGAAAGACGCGCAGCAGCCAGTTAGGTGAGCGTGAACTTTCATCTTAAGTATTCCGCGCTACCGTTGTCAAACACATGGGAGACGCCCGCCTTTCCCCAGCGGCAGACTCGGGGTGCGGCATATATTTTTCCCGTGATTGTTTGAAACGCGTTGGCGGTACGTCGCACACTTAATCAGATAAACGGCATCGACCCGCCTGAGTGGGGCGGCTGGTGGCGCGCGGCGGATCGCGTATTTCTCAGTGCGGCTTCCGCCCTCGGCATCAGTCATAGAACCGCGCGGGAAAAATTACCAGGAAGGATCCAAAACAATGATTGTTTCAATGCGGCCCGGCGCTACGGAGAGCGAAATTCGGCATGTATGCGAGAGAATTCGCGAGTTCGGCTATGCAATACATGCAATGCCGGGTGAACGCCGGATGGTTATCGGCGCTATCGGGAGTAAGTACCTGGCAGGGACACTGGAAGCGCTGGAGGCGACGCCCGGCGTCGAGAGAGTTGTGCGCATATCGGCGCCCTACAAACTGGTGAGCAGGGAGTTCCGGCCCTCGTCAAGTAGCGTGCGCGCCGCCGGATGTGAATTTGGCGGTGGAAGATTTGCGGTCATCGCGGGGCCGTGTTCGGTCGAATCGGAGCGGCAAATCATGGAGACCGCCGAAGGGGTAGCTGCTGCCGGCGCGCTTCTACTTCGCGGAGGAGCCTTCAAGCCGCGGACGTCGCCCTACGACTTCCAGGGATTGGAGGCCGAAGGGCTGAAATTGTTGGCGAAGGCGGGCCGCAGGGTAGGACTCGGCGTAGTTACGGAGCTGATGAGTGAAGAGCACGTCGGACTGGTTGCCGAGTATGCCGACATGATCCAGATTGGGGCGCGCAACATGCAGAATTTTGCGCTGTTGAAGGCGGTTGGACGGCAGAAGCGTCCCGTGCTGCTCAAGCGCGGCCTGAGCGCGACCATCAAGGAACTGCTGATGTCGGCCGAGTACATCGCGGCGCACGGAAACATCAACATCATTCTTTGCGAACGCGGCATTCGGACATTCGAGACCGCGACGCGCAACACGTGCGACATCTCGGCGATTCCGGTACTGAACGAGTTGACGCATCTGCCCGTGCTTCTCGACCCCAGTCACGCGGTCGGCAAGCGGAGTCTGGTGCCCGCTATGGCTCGCGCCGGAGTAGCAGTGGGTGCCGACGGGCTCATCGTTGAGGTGCATCCACGCCCCGAGGACGCGTTGTCGGACGGTGCGCAATCGCTGACGTTGCCGCAATTCCGCGGCATGATGCGCGAGCTCGAACCCTACATACACTTGTGGGAAGGCTCGCGGCAGGTCGCCGCTGTTGCGTAAATTGAAACGTTCCAAGTCCGAGATGCACAAAGGCAAAGGAGCTGGAGCAAGGAGCCGCCCAATGATCCGATTCGAGCACATTCGCAAGAGCTACAAGCTTGGCAAAACGAGATTCGCTGCCATTGACGACCTTTCGCTCCACATCGGCGCAGGCGAACTGGTGGCTCTGGCGGGTCCGTCCGGCAGCGGAAAGACTACGCTGCTCAACCTGGCGGGGTGCCTGGATAAGCCCGATGCCGGGCGTATCTGGATAGATGGCGAAGAGGTGACAGACACGCCACTGGCGGCGCTCGCCGGAGTGCGCCGCTCCCGATTGGGATTCGTATTCCAGACCTTTAACCTCGTCCCGGTTCTGACCGCGTTCGAGAACGTGGAATATCCGCTGATGCTCATCGGGGTCGAGAAGCACGAGCGGCACGAGCGTGTGTGGACATGGCTCGAGCGGGTGGGACTCCAAGGGCACGCGGAACAGAGGCCCGATCAGCTCTCCGGAGGCCAACGCCAGCGCGTGGCCATCGCGAGAGCCATGGTAGCCTCTCCGGCGGCCGTGATTGCGGACGAGCCAACCGCGAACCTGGACTCGACCACCACGGCAAACATTCTCGACCTCGTGGAACAGATCAACCGGGAGACGGCGACCACGTTCCTGATAGCAACCCACGACCCACTGGTGATGGATCGTGCGACTCGCACGGTACACATGCGGGACGGACGAATGGTGATGCCGGGCCAAGCGGCACCGGCGGCTGCAGAAAGGGCACTCACGTGTTAATCAGAATCGCATTTCGCAACATTTTTCGGAACCGCCGGCGCACCCTGATCACCCTCCTGGTGCTGGTATTCGGGGTGGTGGCGTTGATGATGTTCGGTGGCTATAAGGAGATCAGCTTCTGGGGCATTCGCGAAGGCGCCGCGCGCGCCCGCTTCGGGCACCTGCAGATTTATGCGGAGGGTTTCGCGCAGGCGGATTCGCAGCGTCCGCTGGCGCGCGGGCTCCGCGGCATCGACCATTTACGCCGGGAGATTGAGCGCGATCCGCGGGTCGAGATGACCGCTGCGCAGATTTCGATGATGGGTCTGATCAGCAACGGCGATAAATCCGAGGCCTTCCTGGCCACCGCGGTCGAGCCGTCGCGCGACCGCGCCATGCCGGCCCAGCGGATCACCGCTGGCGCGTATCTCACGGATCGCGAGCCGGACACCATCATCATCGGCGACGCACTGGCGCAATCGATGAAGGCCAACGTAGGCGACACACTAACACTCATGACCACCACGGCGAACGGCAGTCTGAACGCCCTGGACGTGCGCATCGCCGGAATATTTTCGACAGGCGTGAAGGAGTATGACGAGCGCGCCATTAAAATTCCACTGCCGGCGGCACAACGGCTGCTGCAGACCGACAAGGTCGAGAAGTTGTTGGTGGTGCTGCACAAGACCGAGGACACCGAAGGGATGAAGCGTGATCTCCAGGCCCTGTTCGCACGCCAAGGCGCGAAGCTGGAGATGCGAACCTGGTCGGAACTGGCCGGCTTCTATCATCAGGTGGTCATGCTGTATAACGGCATCTTCGGCTTCCTGGGGGCCGTCATCGCGGTGATCGCGGTGCTGAGCGTGGCGAACACCATTCTGATGAGCGCTTTCGAGCGCGTCCGGGAAATTGGGACTCTGATGGCGATCGGCACCGAACGCTCGCGCATATGGAGCATCTTCCTGCTGGAGGGGCTTTTCGTGGGTATTCTGGGCGGACTCGCCGGACTCGCCGCCGGCGGGAGCCTCGCTCTGTTCATCAACCACGTACACATCGAGTTGCCCCCGCCGCCCGGATACACCAGCGGCTACCGCCTGCAGATCATGCTCAATGCCTCCATCCTGATCACGGCCTTTCTGCAGGCCGCCTGCACGGCCACCATCTCATCCGCGTTGCCTGCATTCAAAGCCTCTCGCCTGCGTATTGTAGACGCTCTAGGCCACATCTAAAACTGGAGAAAACAGCTTTTATGAGAACCATAGCACTATTGGTTTGCGCGCTGATTCCGTCGGCCGGCGCGCACTTGTCCGCTACCGAACCGGACGACCCGGCCCGCATTCTGCGGCACGTAGATGCGCTGCGGAACCCGCTCGCCAACTTCAGCCTCGACCTCGAGCTGACCAGCTATCGCAAGTCCGAATCGGAAGTGTGGCGCTTTCGCGTGCACGGCCAGGGCAAGGACAAGAGCCTGATAGAGTTCCTCGCCCCTGCCACGGAAAGAGGCAAATATCTGCTGATGCTGCGCGACGCCATGTGGGCTTATGTTCCGGATTCGAGTAAGCCCATTCGCATTTCCCCGCTCCAACGGTTGATGGGTGAGGCGTCCAACGGCGATGTAGCTCGCACGAACTACAGCACGGATTACGTAGTGGCTTCGGTAAGCGAGAGCGAGGAAGACGGCCAACTAGTGAGCGCGCTCGAGCTGAAGGCAAAAGACGTCAATCTGTCTTATAGCCGCGTGACCCTGTGGGTCTCGCGCGACGGTGACGTGCCGCTGAAGGCCGACTACTACGTGACTTCCGGGAAGCTGGTCAAGCGGATGTTCTTTCGCGAGCTCGGAACGATCCTCGGGTGGCGCATCGTAACCAAAGTCGAAATCTTCGATGTGGTGCGGCCTGACCGGCGCACCGTAATGTCGTACTCCAGGCTGGAAGAAAAACAATTGCCGGAAAAGATGTTCCAGCCCGGCTACCTCGGGAAGTGGTAATGCGGCACGCGGTTATAGCGCTGTGCGCGCTTGCTTTTGTGCCGGCGGCGAGCGGCCAACAGGTAGTCATTTTCGGCGAGGGCGGCACGGAAGCCGATATCACGCCGCCCAATACGTCGAGTCCGCTCAATCCCGGCAATATCCTGAATATTCAGACGCCGAACGACGCTTCCGATCTTACTCTTTTCGGTAGTGTCACCTCCGACGACAAGCGCTGGAAGCTGCAGATGAAGCTGCGCGGCTCGAATGACTGGGAACGAGACACCACCTCCAGGTTCGAAGTAAGCGAGCTCAAATTCAAATATTCCCTCACCACCTGGCTGGACCTCAGCGTCGGCCGCGAGATCATGCATTGGGGGACCGGCTACGCCTGGAATCCAACGGGTGTCGTGAATCCCCCAAAAGATCCAACCGATCCAGGAGACCGCCGCAGTCTCTTTCGCGGCGTGGACATGGCCACAGCGGACATTTTCCTGAAGGGTTGGGACATCACCACCCTGGGGACGCCCGGGATCGCCTGGACCGGAAAGGACGGGCGTCACCTGCTCACAACCGGTTGGGCCACGCGGGCCTACCGCTTGATCAAGGGCACCGATGTTGCGTTCACTGCCAGCGGAGGCAACGGTCTGCCGAATAGTCAGGGTCTCAGCCTCGCCCGCGTTTTCGGCGACGCGCTCGAGTTGCACGGCGAGGCGGCCTACCTTTCCGACACTGTTCGTTACTTGCCGGTTTCGGCGGACCTGGCGCCGGTAAGGCGGCCGCACTCGGAAATATTGCTGGGCGGCCAGTACACCCTCCGCCACAACGTGAACGTCGTGGGAGAGTTTTACCACTCCGGTGCGGGCCTCGACGGGCGCGAGTGGAACGACTACCGCGAGTTTGCCGACGCGGCGCACGAAAACCTGATGCAGGGGAATCCAGTCCCCTTCATGCTCGCCAATTCGCAATTCGTACCTCTGCAGATGAGCAAGAACTACACGTTTCTACGCGTCATGTGGCCGATCCGGTTGAACCGCCTGGAACTGGAAACCATCATCATCGTTTCGCTGCGCGATGGATCGTCCCTTGTCCAGCCGGGTATTCGCTGGCGGGTCGGCTCCAATTGGAGCCTGTACTGCATCGACAGCGAATTCGAAGGAGGGGCCGGCACGGAGTTTGATTACATTCAGATCAAACGAAGCGTCGCCCTCGGTGTTCGTTATCACTTTTCTTTTGGAGAGAGGCCGGCGCGCGATCGGTAGCGCCGGATTGGAAACAGAATATGGAACCAATCGCAATCGTGGGGATGGGGTGCCGTTTTGCAGACGCGACGGATCCGGAGGCGTTTTTCGAATTGCTGAAGATGGGCGTGGACGCGACGCGCGACGTGCCCGCGGACAGATGGAACCTGCGCTCATTCTACGATCCCGACCGCCGTAGTCCGGGCAAGGTCTCGACGGCTCGCGGAGGTTTTCTGCCTCAGATCGATTGCTTCGACAGTCACTTCTTCGGCATCTCCCCACGCGAGGCAGCGTATATGGATCCGCAGCAGCGCCTCATGCTCGAGGTCTCCTGGGAAGCGATGGAAGATGCTGGGCTGGTCCCGGCGCGTCTGGCGGGCGGTGACGTCGGCGTATTCGTGGGCGCCTTCACCCTGGACTATAAGGCCATCCAGCTCGGCCGCTTGAACCGTGCTCTGATCGACTCCCACACGGCCACGGGCGCGATGATGACGATGGTCTCGAACCGACTCTCGTATGTCTTCGATTTCCGCGGTCCGAGCATGTCGATCGATACCGCCTGCTCGTCGTCACTGGTTGCGGTTCACCTGGCTTGCCAAAGCATCCGTGGCGGGGAATGTTCGATGGCCCTGGCTGGGGGCGTGAATGTCATGCTGACACCCGAGTACACCATTGCGGAATCAAAGGGCGGGTTTCTGGCGCCCGATGGACGCAGCAAGCCATTCAGTGCGTCAGCTAATGGCTATGGACGAGCGGAAGGCGCGGGTGTGGTCATACTCAAGCCGCTTTCCGCCGCCATGAGCGATGGCGACCCGATTTACGCGGTCATCCGCGGCAGTGCGGTGAATCAGGACGGACACACCAACGGGATCACCGTGCCGAGTGGAGCGGCACAGGAGCGGCTGATTCACGAAGCCTGCCGCCGCGCGGGCGTTTTGCCGGGGCAGATTCAGTATGTCGAAGCGCATGGCACAGGGACCCCCGTGGGTGATCCCATCGAAGTGGGAGCGCTGGCGGCGGCGCTGGGCAAAGGCCGCGCGGAAGGCGATCGCTGCATCATGGGCTCGGTGAAAGGAAACATCGGCCACCTGGAGGCCGGCGCGGGCGTAGCAGGCCTGATCAAAGCGGCGTTGTGCATCAAGAACCGCCAGATTCCGCCGAATCTGCATTTCGAAAACCCCAACCCGAAAATCCCTTTCGACCAGCTTTCCGTGCGCGTGCCGACGGCATTGGAGAACTGGCCGGAAACCGGCGGCAAGGCGCTGGCCGGCGTGAATTCGTTCGGGTTCGGCGGCACCAATGCGCATGTGGTGATCGAAGAGGCGCCCGGTGTTTCCGCCGCGGCGGAGGCAGTGAGCGGCGAGCCGGGTAAAGCGCTGGTGTTCCCGATCTCGGCACGCAGCCCGGAGGCGCTCGAAGCGATGGCGCGGTCCATGCGGGAGTACGCCAATGCGGCCCTTGAGCATGAGACGTCCTTTGCGGATATGT
>Ga0302326_10001483_pt1 | contig 59646 bp, 61 predicted proteins | sample Palsa_T0_3_FD_202264 | JGI IMG/M metagenome (GOLD analysis project Ga0302326, IMG submission 202264) | Peat permafrost microbial communities from Stordalen Mire near Abisko, Sweden - Palsa_T0_3 | ecosystem: Environmental > Terrestrial > Soil > Palsa > Peat permafrost | place: Sweden: Abisko...
CAGCCGCCACGCGCATGCATAGAGCACTGCCGATCCCGCGAGCGCCAGATTCGGTTTCCGCAGCAGCAGATAAAGCGTAGGGGGAAACAGCAACAGCAAAACGATGTAGAGCGGAAGCACGTCCATGTTGACGGGCTTGAACTTCAGCAACAAGGCCTGGAAGATCGTGATGTCGGGCTGCTTGAGAAAATCCAGAATTTTCATTTCCTCGGCGTAAAGCGGATTGTCGAAGGTCGCCGCAACGTAGGCGATCTCCGCCATGAAGATCGTGAACAGAAAGATGTGCGCTACATAAATTTGCCAGGCGCGGCGTAAAATACGGGCGCTCGAAAGCAAAAAGCCGCGTTCGCGCATCGCCTTGCCGTAGACGAACGCCGCGGTGTAGCCGGAAATGAAAATGAAGATTTCAGTGGCGTCGCTGAACCCGTAATTGCGGATGGTGAACCAGTTCAGAACGTTTTCAGGAATATGGTCGAGGAAGATCAGCCACAGCGCGAGGCCGCGGAACAGATCGAGCCGCAGATCGCGCTCGGTCGTGACCACTTGAGGCGTAGGAGGCATCGCCATGGGGTCTGCAACCATTGCCGGCCGCCGCGGCGGGCGGCACAGCCCAATTCTCGAACGCCGCCCGTCTCATCTATAGTGCCGTAATTCCGTAATTCGCAAGCAATTGTGGACAACGTCCGCGCGGCCTGTTGCGCCGCCCGCAGCTTGAGAAAGCCCATCTGCATGGTTATTGCAACGCTGGGCCCGGCGCTATTCACTCACCTGGTTGCGGACCTCCGCCGGGACCAGTGCAGCATTACGTCAGGATATTGCGCCAATGTATCGTGCCGTTACCCGTGATATCGTGGTCGCGGTGACCCCGCGCTTCGTCGCCGACCGCTCGTCGCCGGAGAATAATTATTTTTTTTGGGCCTATACCGTCGCCATCACCAACAATGGCGATGACACGGTGCAACTCAAGACGCGCCATTGGCGCATCACCGACGCGACGGGCCGCCGCCAGGAGGTGCGCGGCGCCGGCGTCGTCGGCGAGGAGCCAGTGCTCAAGGCGGGAGAATCATTCGAGTATACCAGCGGCGTGCCGCTGCAAACGCCGTCGGGATTTATGACCGGTACCTACGGCATGGTGACTGCAAGCGGCGAGCATTTCGATATCGAAATTCCGGCCTTTTCGCTGGATTCAGGCGACAGCAAACGCACGCTGAACTGACCAGACGTCGCGACTAAAGGGTACGGCACGGCCGCGCAACGTTCGGCCCGTCGAACGAAATGAGAACGCGCGGCGACCTCCTTCGTGGCGCTCGACTTGCTAGGAAGTCGCGGAATCGCTTGCCGCCAGCTCGGCCGGCTCGAACACGTATGTCGAGCTGCAGAATTCGCAGGTCACCGTAATCTTGCCGTCCTCGACCATGTCGTCGCGATCGTCCTGCGGAAAACTCTGCAACATCGCTTCGACGCTTTGGCGCGAGCACGAGCATTGTGCCTGCACCGGCACAGCCCGGAACACGCGGACCCCGGGCTCATGGAACAGCCGGTAGGCGAGCCGCTCGCTCGATAGCGCCGGATCGATCAGCTCGATGTCGTCGACGGTTTCGACGAGCGAACGGCCTTCGACCCAGGCGTCGTCCTCTGGCGGCGTATAGGACTCGACACCGGGCGGAGCATCGCCGGGATCGAGATCCGCCTGGCGGGCGCGTTCGGGCGATTTTGGCAGGAACTGAAGCAGAATTCCGCCGGCGCGCCAGTGCCGGTGTGCGCCCTTCTCGCCGCCGCGGAACTCCTCCGCGACGGCCAGCCGCACGCGCGTCGGAATCTGCTCCGAGCGCAAAAAATACTCGTGCGCAGCGTGTTCGAGGTCGTGCGCTTCCAGCGGAACGAGCCCTTGATAACGGCTCATGTCCGCGCCCTGATCGATGGTCATGGCGAGGTGACCGTGGCCGAGCAGCTGTCCCGGCTCGGCCTCGCCCGCGGCAATCGCCGCCGCCACGCGCCCGGCATCAAATCGGGCGCAGCCACGCACTTTGTCGGGAGTCGTGAAATCGACCACGAGCATGCGCACCGGGCCGTCGCTCTGCGTCTGCAGAATGAAACGGCCCTCGAATTTGAGGGCGGAGCCGAGCATGACGGTGAGCACGATCGCCTCACCCAGAAGCTTGGCCACCGGGAGCGGGTAGTCGTGGCTGCCGAGAATGGCATCGACCGCCGGTCCGAGCCGCACGATACGGCCGCGCAGATCGAGCGCGCTTACTTCGAACGGCAGGATCGTATCATCGAGGCCCGTTGGCGACGGCTCTCGCACCGGTATGGCTACGTTGGGATTGTTCATCACACGGCATATAGGCGACGGCGGAGGAATTTTGAGCCCTCAGCTCCGCTGGCTCCCGGCGGCGCTCACCGGCCGTCCGCCAGGCACCAGCTCAAAATTCCCTTCTGGGCATGCAGCCGGTTCTCAGCTTCGTCGAACACAACCGAATGCGGCCCGTCCATGACCTCGTCGGTCACCTCCTCGCCGCGATGCGCGGGCAGGCAGTGCATGAAAATGGCGTCCGGCTTGGCCCGCGCCATGAGCCGAGTATTGACCTGGTACCGCTTGAGCAGGTTATGGCGTCGTGCGCCGTTGCGGTCGCCCATGGAAACCCAGGTGTCGGTCACAACGCAGTCGGCGCCTTTGACGGCCTCTTCCGGGTCGGTCCCGATCGTGACGGTGGCGCCGGAGGACTTGATCCAGTCGACGAGCGGCTTTTTCGGGGCAAGTTCCGGTGGGCTCGCGACGCACAGGCGAAACGCGAAGCGTTCGGCAGCGTGCATCCATGAGGTCAGGACATTGTTGGCGTCGCCGGTCCACGCCACGGTGCGGCCGCGGATCGGGCCGCGATGCTCTTCAAATGTCATGACGTCGGCCATCACCTGACAAGGGTGCGAACGCCGCGTCAGGCCGTTGATCACCGGCACGGTGGCGGACTGGGCCAACTCGGCCACGGCCTGCGGATCCAGCGTGCGGATGACAATGGCATCGACATAGCGCGACAGCACGCGCGCCGTATCGCCGATGGTTTCACCCCTGCCGAGCTGCATTTCGTCGGCGGTCAGCATGATGGCATCACCGCCGAGCTGACGCATGGCGACTTCGAACGAAACCCGCGTGCGCGTCGAAGGCCGCTCAAAGATCATCGCCAATGTCTTGCCGGCGAGCGCACGATCGGTGCGCGGACCTTTGGCCTTCATGGTGCGCGCCAGATCGATCATCTTGCGCAGGTCCATGGCCGGAACATCGATCAGGTCGAGGAAGTGGCGGACCGTACTCATTGGGCCGCCTTGTCCTTGAGCGGCGCCGCATGCGCCCGCTCGAGCCGCGCGCAGGCGCGGTCGAGGCGCAAGATGCCGTCGGCGATTTCCTGTTCACTAATGATGAGCGGCGGCAGCAGCCTCACGACATTGTCGCCCGCCGTAACTGCGATCATCTTCTCTTCGCGCAGCGCATCGACAAGTTCGCCGGCAAGCACCAGGGCCCGCAAGCCGATCAGCAGCCCCTCGCCACGCACTTCGGCGATCACCGCGGGATGGTGATCCTTGATCGCCGCAAGCCGCTGCTTGAAGACCAGCGCCGTCCGCTGCACGCGGTCGAGAAAACCGGGTTCGAGCATCACGTCGAGGACCGCATTGGCCGCGCTCATCGCCAGCGGATTGCCGCCGAAGGTCGAACCGTGGGTGCCGGCGGTCATGCCCTTCGCGGCTTCATGCGTGGCCAGGCACGCGCCGACCGGAAACCCGCCGCCGAGCGCCTTGGCGAGCGCCATGATGTCGGGTTCAACGCCGACCCGCTGGTAGGCGAACAGTTCGCCGGTCCGGCCCATGCCGGTCTGCACCTCGTCGAAGACAAGGAGCAAACCGTGCTGATCGCAGATTTCGCGCAGCGCCCACAGGAAGGACGGTTCGGCGACCCGCACGCCGCCTTCGCCCATGATCGGTTCGATCAGGATCGCCGCCGTTTCGGGCGTGATCGCGCGCTTGGTCGCCTCGATGTCGGCGAATGGCACCTGATCGAAGCCCTCGAAGACCGGGCCGAAGCCGTCGAGATATTTTTTCTGGCCGCCGGCGGCGAGCGTCGCCAGCGTGCGGCCGTGGAAAGCGCCCTCGAACGTAATGATGCGATAGCGTTCCGGCGCGCCGTTGGCCGACTGGTATTTGCGCGCCATCTTGATCGCGCATTCCATCGCTTCGGCGCCGGAATTGCAGAAGAATACCACGTCGGCAAAGCTTGCTTCGCACAGACGCGCCGCGACGCGCTCCGCTTCGGGAACCTGGTAAAGGTTCGAGACATGCCACACCTTGTGGGCCTGCTCGGTGAGAGCGGCGACGAGTTGCGGATGGGCGTGCCCCAGCGCGTTCACCGCGACGCCGGAGGTAAAATCCAGATAGCGGTCGCCGTTTGTCGCAATAAGCCACACGCCCTCGCCCCGCTCGAAAGCAAGGTTGACGCGTGCATAGGTCGGTAACAGATGCGATGTCACGGTTGAGCCCGCACGGCAGCGCAGCATCAATCTGCGCGCCGAAACGAAATGTGCCGCCTCACCGGGCGGCACGCTTTCAGTATTTTATTGGCGCGGCGGTCGCCGGTCAACACGTTAAAAAAGCGCGCGATTGGCCCGGTTGTCCCATATCGTCCACATCGGACACGAATATGTGGACGCGCGTCGCGCAGACTCTTGCGCCCGACTCCCCCCATATTGTAGCCTTTTGATTGTCAAGTACGACATCTCGTGCGGCGGACAGTCCTCTAAAGCGTTGAACAAGGGTTGCGTGTTGGGCGGTGAGCGCCGCCTGGCTTGATGGAGGATTCCGCCAGTGCTGGAGCCGCATCTTGAAGGAGGATTGAGCATGTCGTGGACCGACGAGCGGGTCGAGTTATTGAAGAAGCTTTGGTCCGACGGCCTTTCGGCCAGTCAGATCGCGGCCGAACTCGGCGGCATCACACGCAACGCGGTGATCGGGAAGGTGCACCGGCTGGGACTCTCGGGCCGCGCCAAAAGCGCGTCGAGTTCCTCGCCGCGCCAGCGCAAGCCGCGCTCTTCCACCCACATGTTGCGCATCGGACGAGGCGCGATCCGCGGCAATACCGCGCTCGCGCATGCTTACGAGATCGAAGCCGACGCCGCGCCGGAGCTGATCGAGAACATCATCCCGATCGGGCAGCGCCGCACCATTCTTGAACTGACGGAACAAACCTGCCGCTGGCCCATCGGCGATCCCGGCAGCACCGAGTTCTTTTTCTGCGGCGGCAACACGATCAACGGTCTGCCCTACTGCGCCTACCACTCCCGGGTCGCCTACCAACCCGCCAGCGACCGACGCAGGGACAGGCGCCCGGTGCGTTGAAGCCCGGTCAGCTCGCCTTGCCGAAACGATCGTCGAGCGAATAGCCGGCGCCGCGCACGGTGCGGATCGGGTCGGCGCCGTGGCCGCGATTGAGCGCCTTGCGCAGACGGCCCACATGCACGTCAACGGTGCGCTCGTCGATATAGACGTCGCTGCCCCACACGCCGTCCAGCAATTGCTCGCGGGAAAAAACCCGGCCCGGGCGTTCCATCAGGAATTCGAGCAGGCGGAATTCCGTCGGCCCGAGATCGACCGGCCGGCTTGACCGCGACACCCGCTTCTTCTCGCGATCGAGTTCCAGATCGCCGATCAACAACACCGTGGCGACGCGTTCGGGGCTGGCCCGGCGCAACAGGGCGCGAATGCGCGCCAGCAATTCCGGCACCGAAAACGGTTTGACGAGGTAATCGTCGGCGCCGGTCGCCAGGCCCCGCACACGCTCGCTTTCCTCGCCGCGCGCCGTGAGCATGATGATCGGCAGCGACTGCGTCTGCGGCCGCGCCCGCAATCGCCGGCACAATTCGATACCAGAGAGGCCGGGCAGCATCCAGTCGAGCACGATAAGGTCGGGCGCGGTTTCGCGCAGTCGCGTATCGGCCTCGTCGCCACGCGCCACGGCGTCGACCTCGTAGCCTTCGGCTTCGAGGTTGTAACGCAACAGCGTGGTCAGCGGCTCCTCGTCTTCCACAATCAGGATGTTGGCTCCCATCGCCGTCTCCTATTCATTTCTGCAGCAGTGCTGCTCCAAAACTGGTGGTGTCGCCTTTCGGGCGCTGATCGGTGATCGGGCGACCCTCAATCATGTAATAGACAGTCTCGGCGATGTTGGTGGCATGATCGCCGATGCGCTCGATGTCCTTCGCACAAAACATAAGATGCATACAAAACGTGATGTTACGCGGGTCTTCCATCATGTAAGTCAGGAGCTCGCGGAACAGCGACGTGCACAATGCGTCGACTTCTTCGTCGCCGTTCCACACCGCAAGCGCGGTCGCGAGGTCGTGGCTGGCATAGGCGTCAAGCACCTGCTTCAGCAGGGTCGATACCAGTGAAGCCATGTGCTCCACGCCGCGGATCAGTTTTTGCGGATGGAGGTCCAGATCAAGCGCAACGACGCGCTTGCCGATGTGCTTGGCGTGATCGCCGATCCGCTCCAGGTCGTTGCATACGCGCATGGCGCCGACGATCTCGCGCAGATCGACGGCCATCGGCTGCCGTCGCGCAATCGTCAGGATCGCCTTTTCCTCGACCTCGTGTTGCATGGCGTCGATCATGGGATCGGTGCCGATCACGCGCTCCGCGAGATCGGTATCGCGCTCGACCAGCGCCCGCGTGGCGTCTGCGATCTGCCGTTCCGCAAGTCCGCCCATCTCGGCGACCTTGCGCGTGATGTCTTGCAGATCGGTGTCGAATGCCTTGGCGGTATGGTCCACTCTGCTGCTGATCTCGGTCATAATGGTTACCCAAAGCGGCCGGTGATGTAGTCCTGCGTTCGCTGATCGTGCGGTGCCGTGAACATCCTGCTCGTGGAATCGAATTCAATCAGTTCGCCCAGATACATGAAGGCCGTGAATTCGGAAACCCGCGCGGCTTGCTGCATGTTATGGGTGACGATCACGATCGTATAATCGTCCGTCAGTTCATCGATCAATTCCTCGATCTTGGCGGTCGAAATGGGATCGAGCGCCGAGCACGGTTCGTCGAACAGAATAACCTCCGGGCGCACGGCGACGGTGCGGGCGATGCACAGCCGCTGCTGCTGGCCGCCGGAAAGGCTTTGCCCGTTGGCGGCGAGCTTGTCTTTGACCTCCTCCCACAGCGCCGCCCGACGCAATGAAGTCTCCACCCGCCCATCGAGCTCGGATTTGGGCAGGCGATCATACAACCTGATGCCGAAAGCGACGTTTTCGTAGATCGACATCGGAAACGGCGTCGGCCTCTGAAACACCATGCCGATCCGCGCGCGCAACAAATTGAGATCCTGTTTTGGCGAGAGAATATTCGTGCCGTCCAGAATGACGTCGCCGGTCGCACGCTGGTTGGGATAGAGGTCGTACATCCGATTGAGGACGCGCAGCAAAGTCGATTTGCCGCAGCCCGACGGCCCGATAAAGGCGGTGACCTTGTTCTCGTAAAGCGGCAGGCTGATCGCTTTCAGCGCCTGGGCGTCGCCATAAAAGAAATCGAGATCGCGGATCGTGACTTTTTCGGCAAGGCCGGCCTGGTCGCTCGGCGCGGCGGTAACAGACGGAACGGCGACTGAAGTAACGCTCATGAATGTTTACTCGATCCAACCAGGCTGCGCGCCGTGATGCTCAAGGCCAGCACCGCCAACGTGATGATGAGGGCGCCGGTCCAGGCCAGCGATTGCCAATCCTTGTACGGACTGAGCGCAAACTGAAAAATAACGACCGGCAGACTCGAAATCGGCGCGTTGAGATTCGTGCTCCAGAACTGATTGTTGAGCGAGGTGAACAAGAGCGGCGCGGTCTCGCCGCTGATACGGGCGACGGCCAAAAGCACGCCCGTGACCATGCCGGCCCGCGCGGCGCGGTAGCATATCCGCGTGATCGACACCGATCGCGGCAACCCGATCGACGTGGCGGCCTCGCGCAACGCGTTGGGAACGAGCGTGAGCATGTCCTCGGTCGTGCGCACCACCACGGGTATGACGATCACGGCGAGTGCGACACCGCCGGCCAGGCCGGAAAAGTGGCCCATCGGCGCAACCATCACCTCATAGATGAACAGCCCGACCACGATCGACGGCGCACTCAGGAGGATATCGTTGATGAAGCGCACAACGCTGGTAAGGCGATCGTAACGACCGTATTCGGCCATATATGTACCGGCGAGCACGCCGATCGGAGTACCGACCGCCACCGCAAGCACGGTCAGAATCAGGCTGCCGACAATCGGATTGAGCAGCCCGCCGCTCGATCCGGGTGGCGGCGTCATCTGCGTGAAGACCGCAGGCGTCAGCCCGCTGAGGCCCTTCCACAGCAGCACGCCCAGGATCAAGATCAGCCAGCCGATGCCGAACAGCGTAGCCGCCAGCGCCAGCGCCATCGCGACAGCGTTGCTCCGGCGGCGGGCGGCGTAGCGGGCGGTCATAGGGCTATCCGATCCGGCGTTCGATGCGGAGCAGCATATAGCGCGCCACCGCGAGCACGATGAACGTAATCACGAACAGGATCAATCCGAGCGCGATCAGCGAGGAGGTGTAGAGATCGCCGACCGCCTCGGTGAACTCATTGGCGATGGTGGCGGAGATGGTGGTGCCGGGCGCAAGCAGGGAAGAAGAAATCCTGTGCGCATTGCCGATGACGAAGGTCACGGCCATGGTTTCGCCCAGGGCCCGGCCGAGCCCAAGCATCACCCCGCCGATGACGCCGACCCGGGCGTAAGGCAGGACGACGTAACGCACCACTTCCCAGGTCGTGCAGCCGACGCCGTAGGCCGCTTCTTTCAACACCGGCGGGACCGCCTCGAACACGTCGCGTGAGATCGAGGTCACGAATGGCAGCACCATGATGGCGAGGATCAGCCCCGCGGTCAGTATGCCGATGCCATAGGGCGGTCCGGAAAAAAGCGGCGCGATCACCGGCACATTGCCGAGCGTGTTGATCAGGAACGGTTGCAACGTCTCCTGCAGAAACGGTGCGAAGATAAAAAGTCCCCAAATTCCGTAGATGATGCTCGGGATGCCGGCGAGCAGCTCGATGGCGATACCGATCGGGCGACGCAGCCATTGCGGGCACAATTCGGTAAGGAAGAAGGCGATCATCAGTCCGACCGGAACCGCGATCAGCATGGCGATGGAAGAGGTGACGAGCGTCCCGTAGATCGGCGCGAGCGCGCCGAAATTCTCGGTAACCGGATTCCACCGATCGGTCGTCAGAAAGCCAAGGCCGAAAGCCCTGAGCGCCGGCAGCGACCCCTGGATCAAGGCAATAATGACGCCGCTCAAGAGCAACAGGACGCCAAAGGCCGCAGCGCGCGTCAAATGGCGGAAGGCGGCATCGCCGAGGCGAAGCCGATCGAGCACCCTGGCGCGCGTCACCGCCTCGACGGATACCATCGCACCTTCTTGCAGCGCAAAATCAACCACGGATTGCCTCCGGGCCGGGTCCATCGATGCGCTCCTTCGAGGCCATCCAAGAGCGCCTACTCAAACGATCTACCGGCCGCCGCACAAGATGCCCCGTGCGGCGGACCGGTCAGTGGATTTAAAGAGCCAGACACCCCGCAACGGCGGCGGCGCCTCGCCGGTGTAGCGTCCCCTAATGCGCCATGGCGCTCGTGGTATGCAGCGGTTTGCCACCGGAGTCCTTGATCTCGCTGGCCCAGACCTTCTCGATTTCCGCGACGACTTTCTTCGGCATCGGCACGTAATCAAGCTCTTCGGCCATCTTGTCGCCCTTGGCATACGCCCAGGCAAAGAACTTGAGCGCCTCGGTCGCGGCGGCCGGGTCGTCTGGCTGTTTGGGGATGAGGATGAACGTCGCCGCGGTCATCGGCCACGACTCCGCGCCCACCTGGTTGGCCAGGATCACGCCGTAGCCGGGCGCCGAGCTCCAGTCGGCGTTGACGGCGGCCGCCTGGAAAGCTGCACTCGTCGGCGTGACGGTCTTGCCGTCCTTGTTCACCATCCTCGTATAGACCAGCTTGTTCTGCAGCGCGTAGGCGTACTCGACATAGCCGATCGAGCCTTTGGTCTGGCTCACATTGTTGGAAACGCCTTCATTGCCCTTGGCGCCGATGCCGACGGGCCATTCTACCGACGTCGCCGCGCCCACCTGCGATTTCCAATCCGGGCTGGTCTCAGCCAGATAGTAGGTGAAATTAAAGGTCGTGCCGGAACCGTCGGACCGGTGGACGACGGCAATGGCCTGCGCAGGCAGCTTGGCATCCGGATTGAGCTTCTTGATCGCCGGATCGTCCCAGTTCTTCACCGTGCCGAGAAGGATTGCCGCGAGCGTCGGGCCGTCGAGGACGAGTTCGCCGGGCTTCATCCCTTCGATATTCACGACCGGGACGATGCCGCCCATCACCATCGGAAATTGTACCAGGCCGAATTTGTCGAGGTCAGGACCCTTGAGCGGCGCATCGGTCGCGCCGAAGGTGACGGTCTTGGCCTCGACTTGTTTGATCCCTCCACCCGAGCCGATCGATTGGTAGTTCAGCCCGACGCCGGTCTCCTTCTTGTACGCATCTGCCCATTTGGCATAGACCGGATAGGGAAACGTCGCGCCGGCGCCGGAAATCTCGACGGCGGCCGCAGGAAGTGCCGTCGCAGCCAGAAAGCCGGCGACGACGATTGTTCTCAGCTGGTTCACGGAATGCTCCTGTCAGCATGCTCCTGTCAGCGGAATTTTGGGCGACGCAAGCCCTCGACCCGCGCCGGCTTTCGATCCCGTTCGGGACCATTCGCTCTGTTCGACATCTTCAGGCAACGCGCTGCGGCGAAGATCGCGCGATCAAAGCAGGCCCGCAGCTGCGGAATGCTTAGTTTCGGCACGTCACCGTTCTATGAGGACCGTATGACAGTTTGATGACAATATAAGATATTGATATTAAAGAATTTTATGTACTTGAGGGAGGACCGGCAGCGGGAAGGTAAACGGTGAAGGTGGCCCCCGCGCCGGCCATGCTTTCGATCGATAATCGGCCGCGATGGCGGTTGAGAATATGCTTCACCAGCGCGAGACCAAGCCCGGTGCCGCCCTGGGCGCGGCTTTCACGCACGTCCACCCGATAAAAGCGCTCGGTCAACCGCGGCAGATGCTCCGGCGCGATGCCCGGCCCGTAGTCGCGCACGCCGACCCGGGCTTCCGGTTCGCCCTCCGGCGACACGCCCCGCACCAGCGTGATGTCGACGCGCTTGCCGGGAGCGCCGTATTTGAGCGCGTTCTCGATCAAGTTCTCGAACACGCGGACCAGTTCATCGTGGTCGCCGGGAACCGTCAAAGCGTCCGCTGCCTCGATATGGACGGCCACGCCGCGGTCACGCGCCAAGGTCTCGAGGCCGTCGGCCACCTGGCGGACGATCGGCACAAGATCGACAGGGGTGTCGGGGCGGCGGTGCGCATTGAGCTCGATCCGCGACAGCGACAAGAGATCGTCGATGAGCCGCGCCATGCGCCGCGCCTGGTCTTGCATGATCGCCAGGAAACGCTCCCGCGCCTTGGTGTCGTCGCGCGCCGAGCCTTGCAACGTCTCGATGAAGCCGGAAAGGGCGGCCAGCGGCGTACGCAGTTCATGGCTGGCGTTGGCGACAAAGTCGGCGCGCATCTCCTCCACGTGCCGCAGCGGCGTCAGGTCGTGAAAGGTCATCAGCACGAGATTGGGCTTTTTCAGATTTGGCTCGCGCCCGACCGGCATCACGATCATCTCGAACGAGCGGTCAAGCGGCACGCGCTCGGAATACTCGACGCGCTGCTCCTCTCCGCTGGCATAGGCACGGCCGATCGCCTCGATCAGTTCGGGCATGCGCAGCGCCAGCGATACCGGCTCGCCCTGCCGCAAAGCCGGCGCCAGCAAGCGCGCGCGCTCGTTGAGCGTCAGAACGCGTCCGTTCTTGTCCAGCGCGATGACCGGATCCGGCAGGCCGGCGATGACGGCCTCGAGCGGCTCGCCCGCGCGCTCGGCAACGGCAACCGGCCGCGCCAGCCGCCCAACCTCCTCGCCAGCGCGGCCGGCAAACAAAGAGGCAGCCGCCACGATTGCAAACCCGGCAACGGCATAGACGACCGCAAGCGCGCCAACAATCGTCAGTCCCGCGAATACCAGCGCCGCGGCGACGATCACGAACCGCATGCCGCGCCACTTGCCGCTTTCCGGCGCAAGGCGAACTTCATTGAAACCCATTGGACAAGCTCTTAAAGCCGATCTTGGGGCCTATCGTCGCCCGTTTGGCCGCCGGATCAAGCCATGTCGGATTTTTCCCGCGCCAGCGCGGCGGCCGCGCTCATCGCGGCAACGGGGCGGGCGATGCGCCGCGCCGCGCGGCCGTGCAACACTTCGCGTATTCCGAGGATGGTCAGGGAAAGTCCGAACGGAATGATGTAATAAAGCAGACGAAACAGCAACAAACCCGCCAGCAAGTCTTCTTTGTCGAACTGCCACAACGCAACCATCATCGTCGCATCGAACACGCCGAGGCCTCCCGGCGCATGACTCGCAAAGCCGAGAAGCGTGGCGGCGACGAAGATGACGGCCACAGGGACAAAGCCGAGGTGCGGCTCGTCGGGCACCAGCATGTACATGGCAAGCGCGCAGCACGACAGATCGAGGATACCGATCACGATCTGAACCAGCGTCAACGGCCCGCCCGGTAACAAGACTTGCCAGCCTTCGCGGCCGATGACGCGCGGCTTCACCCAGACCCAGGCAACGTAGGCCCCAAGTACGGCCAGGATGACAAGCGCCAGGACGCGGTTGAGCCAGAGCGGCAATTGGTCGATGTCGGTGGCCTGCTGCGGCGCATCGAGAACGCCGAGACCTAGCATCGCGGCATTGCCGAGCCAGAAGGTGAGGCCGGCGACGAAGCAGATTTTGGTGACTTCGATGACGCTCAGGCCCCATGCGGAATAAATGCGGTAGCGCACAGCGCCACCGGAGAAGACGCTGGCGCCGACATTGTGCCCGACGGCGTAGCTGGTGAAACTGCCCAGCGCGGCAATCCGATACGGCACCTCGGACCGCCCGATGGTGCGCAACGCGAACAGATCGTAGAAGGTGAGCGTCACATATCCGGCGGCGACGAAGAAACCGGCAATGCCGAGCGTCCGCCAGTCGGTCGCTTCGAGCGCATCGACGAGCCCGTCAATCTCGATATCGCGCAGAATGTGATAGAGCACGATCACGGCGACGATGATGATGGTGAGGCTGAGCACCACACCCAATCGGCTGAAGCCGACCTTTTGATTGAAGAAGTGCGCGAAGGCGCGCAATCTCTTCAGCATCCTGCGCTCCGCAACGGCTTTTCGTGCATCAATCGACCGTCTCGCCTTGCCCACCCAGCGCAGACCGGCCCCAACTAGCAGATGTCGCGACCGGGCGCGAGTACGGCACGAATGGCTCGCGGCAGCGCCCCTTTTGGCCACATGGGGAATAGAGCGCCGGTTATTGGCGCCATTGGGACAACGCCCATCGCGTGCATGCGGCGACGTTTGTGGTTGACGAAACGCGCGGCCCCGGCTTGGTTCCTCCCGAACTTCAGGGAGCAACGCGCCAATGACCGGGAATAATCCGCCGTTTCGCGCCGACGTCGTCGGCAGCATTTTGCGTACCGCCGCTTTGAAGGAAGCGCGCGCAAGGCGGGACAAAGGCGAGATCAATGCGGCCCAACTCAAGGACGTTGAGGACCGGGAAATCGAGAAGATCATCAAGAGACAGGAGGAGGTGGGGCTCAAGGTCGCGACCGATGGTGAATTCCGCCGCTCGTGGTGGCATTTCGATTTCTACGGGATGCTGGACGGCGTCGAGATCTACGAGCTCGATCACGGCATCCAGTTTCACGGTGTGCAGACCAAGCCGCGAAGCATTCGCATCAAGGGCAAGCTTAGCTTCTCCAACCACCCGATGCTCGAACACTTCAAGTTCCTCAAGGCGCACACGCGCACGGTGCCGAAGATGTGCATACCGAGCCCGGCCACGCTGCATTTCCGCCTGGAGCCGAATGCGGTCGACACGAAGTTCTACGCCGATCGCAGCGCCATCTTCGACGACCTGGCGAAGACGTATCAGCAGGCCATTCGCGCGTTCTATGACGCCGGCTGCCGTTACCTGCAGTTCGACGACACCGCCTGGGCCTATCTGTGCTCGCAGGCGGAATTGAAAAAGGCGCGCGAGCGCGGCCTTAACGCCGATCGCCTGGCACAGGACTATGCCCGCGTCATCAACCAGGCGCTCGAAGGAAAGCCCGCCGACATGGTGGTCACGACGCACGTGTGCCGCGGCAATTTTCGCTCGACCTGGATTTCCGAGGGCGGCTACGAGCCGATCGCCGAGATCATGCTCGGCCAATTGAACTATGACGGTTACTTCCTCGAATACGACACGGAGCGCGCCGGCGGCTTCGAGCCGCTTCGCTTTTTGCCCAGCGGCAACAAGATCGTCGTGCTTGGCCTCGTCACCACCAAGAGTGGCTCGCTCGAAAAGAAGGACGACGTCAAACGGCGCATCGGCGAAGCGACCAAATATGCCGCGCTCGACCAGCTCTGCCTCTCACCGCAATGTGGTTTCGCTTCGACCGAAGAGGGCAACGCGCTTGCCGAAGAAGAGCAATGGGCGAAGCTCAGGATGGTCGTCGAAATCGCCGATGAAGTCTGGCGCTGACTTGAGCGGACGATCCGGCGAATAGGAATTAAAGCCCCGACGCCCTCGAGGCGGATGCCGACCGCGGAAGTTGTGATTTGACCGCCCGATGACAACTCCGGCGCGGTCACGTAAAGTTCCGGCGGGTGGTTGCGGAACGTTGTGGGAAAGGGGCATCAAATGTCGTCGACTGAACACACAATACCGGATGCGAACCGGCTCTATATCGGCGAAGGCGTCACCATCAAGGGGGAAATCTCGGTACCCGATACTTTGGTGGTGTGTGGCGTCCTCGAGGGCGACGTGACCGTAGGCAATCTGATCGTTGGCGAAACCGGCGCAATCAAGGGCAGGATCACGGTCGCCGAGAACGCCGAGATTTCTGGAAAAGTTTATGAAAAGCTCGACGTCAAGTGTCTTTTGATCCTGCGCGCCACCGGCCGCGTCGACGGAAACATAAGCTACGGCCTGTTGCAGATCGAACAGGGCGCCAGCATCGCCGGCGGACTTTCGTCCACCGACTATCGGCCGGAACAGAAGCCTCCCAAGGTTGATCTCTATCCGAGGGAACAGAGGGCGCAGAAACCGGAAAGCCTGCGTGGTTCGAAGCCGGCTGGCCTGTCGCCTTCGGAACAACTGGCGAATCCCACGACGCCTTCCGCCGGGTCGTAAATTCGGTCTCGGCGGATTCGGTTGACGGCTTGCTGGCGCGATTTTCGCTGCCCGGCGCATTTGCGCCGGCGCGCTGAGCGCGGCATTGCACGGACTATGCGAGTTTCGGTGCGGTCAAGGCGCGCCTACCCAGCCGTTTGTGGACGTGCACCATCAGCACCATGGCGAAAAGCGGCGTCGCCAGGTTGACGACAGGGACCGACACGAAGGCTGCGATCAGCAAGCCGCCGAGATAGACTGCGCCGGCATTGCGCTGGCGCAACGCCCTTGCCTCTGCCGGCGATCGAAATCGCATGGCGGCAAGCTTGAAATATTCGCGCCCGAGCAGCCAGGCCGTCGCGAGAAAGAAGATCATGGCGCCAAAGCCTGCGAACAACAGGAACGGCGTCGCGCAAATATAGACCGCAATCGCGAGCAGCGCCGTCTTGCTCCCCTCCGGTATCGCAAGCCACAGCGGCAATGCTGCGCCGGGCGGGTCCGCCGGATAGTGCACGCGCTCGACTTCCTCCGCGATCTGGTCGGCGAAGAAGCTGCCGACGAAAGCGGTGACCGCCGGCATCAGGAACACACTGCCGGCGATAATGCCCAAACCGGCCGCGACCGAAAGCGCCCAGGCGATGGCGATCGCCGGCAGATGCGCGTGCGGCCCAAAACCGCTTTCGACGGCGGCGCTGCCGGCTCCGACCAGCCAAATGATCAGCCGGTCGAGCGCGATGACGACGATCACGATGAGCGCGACCGCAAGCCCGATCGATTTCCACAGCACGGCGCGCAGCGGCGGCGAAAGCATCTGACTGAGGGTCCTGAACGCGTCGTCAAGCATGAATTCCTCCGCACGTCCGGCAGAGGTAAAGGCGCCGCGCTGCGAGCGCAAGCAGCCTCAGGCGGCGACCGCGCCGGCGTTCCCGTCCGTTGCCGCAGCCCGTGGCGCGAGCGGAATCTGCATCTCCTTGATCGCCTGCGGGTCCACCCACTGCAGCGTCTTATAGTCGAAGCCTTTGGCGATGGTCGGCTTTACGACGTTGAAATAGGGCGAAATGTCGAAATCGCGCGGACAGTAAAGCGAAGAATGACGGATCTCCAAAATCTGCTCGATCGCTTGCCGGCTGCGGGTCAGCGTAATCTTGGGCAGGATCGGATACTGCACGGTGCGGAACGCCTCCGCGATCAGCGCTGAGCAGATGAGCCGCGACGGATCGCCCGAGCCCAGCGCGATCAACCGCCGGCGCCAGCGTTGCGGCACCGGAAGCGGGAACAGATAACGCATCAGGTCGATGATGTTTTTAAGGTCATAGGCGAAGCCGATGCGTCCGGTGGCATAGGCGCACACGGTCGCGCAATCCGCCTGGGTCAATCCGACCGGCCGGCAGATCCGTGTGTGAAACTGAAAATATTTCGACAGCGGCGCCGAAACCACGCCTTCGCCGACATTAGCCTCGATCAGCACGTGCGGCTCGCCGTCTTCCGTCGCGCCGCCGGCGATCGGCCCGACATACAGCGCCGAATGCGACCAGGTCGACTGGGTCAAATACTTGATAATGCCGGCGATGTTGTTGTTGCCTTCCACCAGAAGCACATCGCCCGGCTCGAGAGATTGGCGCAACGAATCCGGATCGCTCGGCGTGAACGGCTCATAGCCGTGTACCGGCTTCTGCAGATAGCGGACGATAAGCCGTCCGATCCCATCGAGCATTCTGCTCACGCGGGCCTCCCGGTGGTATCGCGCGATTTTCGGCCGCGTCTTTTCTTTGCCTGCATTTTAATCGAAAGCCGTTGCGATTTGGTTCACGCGCTCGCCGGCATTTCGAGGCCATCTCGTCCCCGGTATTTGACGCGCCCAGCCCCATTCGGGCAAAGTGCGGCAAGCTTACAAAGTATTTGGAAACCATGCCGCGACTGAGCCGCCGCTCCTTCCTCGCTGCCTCGGTCGCGCTCTTGGCACGTCCCGCACGCGGCGCCGGCGCGCCCGCCTCCACCGCTGTCGATGTGGTGATCGTCGGGGCGGGTGCGGCTGGCATCGCCGCCGCGCGCCGGGTCGCCGCTTCCGGCCGCAAGTTCGTGCTGATCGAAGCGGCCGACCATATTGGCGGCCGCTGCATGACCGATACGCATACCTTTGGCGTGCCATACGACCGCGGCGCGCACGCGATCCATATGCCCGACCTCAATCCGGTGACCAGGCTCACGGCACGCCGCGGCATCGAAGTCTATCCGGCGCCGGCGAGCCAGAAGGTCCGCATCGGCAGGCGCTATGCGCGTGAGGGCGAGCTTGAGGATTTTTTGGCTTTGCAAGGACGCGCCAACCGCGCCATCGCCGACGCGGCGCGCAAGGGCGACGTGGCCTGCGCGCAAGCGCTGCCGAACGACCTCGGCGATTGGCGGCCGGCGGTTGAATTCGTGCTCGGCCCGTACGGCTGCGGCAAGGAACTGACGCAAGTGTCGGCGGTGGATTTCGCGAAATCCGCCGCGCGCAATACCGACGCGCTCTGCCGCCAGGGTTTCGGCACGCTCGTCACTTCCTTCGCCGAGGGCATCGCGGTGAAGCTGTCGACGCCGGCGACAACGATCGACACACGCCGCGATGTTACGGTGGAAACGCCGAAAGGCACCATCACGGCGCGCGCGGCCATCGTCACCGCCTCGACGAATGTAATCGCGTCGGGCGCCATCAAATTCACGCCCGAACTTCCTAAGCGGCAGGCCGACGCCTTCGCCAGGCTCTCGCTTGGCAGTTACGACCACATTGCTCTCGAACTTGCCGACAATCCGCTCGGCTTCGAGAGCGACGACCTGGTGTTCGAGAAATCGGCCGATTCGCATACCGCGGCGATCCTCGCCAACGTCTCCGGTACGCCGCTTTGCCTGATCGAAGTCGCCGGAACATTCGGCCGCGACCTCGCCGCGCACGGCGAGGCGGCCATGGTCAATTTCGCCGCCGATTGGCTTGCCGGCCTTTACGGGTCCGATGTGAAGAAGGCGATCAAGCGCTCACACGCCACGCGATGGAACTACGAGCCTTGGACCCTCGGCGCCTTTTCGGCTGCGGCGCCTGGCTCGCAGGGCGCGCGCCGCATCCTCATGGAGCCGGTGCAGAACGCGGTATGGTTCGCCGGCGAAGCCGTTCACGAGACGTCGTGGGGCACGGTCGGGGGCGCGTGGGAATCGGGCGAACGTGCAGCCGACGCTGTCTTGCGCCGGCTCGGACCGGTCAAGGAGCCACCATCGGCGGAGGCCTCCGCACCGCCGAAGCGCAGGGCGCAACGGGTCCCTGCGGAACGGCGACAGAGACTTGAGGCGGCGCCGAACATCATGCGCAACGAATCGCGCTGATCCTTACGCCCGCAAAATACCGCCGGTCCGCTTGCCGACCTCGGCGACGATTTTTGCCGCGAGCGCCTCGATCTCCTCGTCCGTCATCGTGCGCTCGCGGGGCTGGATGGTGACGGCGATGGCAACCGACTTCTTGCCCGGCTCAATACCCGGGCCCTCGTAAACGTCAAACACGACGACGCCGCTAACGAGCTTGCGATCTGCCGACTGCGCTGCGCGGACGATGTCGGCGGCGTTTACATTTTGCTCGACGACAAACGCGAAGTCGCGATCGAGCGGCTGGAATTGCGAAAGCTCGAGCGCGGGCCTGGCCCGCGTCGCTTTCGCTTTCGCCTCGGGGATCCGCTCCAGAATAACCTCGAAGGCGACGAGCGGACCCTCGGCGTCGAGCGCCTCAAGCGTGTTTGGATGCAACTCGCCGAAATGGCCGAGCACGTTCTGCGGGCCGATTTGGATCGTGCCCGAGCGGCCAGGATGAAACCACGGCGGACCGCCCGGCATCACTTGCAGCGCCTGGGGCGGAGCGCCAGCCGCGATGAGCACGGCAAGCGCATCGGCTTTCGCGTCGAACGCATCGACCTCGCCGTCCCGTTTGCTCCAATGGCGGCCGATACCCGAGGGTTTGGCGAGCGACCGCCGCGCGCCGGCGGCAGCCGTGACCTGGTCTTGCGGCGCGTCGCCGCGAAACACCTGTCCGACTTCGAACAGACCGACATCGGGAAAGCCGCGATCCGCGTTTTTCTGCGCGGCCGCAACAAGCCCGGCGATAAGGCTCGGCCGCATGTCGGAAAGTGCCGCGGCAATCGGATTGGCGAGCGAAAGCTCGGGCTTGCCGCCGCCGAAAAGCTCCGCTTGCGATTTGGCGACAAACGACCACGTGACCGCCTCGATCAAATTGCGCGCGGCGAGCGCACGTTTGGCTTTGCGGGTACGGACCTGTATCGGCGTGAGGACCGGCTTGCGCGGCGCCTCGCCGCGATCGAACGGCGTCGGCGGCACCCGATCGACGCCGACGATGCGCACGACCTCTTCGACGACATCGGCCTTGTTTTGCACGTCCGCGCGCCAAGACGGCACCGCGACTTTTACGCGCTCCCCCTGACCGGCGACGAAAAAACCGAGATGTTCGAGCACGCGGCGCGTCTCCGGCAGCGGCACCACGAGGCCGGTGAGGCGCTTGAGCTCGGACAACGGAAAATCGATGACCCGCTCGGGCGCATCGGCGCCGCCGGCAACCATTGCTTCCGACGGCGTCCCGCCGCACAGATCGAGCACCATTTTTGTCGCAAGTTCGAGACCGGGCAGCATGAAAGCCGGATCGACGCCGCGCTCGAAGCGGTAACGGGCATCTGAATCGATAGCGAGCTTGCGGCCCGTCCGGGCAATATTGATTTCGTTCCAGAGCGCCGACTCGATCAGGACGTCCGTGGTCGCTTCCGAACAGCCGGGTTTCTCGCCGCCCATGATACCGGACAGCGACTCGACGCCTTGCTCGTCGGCGATGACGCACATGGTCTCGTCGAACGCGTAAGTTTTTCCGTCCAGCGCGAGCAGGCTCTCGCCGGCACGGGCCTGCCGCACGACGAGATGGCCCCGCACCTTTGCCGCATCGAAGACGTGCAACGGCCGGCCGCGGTCGTAGGTGATGAAGTTGGTAATGTCGACGAGCGCGTTGATCGGACGCAATCCGATCGCAAGCAGCCGCTTCTGCAGCCAATCCGGCGACGGGCCGTTCTTCACGCCGCGGACGAGGCGCAGCGCGAAGGCCGGGCAAAGGTCGGGCGCCTCGATCGCCACCGACACCGGGCACGGAAATACGCCTTTGACCGTCTTGATGCCCGCGTCCTTTAATTTTCCCATGTCGGCGGCGGCGAGGTCGCGCGCGACGCCGCGCACGGCGGTACAATCGGCGCGGTTCGGTGTCAGGTTGAGCTCAATGACCGGGTCGTCGAGACCCGCCCAATGTGCGTAATTCGTCCCGACCGGCGCGTCGTCAGGCAGATCGATAATGCCTTCGTGGTTGTCGGAGAGCTGCAGCTCGTATTCGGAGACCAGCATGCCGCGGCTTTCGACGCCGCGGATGGTGCCGACCGCCAGCGTCATGTTCTTGCCGGGGATGAACGCGCCCGGCGGCACGAATACGCTTTTCATGCCCGTGCGCGCGTTCGGCGCGCCGCAAACGACCTGGATCGGCTCGCCGGTGCCGGTGTCGACCATGCAGACCCGCAGCCGGTCGGCGTTGGGATGCTGTTTCGCCTCGGTGACACGCGCGATAACGAACGGCGCGAACAGCGTGGCCTTGTCCTCGACGCGCTCGACTTCGAGCCCGATCATGGTGAGCTTGTCCGCGATCTCGGCCAACGCGTGATCGGTGTCGAGGTGTTCCTTGAGCCAGCCGAAAGTGAATTTCATCATGAGCGCGTCTCCGCGCGACCGCGGGCCGGAATCACGAGCTTAATCCTCCCGCCAGCGTCGGCAGGTCAAGCGGGCGGAAACCGTAATGCGAGAGCCAGCGGACATCGGCCTCGAAGAAGGCACGCAGGTCCGGCATGCCGTATTTGAGCATGGCAATACGATCGATCCCCATGCCCCAGGCAAAACCCTGAAACTCGTCGGGATCGAACCCGCAATTTTTCAGCACGTTCGGATGCACCATACCGCAGCCGAGAATCTCCAGCCAGTCGTCGCCTTCGCCGAAGCGGATTTCGCCCTTGTCGCGGCGGCACTGGATGTCGACTTCGAGCGACGGCTCGGTGAATGGAAAGAACGACGGACGGAAACGCATGCCGACGCGGTCGACTTCGAAGAACGCCTTGCAGAATTCTTCGAGGATCCACTTCAAATGGCCGAGATGCGAGCCTTTGTCGATAACGAGGCCCTCGACCTGATGAAACATCGGCGTGTGGGTCTGGTCGCTGTCGCAGCGATACGTGCGTCCGGGGATGATGACGCGGATCGGCGGCTTTTGCGTCAGCATGGTGCGGACCTGCACCGGCGAGGTGTGCGTGCGCAGCAAAAGCCGCGAGCCGTCCGGCTTCGGATTGAAAAAGAACGTGTCGTGCATGTCGCGTGCCGGATGGTCTTCCGGAAAATTCAGCTTGGTGAAATTGTAGTCTTCGGTCTCGATATCCGGCCCTTCGGCGACGGCGAAGCCCATATCCGCGAAGATCGCGGTCAATTCGTCGATGACCTGCGTGATCGGATGGACGCGGCCGATCTCGGCCGCCGCTTCGCGCACCGGCAGCGTGACATCGAGACTCTCGGTGTTGAGACGAGCCTCGAGCGCCAGGCTTTTGAAGGCGTCGCGCCGCGCAGACAGCGCCGTGTTGACGCGGTCTTTGAGGCCGTTGATCACCGGCCCCTGAGTCTTCCGCGCTTCCGGCGACAGCGTGCCAAGAGTCTTCAGCAGAGCCGTGATGGAGCCGCTCTTGCCGAGTGCCGCCACGCGCACGGCCTCGAGCGCCGCTTCGTCGCCGGCAGCGGCAATCTCGGCGAGGACTTGCTGTTCAAGTTGCGCGGTGTCGGTCATCGCGTTTGCCTGTCCAACTATCGGCCTCATGCGCAGGCTCGACCCGCGCATCCCGGTTCAACGGGCAACACATTGCCTGCCCGATCGGGATGGCCGGGACAAACCCGGCCATGACGGCTGAGAGACGCTTCGCAACGCCTTACGCCAGCGCCGACTTGGCCTGGCCGACAATCGCTTCGAAAGCCGACGGCTCGGTGATCGCGAGGTCTGAAAGCACCTTGCGATCGACGATGATGCCGGCTTTGTCGAGGCCCGCGATGAAGCGGCTGTAGTTGAGGCCGAACGGACGCACCGCCGCGTTGAGGCGCTGGATCCACAAGGCGCGGAACGTGCGCTTGCGGCGCTTGCGGTCGCGGAAGGCGTATTGGTTGGCCTTCTCCACCGCCTGCTTGGCGATACGGATCGTGTTCTTGCGCCGGCCATGAAATCCCTTGGCGGCCTTGAGGACTTTCTTGTGCTTGGCGTGAGACGTGACGCCGCGTTTGACGCGTGCCATGGCTGATCTCCTTTAGGAATCTCACAAATCTGGAAGGTGCGGCGGCCGCAGGCGGCCGGCCGTCAACCGTTCGGCAAAAAGTATTTCTTGATCTTGTCGCCGTCGGTCTTGAACAGCACGCCGGTGCCGCGCAACTGGCGGATGTTCTTTTTCGTCCGCTTGATCATGCCGTGGCGTTTGCGCGACTGCGCATAAAGGACTTTTCCGGTCCCCGTCACCTTGAAGCGCTTTTTAGCGCCCGATTTGGTCTTGATCTTGGGCATTTGGCTCTCCTTGGCCGCAAGCGCGAACGCTCCGCGGGCCGAAAAATGCTCATGAATGAGCGTTGTGTGCTTGGAGCACGTCACGTCGCCACGGCAGCCCTAATCAGCCGGGCGGCGAGAGGGCGCGGTTATGGCAGAGGAGGCCGTTTCTGGCAATGGGCGCGGGGCGTTAACCCCCGCATCAGCGCGGCGCCAGCACCATCACCACCTGGCGGCCTTCGAAGCGCGGTTCCTGCTCGATCTTGGCGATCTTGGCCGTATCGCCCTTGACCCGGTCGAGCAGCTTGTAGCCGAGCTCCTGATGCGCCATTTCGCGGCCACGGAACCGCAGCGTCACCTTGACCTTGTCGCCTTCTTCGAAAAACCGCTCCATTGAGCGCATCTTCACGTCGTAGTCGTGATCGTCGATCATCGGCCGGAGCTTGATCTCCTTGATCTCAACGATCTTCTGCTTCTTGCGCGCCTCGGCGGCTTTTTTCTGGGCCTGGTATTTGTATTTGCCGTAATCGAGGATTTTGCAGACCGGCGGCACCGAATTCGGCGCGATCTCGACAAGATCGAGCCCGGCCTCCTGTGCCATGGTTATTGCTGCGGTGATCTCAGTGACGCCCTTGTTGGCGCCATCCTTGTCGATGAGTTGGACCTCGCGAACGCGGATCTCCTCGTTGATGCGCGGACCCTCCTTGGCGGCGGGTTGCGTGCTTCTGGCTGGGCGACGAATGGTTCCTCTCTCCTATGTTATTGCGACGAGCCTTTCGCGTGCACGCGCGGACCGCAATCGATAGGCGTCCGCCAAGCTACTCGGCAAGTGCTGAAGATCGGGAGTTTTGACGTGTAAGTCAACGACAATGCGGCCGTGCGGTCCCTTGCGCGGGACCGGCGTTTGCGGCGAAACAGGGTGAGGCCAGTGCTTTACCGCCGCTCCAGCCTGCCTGATCAAGTCCACGTGCATGAATGATAACAGCCTGAAATTCTTGGAAATTGGACCGGAAAGGGAGCGCCGCTCCATCGCCGTACGCGAGTCCCCGGGGGCCGCACCGGGCCTGTTTTGGCTGTCCGGCTACAAATCCGACATGAAGGGCACCAAAGCGGAAGCGCTCGCGCATTGGGCGGAAGAGGCCCGGCGGGCTCTCGTTCGGTTCGACTATTCCGGCCATGGGGAATCGGGCGGCGCCTTCACCGACGGCACGATCGGCCGTTGGCTTGCCGATAGTCTTGCCGTGTTCGACGCCTGCTGCCGCGACCCGCAGATTTTGGTCGGCTCGTCGATGGGGGGCTGGCTGGCGTTGCTCCTTGTCCGCACCCTGCGGCAGCGCCGGCAAATCGGACCGGCTTCGGTCGCGGGCTTGGTCCTGGTCGCGCCGGCGGTCGATTTCACCGAGGAATTGATGTGGAAACGCTTCACGCCGGACATCAAGCGCGAGCTTGAGGAAAATGGCGTGTGGGAGCGGCCGTCTGAATATTCGTCGGAGCCTTATCTGGTGACGCGGCAATTGATCGAGGAAGGCCGCAAGCACCTCTTGCTCGGCGGCATGATCGAAACGGGCTGCCCGGTGCGCATTCTGCAGGGTGTCGAGGATCCCGACGTGCCGTGGCGGCACGCGGTGGAACTCGTCTCGCGGCTCGCCAGCGACGACGTCGTCCTCACGCTGGTCAAGGACGGCGATCACCGCCTGTCCCGGCCCGAGGACATCGAACGGCTTATTCGCGCGGTCGCGGAATTCTAAGTGTCCGCCGCCGCGTCCGAGGTCTCGAACATCACACCCAGCGTGTCGTTGGTCCGCCAGACCACCCGGCAGGAGCGGCGGGTGCGGCCATGCTCGAAGGTCAGGTCGAAGGCGTCCGGCATGCCGAAGGTATTCGCCAGCTTCAGGCAAGCTCCGCCGCCGGTATGTTCTGGACGGTGCAGTGAACGACGGACGATCGGCGCGGCACGATGATCTTGGCGGAGCGCAAGATACGCGTGCGCGTGCGGTCTCTGCGCTCGTCGTCGTCACTGCTGTCGTCGATCATGACATGGCCTGCGCAACATTCGCCCGCGCGATTCGAGCGCCGGGCATCTGGCGTTACAGGCCAAACCTTACAAATCGTCGAACGGCAGGATGCGCAAAAGGTTAACGGGGCGGGACCATCCGCCCCGTCAACGAACTCTTGGAGGCTTTGTGATTCGGCGCGCTATTTGGCAGGCCCGTCGACACTCAGGGTCCCGGCACCAAATGCGAACACATAGAGGAATCCGCCCGCCATCACGAGATTCTTGTAGAAGTTGGTCATATTTGCCTGGTCACCAACAGGTAGATGGACGCCGAAGCCCGTGATCAAACAGAATATCGCGAGGACAAGCGCAACCCAACGCGTCTGAAAGCCGACGAGAATCATCAAGCCACCGACAATTTCGATGATGATGACGATCCAGGCTGTCACATCCGGAACCGGTATGTGTACGCTGCCGAAATACCCTGCCGTCCCGGCGGGGCCAAATACGAACAACTTTGTATAGCCGGCCCAAATAAAGAGGCTCGACATCAACAGACGTCCCAGCGGAGCCGTATAGGTCTTCAGATTATCCATGGTCATGTCCCCCAGCTTTTGCCGGCACTTCACGCGGCCGGCGGAACGCAAACATTATCAGCCGGCCGTTGGGCGGACAATCACAAACGCGGGAGAAGCCTTTGCGCTGCCCGCTGCGGATCGAAATTCTCGCCGACGCTCGTCGGAATCGCTCCGTAACGATCTGAAATACAATGCAGTGACAGTTACCCCGGTGATACCGGGTAGACGCGATGTTTTCCGACGCGCCCTCCAGATCAAGTCAAAAAGCGCTGCACCGCGTCCACGGCTTCCCGCTTCTCGTCGAGCACGAGGTGACCCGCGCCTTTGAAGATTTGGATATCCGCCTTGGGAATGAACCGGCGCCAAATCTCGGCCATCTGCACCGGGATGAGGCGGTCGTCTTCTCCCCAGAGCAGGAGAGTCGGCATGGTCAGCCGGTGAAGGTGCCGCGATATTTTCAGATCGTAGGGATGCTCCCACAAGAGGCGCGCGAGCGTCCCGCCTTCGCGGTAACGGTCCCCCATGAAGTCGAGATCGGGCCCTTCCGGCAGGTAGGGCTTGATGACATCGAAGTTCGTCACCAGCATCGCGGGGATTTGCTCCGGCGGCAGACTGAGCACGTCGGACGTAGGCCGCGCCTGGCCGCGCAACCCGGCGGGCCCCACAAGCACAAGCCGCTCGACGCGGCGGCCGTGCTCCATCGCGAACTTCGCCGCCAGCAAACCGCCGAGCGAAAAACCGACCAGCCGGAACTTGTCGACGGCGAGCGCATCGAGCAGATCGAGATAGTGCAGGACATAGTCATGCATGTCGCTCAGTCCGGGATCGTCGTCGGATTCACCGAAACCCGGATGGAAAGGGATGATCACACGGTATTTCTCCGCCCACGGAAGAGCGAACTTGAAGCCGTGCCAGGTGCCGGCGCCGTGCAGGAATACCAGCGGTTCGCCGCGACCCGCGGTCAGCACAACCGTTTTCACACCGTTGACGGTGTGAACTTCACGTTCGAATCCGGCAAGTGGATCCGGGCGAGCCATGGGCATACTCCTTGGTGTTATTCAGCGGCCACGCGGTGCTGTGCGGCGGCACGGGCGCGCATGTGTGGAATGACGTCCTGCGCGATCAAATTCAGGTTTTTCACGACTTTCCATGTTCGGCATGTTGCCGATCGCGCCGAAAATAACGAAATGGTTGGTGCCCATTTTTTCGGCCCATCCTTCGAGTTGCTCGACGACCTGGTCGGCGGTACCGACGGCGACGAAGAACGATTCGTTGATGTTCTGGAAACTGAAAGCGCCGTGAAGCTTGTCGGCCAAAGCCGCGCGCTTTTTCAACTGATCGACCGAGAGATAGCCGGGCGGAGCGAGGAATGTCGGCGTGGTGCGCAGCGCATCCTCGAAGAAATAACGGATGTGGTCGACCGCTTCTTCCTCAGCCTTTTCTTTGGTCTCCGCGACGTAGGTGATCACCTGCAGCGGAAGCTGCTCCGGGCGGATGTGGTGGCCGTGCTTGGCCGCGCTCCGGCGCAGTTGCTCGTTGAGCTCGGCCGCCCGGTCTTTGGTGACGAACACCGACGCATAGCCGAAGCCGAGTTTGGCCGCGAGTTCGACCGTTTCCGGACTTCCGGTGCCCACGATGTAGCAGGCGGATGCGGCTTCTGAATGGGGCGCGGCCACGGATTGAGATAACGGTAGGTGTAGAAGTCGCCGTAATAGGTGGTCGGCCCGTCCTGCGTCCAGGCCTGCAAAATAATGTCGATCGATTCCCGGTAGCGTTCGCGCGCGGTCGCCGGGTTGATCGCATTGGACCAGTATTCCATGCCGGTGCCGAGCGGGAACGCGACCTCCAGGCGGCCTCCCGAAAGCACGTCGAGCATGGCGTATTCTTCCGCCAGGCGGTTCGGATATTCGAGATTTGGCGGCGTGCCCCACACGCAGATCTTCGCATTCTTGATTTGCGGAATGAGCGCCGCCGCGATCAGGTTCGGCGCCGGCATCATGCTGTACGCCGTGTTGTGATGCTCGTTGACCACGATGGCGTCGAAGCCGAGCGTGTCCGCAAGCACGAGCTCCGAAAGGTAACGCTGGTAAAGCGCGCGCCCTCGTTCGGGATCGAAATATTTGTTGGGGAAATCGACCCACAGCGACCGGAACTCTTTCTGGTTTTCCGGCAAGTGCACGTAGTGCATGAAATGGATGAAATCGAAACGGACCGTGCCGCTCATCGAGACCTCCCTGACTTCGGCCGACCCTGCTCACCAGGAACGGGGCGCCGCGCTCTACCTCGGCCGTTGCGGAGGGAAGTCTCGCACGGCGACGCCGTCGCCAGACGGATCGTTTCCGGGCAGGCTCCTCACTGTTTGCCGACATTCATTCGATCGCATCGGCTTGACCGTTATTCTGCTTTGCGTTGCTTTGCGGTGCAAGTGCGGTTGGCTATCGCAATGTAATGATGCGCTTGCGCTGAATGCGCGACGCGAAACTCACGGCAATCGACTTGGCGCACCCATCGCTTCCCACTTTTGTGCCAGCACCGCCGCGCCCGGCGATCCCATTCCGGGGACAGACGAACCATCTGCCTTCGTACCTGCGGCGAAGCCTGGCCGAAAGCTCAGCTTCGAAGCGTGGGCGCCGGCCCCGAAGACAAGTCCGCACGACCGTGCTAACTTTCGCTTCGATAATCAACGGAGGAAACAATGCACAAAATGGTATTAGGGGCGGTGGTCGCAGCCCTCAGCGCGCTCAGCGCGTCCGCGGCTTTTGCGCAAAGCATGAGCGTGACCAGCGCGGAAGTCGGCGATGGCGCGACCATCACGGATACCCAGGTGGCGAACGTCTTTGGCTGCAAGGGCGGCAATATTTCTCCGTCGCTGAAGTGGAGCGGAGCGCCGAGCGACACCAAGAGCTTCGCCATTACCGTCTACGATCCGGACGCGCCGACCGGCAGCGGCTTTTGGCACTGGGTGGTCTTCAACATTCCACCGTCAACCACCGAGATCCCAAAGGGTGCCGGCGACGTCAAAAAGAAGCTGATGCCGAAAGGCGCCGTCCAAAGCCGCACCGATTTCGGCGCTGATGGCTATGGCGGTCCGTGCCCGCCTCAAGGCGACAAGCCGCATCACTACATCTTCACGGTTTATGCCGTCGATGAAGACAAGCTGCAGTTCGCCAAGGATCACAACGTATCTGCCGCCGTCGTTGGTTTTGAGCTGCATTTCCATGCAAAAGCCAAGGCGAGCTTTACCGCGACCTACGGCCGCTGATCGCCAAATCGGGGAAATGTGTTTGGGCAGCGCGGGAAACGGCGCTGCCCTTCCGGATGATTCCGGTTTACGGGAGCGATGACGCTCGAAAGGCGCCTGGGCTTCGCCCCATGATGCGTCGAAAACGGCGATTGAACGTCGAGAGATCGCCAAAGCCGGCCGCAAACGCAATTACCGAAATGCTGTCGGAAGTTCGGCGCAGACGGACCGCCGCGCGGCAAAGCCGCGTATGCAGGATGTATTGGTGCGGCGTCATCCCCACGACCGCGCGGAACGTGCGCAAAAAGTGATACGGACTCATCACTGCCGAGCCGGCCAGATCGGACAGCGATAGCGGCTCGTCGGCCAGCGCCTCGATCCGGCGCAGCGCAGCGGTAATCCGCCGCTCATCGCGCCGGCTCGGCGAACGCCCGCTTCGCTGACTTCCCGCCAGCGCGCCGGAAACCGCGCCGGCCAGACGCAGCGACACTTCTTCGAATTCCGTGCCGTCACCGTCCTCGCGCGCGGATTGGGCTGCCGCGATGATCGGCAGCAGAGCAGGGCTCGGCGCCAGGCGCGGAATTGTGAACGATATCCCTCGAGCGCCGGGAACCGCCGAGGCGACCGATTCCAGGAATTCAGGCGCGAATCGGAAAGAAAGGCAGCGATCGCCGACGTCATGTTCATGGCGGCATTCGAAGCAATGCCGCTGGTTGCCGAGCAACAGCGCGCCCGGCGCAAAGACTGCCGAACCCAGTGTCGAACGATACTGAAACGTTCCGTGCGCCACCGCGGCGACACACGTGGCATCGTGCCGTTCTTCAAACGGACGATCCTGCGGACCGGCGGTGCAGATGACGTCGTCGACGCGCCAGCCGGTTCCAAAAGCCAAGAGTCGTGACGTCAGCGCCATGGCGAAGATTAGCAACTTTTCCCAAGCGGTGGCACCCGCCGCGATCTAACAAATCGGGATGACCTTGCGGCAAGCAAAGAGGCGCGATCGATGACTGCGCGTTCCTTCGTCGAGGCCCTTGATAGCGATGGCCCGGCGCCCGATCGCGCCGACAAGATGACGCTCTATGGCTGGCTGGTCGGACGCTGGACCATGGGCGCAACGATATACCGCGACGACGGCAGCCTATATCAGGGTCCCGGCGAGATTCATTTCGGTTGGGTGCTCGAAGGCCGCGCCGTTCAAGACGTGTGGATATTGCCCGGCGCCTTTTACGGCACCACGTTGCGCGTCTACGACCCGGCGATCGATGCGTGGCACATCCTCTGGAGCGACCCCTTGCGGCAGGTTTACACCCGCCAAATCGGACGGGCGCGGGGCAACGATATCGTTCAACACGGCAAGAACGATTTAGGCGAAGCCGTCCGCTGGAGCTTTACCGGCATCACGCCCGGGTCGTTTCGATGGCTGGGCGAGCGTTCACGCGACGACGGCAAGACCTGGCAACTTCAAGCCGAGTTCCTCGCTCGGCGCGCCCTAGCTCAACACAGGAGCAGACTATGATCGACCACATCTCCATCGGCGTCCGCGACATCGCAAAAACGAAACGCTTCTACGATGCGGCGATGAAGCCGCTTGGCTACAAATGTCTCAGCGAGGGCGAGGGATCGCTCGGCTACGGACGCGACGCCGTCGCCCTCTGGATCGGCGCGGCGGAACATCCGGTTCCGCCGAACGCGAAATACGTTTGCATTTCTGCTTTGTCGCACCGACCGCGGACGCAGTGGACGCGTTCCACGCCGCGGCGCTGAACAATGGCGGGGGCGACAACGGAAAACCCGGCCTGCGCGCCGATTACGGCCCCGGCTACTACGCCGCCTTTGTCATCGACCCCGACGGCTACCGGATCGAGGCACATTGCAGCAAATCCGGTTCGTGATCGGCGATCAAACAAATGGGCCGGCGTGAGCCGGCCCATCGGTCGCGATGATCTTAAGAGCCGTTTTTGCGATTAGTCGTAGGACTTTTTGCAGGGCGGATTGTCGCGTCCCGGCGGAACAAACTTGTCGAACGCCGCCTTGGAGAAGCCAAGCCGCTCCTGCACGTCGGGGATGACCTTCACCACCTTGCTGATGAGGTCGCCGTTGTCGGCCTTGACGACTTCGGTAACGAAGTTGGTGCCGATCGCCTGCCGGTTCTCGTCGAGAGTGATCTTCCCGTTCGGCGCGTCAAGCACGATCTTGTTCAAAGCTCCGCGGAAAGCCTTGTTGCTGTCCGAAAGATCGCCCTTGACCTCGTCGAGCGCCTTAAACATCGCGTCGGCCGAGTTATAGTAGTTGATGGCAAGCAGCGAGGGGCTGGCGAAGGCATTTTTGAAGTAGCCGGTTTTCGCATGCGCCTGGTAGGCCTTTACGAACGCCTGCCATTTCGGGTTCGGGTCGTTGTCGGCCATGCCGCTGGCGGCAATGGTGCCGATCAACGCATCCTTGGCCTTGCCCTTCGACGACAGCACGGTCTGGTCGACCATGATCGAGCCCCCGAGCAGATGGGCGTGGCCGCCGGCCTGCTGGTATTGATTGAGGAAGTTCACGGCGTCGGCACCACCCAGACCCAGATAGATGGCGTCGACGTCATCGGGCAGCGACGAAATGACCGATGCGAAGTCCTTGGTGCCCAGCGGCACCCAGAAGCGCTTGGTGATCTCGCCGCCGGCCTTGCAGAACTCAACCGTCAGCCCCATCACCTGCGTGTAGACGAAGGAATAATCTTCGCCGACCGTCGCGATCTTCTTGTAGTGCTTCACGTTGTAGGCGTAGTCGCCGAGGCCCGCTTGCCACTGCGCGCCGTCCATGTTGGTCCGGTAGAGAGTCGGCGACGGCGTGACGCCGGCGGACGGATCTCCGTAAGTCGTCTCGAGCGCGCCGGAGGCCGCATTCATGACCGTGATCTGCGGCTGCGTCTTCGAGTAATCGCGGATCGCAATGCCTTCCGAGCCCGAAAGCGGGGAGATCAGCATGTCGACCTTATCCTGCTCGACCAGCTTCTTGGCGGCACGTATTGCCGAATCCGGGCTGGCGTCCGTCGCGCCGACGATGGTTTCGATTTCCCGGCCGGCGACCTTGCCGCCGTGCGCCTCCACCGCGATCTCATAGCCGCGCATGCCATCCTCGCCGAGAACGGTGTACGTGCCTTCGAGTGTCGCGGTGACGCCAATTTTGATTTTGTCGGCGGCGTTGACCGACCCTGAGCCGACGAGCGCAACAAAGCCGGCCGCAGTCGCCAATAGTAAGCCCTTTCGCATGAGGGTTCCTCCCTGTGTCAGCGCGCCATGAAATGGCGCCTTTTGCCGGTCGAATGGCGCTTACGCGTTCTTGCGGGGATGTGTTCATCGCCCCGTGCCCGACCGATGGACAAATCGTAGCAGCGGGCGGGCAGACGCGACAAGCCCGACAACGGTCAAAGCGGGCCATGCCCCCGTGTCTGGCAGTCTGATTCTGGTCCGGGACCAGTGCCAGATCGAGGCGGCTTGCCGACGGCCGGGCACCGTCAACCCTCTTGTCAATTGCGGCGGGCCGTCGTTTAATCCACCAAATAAAACAAAGACGTGCGTGTTTGGGAGGAAGGTAATGAGTACCGCGTTGGCGGTCTGTCACGGGTCATTCGGTCGCGTGACCGTATACCGGCTGGACCGGCCGATGCGGACCCACGCCCATCGCGAAGGTCATTTGACTTTTCTCCTGAGCGGTTCGCCGGCGATCGTAACGATTGCCGAGGTTCCCCACCTGGTCGACCAAACGGCCGGCGTTGCGATCAACCCCTGGCAGCCACACTCTTTTCACCTTTGTGCTGCTGACCAGCCTTCGGTCTTTCTGGTTGCCTATATCAGCGACCGTTGGCTCGACCGCGATCACGAAGGCCGTGGCAGACTCCGTTTCGGAGCGAACGCGCTGCGGGTCGGAACAACGATGCGATCGATCTGCGCCAGCCTTGCGCATACGCTGGTGACGAACGCGAGCTACCGGATCGTGAATCGCTATTTGAATCAGCTCTTTGATGCGAGTTTCGAGGAATCCTGGAAAACCGCAGGGCGACCCATTCTCCCGCCGCAGCCGCAGCCGCAGCCGCCGATTGACTTTCGCGTTCGCAAATCCCTGCGTATTTTGGACGACGGGATTGCCGAGGGGATCGAACTCGACACTGTGGCGCGAGATGCCGGTCTGTCACGCCCGCATTTCTTCAAGCTGTTTCGCGAGAATACGGGAGTGACGCCCGCGCTTTATGCCAACACGATGCGCATCGAGCGGGCGCTCGATCGTTTGATGGGCTCGCAGAACTCGGTCACCGACATCGGTTACGAGCTCGGCTTTTCGTCGCAAAGTCATTTCACGCACTTTTTTTCCGCCAATGTAGGGATCGCGCCCACGCAATACCGGACCATCGCCCGGGTTGTGGGCGAATAAGGCGCAATCCCGAAAAGGAGATCGGCGAGGTCTCGGTCATGGTTCGCTTCAAACGAGCGGACCACGGCTTATGCAGAATCGCGAAAATCAGACTGCCGATCATGCCGCGTCATCGCGGTTTGGGTAGTTTGCCGGAAAACACGGTAGGGAGGTTACGTGTCCACGACTTTTGGCGAGGATGCCGGCGGCCCGGGCACGGCGCGCGGCGATGCGCTCGGGCGGTGGATCGGACGGCACCCCGTCGCAGCGCTCGTCATTGCGGTCGTCGTGATTTTCGCGTTGTGGCTCGTTCTCGCGCCCTGGCCGGCGGGTTTCGAAGACATATTCGGCAAGAAACGTCTCTTCATCAACGCGCTCTTCAACGGAATCACGCTCGGCGGTCTCTATTTTCTCGTCGCCACCGGTTTCACCCTGATCTTCGGCCTGATGCGCAACGTCAATCTGGCCCATGGCTCGCTGTATTTGTTCGGCGGCTACATTGGTTACGAGGCCGGGGAATGGACCGGTTCATGGCTGTTCGGTTTCGTCATTGCGTTCATTAGTTGCGCCGTTGTCGGCATGGCCATGCAGTTCTTGATCTTTCGCCGGATGGAAGGTGAGGATCTGCGCCAGACGCTGGTGACGCTCGGGCTGTCCATCATCTTCTCCGATCTGATGGTCTGGGTCTGGGGCGGAAACGCGGTCCAGATCGATACCCCGGACTATCTTGCCGGACCGATCCCGACACCGATTGTCGTCGCCGTCAAATCCAGTGGCGAAGCGATCTTTCTTCAATATCCGCGCGCTCGGCTGGTGATTTTCGCCGCGGCGGTCCTCATTGGCATCGGCATGTGGTTGGCCCTCAACCGCACGCGGATCGGTGTGATGATCCGCGCCGGCGTCGATGACCGCGACATGCTGTCGGTGCTGGGCTACCGCGTACAGCTTTTGTTCATCCTGGTCTTCGCGTTTGGCGCCGGACTCGCGGGAATGGCCGGCATTGTCGGCGGGACTTTTACGTCGATCTCGCTCGGCGAAGATACGCATTTCCTGCTGGCGTCGCTGCAGGTGGTTATCGTTGGCGGCATGGGATCGATCCCTGGCGCGGCGCTCGGCGCCATCATCATCGGGTGTGCCGAACAATTCGGCCAAACCTACTTCCAGAATTACGCGACCGTTCTGACCTTCGTGATCATGGTCATCGTTCTAGCGCTGCGTCCTCAGGGACTGCTGGGGAGACGTTGAGATGGCGCTGGTGCAGATCACGGATTCCCCGTCGCTTGGCGAGGTGCAGCGCCCTGGTACGCTGTCGCGCTGGGCTTCGCAGCATGCGGCGATCTTGCTGCTTGGCGTCGTGTTGCTTGTCCTGCCGGCAGTGGTCAACGACTTCATCTTCGTTCAAGTGGCCGGCTGGGCGATGATCCTCGGCATCATCGCGCTGTCGCTGATGTTTCTCGCCGGCTATGGCGGCATGGTCAGCCTCGCGCAAATGACGGTAGCCGGTGTCTCCGGCTACATGATCACCGTATTCGGCGCGAGTTCGCTTCCGGCGATCAGTTTGTTCTGGCCGTGGTGGGTCGCCGCGCCGATCGCAATCGTCATCGCCGTCGCCTTCGGAACGCTGACGGGTGTGCTCTCGTCGCGCACCGAAGGCATCTATACGATCATGATCACGCTCGCGATCGCGGCGGCTTTCTTTTATCTGACGCTACAGAATTGGCCGATCTTCAACGGCTTTGCCGGCTTCACCACGATTCCGGCGCCGATCGCTTTCGGGATCAACTGGAAGCATCCGGTGCCACTCTATTACCTGATCCTGTTCTTCGCCGCGCTCAGCTACATGGTGGTGCTCTACATCTCGCGCGCGCCGTTTGGACTCGCGCTGCAAGGCGTGCGCGACAATCCACGCCGGATGGAGGCGATCGGCTACAACGTCACCGCCCATCGGGTCGCGGCCTATGCTTTCGCGGCGCTCCTCGCGGCGATCGGCGGAATTCTGATGGTGTGGCTTAACAATCAGATTTCCCCCGGCTCGGCGGGTATCGAGGCGACGATCGATCTTCTCGTCATCGCGGTGGTCGGCGGGCTCGGTCATCCGATCGGCGCTTTTATCGGCGCGATTATTTACGTGATCCTGCGCACCTTCGCGCTTGATTCGCTGGTCGCGATCGGACTTGACGGCCGGCGCTTTCAGACGCTGATCGGTCTTTGCTTCCTCGTCATCGTGCTGTTTTCGCCCGACGGAGTGATCGGTCTTTGGCGACGACTGGCGGCGCGTGCGCGCTCGACTGGCGGGAGGGCGCAGCATTGAGCTCGATCGCCGAACGGATGGCGGCAGCCGGTACCGGCAACGCGATCGAATTGCGCGGTGTAAGCCGCTTTTTCGGCGCGCTCGCGGCCTTGACCGACATCACGCTCAGCGTGCGGCCGGGCGAGCGGCGCGCCGTGCTCGGCTCGAACGGCGCCGGCAAGACAACGCTTCTCAATTGCGTGACGGGCGATTTTCCGCCGACATCGGGAACGGTGCGCTTTTTCGGCGAGGATGTGACGGCGCTGCCGCCGCATGAGCGCATCCGTCGCGGACTGCGCCGCACCTACCAGATTTCGTTGTTGTTCTTCCGCCTCACGGTGCGTGAAAACGTCTATCTCGCCTGCCGCGGCGTTTCACGCGGCCGTTTCTCGTTCATCCGTACGCGAGCGCGCGACGCGATCATGCAGTCGGTCACCGATCTTATTTCGCTGGCCCATCTGGAATCGGTGACCGATCGTCTCGTCGGCGAGCTGGCGCACGGTCAACAGCGGCAGCTCGAAATCGCGCTCGCGCTTGCCGGCGCGCCGCGCTTCATCCTGTTCGACGAGCCGGCGGCGGGACTTTCGCCGACCGAGCGCGGCGATCTGGTCGCAATCCTCACTGCCCTTCCGGCCCATATCGGCTACATCATCATCGAGCACGACATGGACGTCGCTTTGCGCGTCGTCGAGAGCGTGACGATGATGCACAACGGGCGCATCTTCAAGGAAGGTTCGCCGAGCGAGATCGAGGCCGATCCCGAAGTGCAGCAATTGTATTTGGGCGGCGGTCATGGCTGAGCGCCGCCCCGCCGCCCTGCTGGAGATCAGAGGACTAAACGTCTTCTACGGCCGCAGCCATGCGCTTCAGGGCGTGGACCTGAAGCTTGAGCATGGCGTGCTTTCGCTGGTCGGCCGCAACGGCATGGGCAAGACGACGTTATGTAAAGCTATCGTCGGCCTCACGTCGGTCGCGAGCGGCTCTATTCGCTTCATGGGCGAGGAGCTTGTGGGCCGCACTCCGGCCGAGATCGCACGGCTCGGCCTTGGCTATGTGCCACAGGGCCGGCGGCTGTGGCCTTCCGTTACGGTGGACGAACATCTGCGGCTCGCGGCCGGCAGCACCCGGTCGCATTGGACCATCCAGCGCATCTACGAAACATTTCCGCGGCTGGCGGAGCGGCGCAGCAATCGCGGCAACCAGCTTTCCGGCGGCGAGCAGCAGATGCTCGCGATCTCGCGCGCGCTCCTGCTCAACCCGCATCTGCTCGTCATGGACGAGCCCACCGAAGGGCTCGCTCCGGTCATCGTCGAACAGGTCGAGCAAATACTTCTGAACCTCGGCGAGGAAAGCGACATCGGCGTCCTCGTGGTCGAGCAGAATATCGGCGTCGCCACCGCGGTCGCCGAGCAAGTCGCGATCATGATCAACGGTCGTGTCAATCGGCTCATGGATGCCGCGCGGCTGGCGGCGGATCGCGAACTCCAGCAAAGGCTGCTCGGCGTCGGCCAGCATGGCGCAGATGACGCCGCCGAAGAAACTGTCCAGGCTCCGGGTCCGGAGGGTGAGCGGCAACCGCCGAAGGCGCGCGGCCCGACCCGTGTCTACGTGTCAAATCCCGTTGTTCCGACGCGTTGGTCGCAGCCGGTCCCCATCGCCCAGATCGAAACCGCGGCGCGCACGCACACGAGTGCGCCCGAGCCGGCCACCGCGAGCGCGGAGCCGGCGGTCGATATCCGCCCGATTCACCGCGGCGGCGCGGCGCCGGTGATCGTCGCCGGAACGCTTGATACCAAAGGTGACGAGCTCCGCTTCATTCGCGACCAGATCGCGGCCGCCGGCGTGCGCGTGCTTTTGGTCGATCTTTCGACGTCGGGACAGCCGTCGCCGGCCGACGTGCCGCCGCACCACGTCGCCGCGTATTTCCGCGGCGGCCCCAACGCGGTCTTCACCGGCGATCGTGGCGCTGCGATCACCGCGATGGCGCAAGCCTTCGAGGCATGGATTCGCCGGCACGAACCGGTCAGCGGCGTGATTTCGGCGGGCGGATCGGGCGGGAGTTCTTTGGTCGCGCCGGCCATGCGTGCGCTGCCGATCGGTGTTCCCAAGGTCCTCATCTCCTCGGTCGCCTCCGGCAATGTCGCCTCCTATGTCGGCCCTTCCGACATTATGATGCTTTATTCGGTCACTGACGTGGCCGGGCTCAATTCAGTGAGCCGCCAGGTGCTGGCCAACGGCGCCGCCGCCGTGGTCGGCATGGTGAAGGCGCGCGCCACCGCGAACGTGGAGCGCGATCGAAAGCCTGCGGTTCGCGGCGGCGGCAAGCCGGCGATCGGGCTGACCATGTTTGGGGTCACAACGCCGTGCGTCGATGCGATCGTCGGCGCGCTCGAAGACGACTTCGAGTGTCTCGTCTTCCACGCCACCGGCGTCGGCGGCCAATCGATGGAAAAACTCGTCGATTCCGGCGTGCTGTCCGGTGTGCTCGATATCACGACGACTGAAGTCTGCGACCTCTTGTTTGGCGGCGTGTTGCCGGCGACCGAAGACCGGTTCGGGGCGATCGCGCGCACCAGAGTGCCTTATATCGGGTCGTGCGGAGCGCTCGACATGGTGAACTTCGGGCCGATGGATAGCGTGCCCGAACGTTACCGGGGCCGCACGCTGCAGATTCACAATCCCACCGTGACGCTGATGCGGACGACCCCGGAGGAGAACGCGCGCGCCGGGCGCTGGATCGGCGAACGGCTTAATCTGATGGACGGTCCCGTCCGCTTTTTTCTGCCGGAGGGCGGGGTGTCGGCGCTCGACTCGCCAGGTCGTCCATTTTCAGATCCGAACGCCGACGAAGAGCTTTTCCGGGCGCTCGAAGCGACGGTTCGGCAAACCGGCACGCGCCGCCTCATCCGGGTGCCGGCGCATATCAACGATCCGAGCTTTGCCGCGGCGGTCGTCGCCGAATTCCGCCGGTTGTTCGGCAACCGCGTCACCCGCCGACGGGCAAGAGGGTAGCCGCATGCCCCGAATCCCGCGTTCCGACATCCTTGGCCGTTTCCGCGCGATGAAAGCGCAGGGCCAGCCGATCATCGGCGCCGGCGCCGGGACGGGGATGTCTGCCAAGGGCGAAGAGGAAGGCGGCGCCGACCTCATCGTCATCTACAATTCCGGGCGCTACCGCATGGCCGGCCGGGGATCGCTTGCAGGCATGATGCCGTACGGCGACGCCAATAGCGTCGTCGTCGAAATGTCCCGCGAAGTGCTGCCCGTCGTCGCCCGCACTCCGGTTCTCGCCGGTGTTTGCGGCACCGATCCGTTTCGCCAAATGGATGTGTTTTTGGACGAAGTCGCGCGTCTCGGCTTTAGCGGCGTGCAGAATTTCCCGACGGTCGGGCTCATCGACGGCCGCTTCCGGGCGGGCCTTGAAGAAACAGGCATGGGCTACGGCTGTGAAGTCGACATGATCGCCAAGGCGCATGCCCGCGACCTTCTGACCACGCCCTATGTATTCGACCCTTCCGAGGCGGCGGCGATGGCCCGCGCTGGCGCCGACATCCTGGTGTGCCACTTCGGTCTGACCGTCGGCGGCTCGATCGGCGCCACCACCGCAACCAGGTTGGAGGATTGCCCGGCGCTCACCGACGCGATGGCCGAGGCCGCGCTCGCGGTGAACCCCGAGGCCTTGATCCTGGTTCACGGCGGACCGATCGCCGAACCGGCCGACGCCGAGTACGTCCTCGCGCGGGCCCGCCACTGTCACGGTTTCTACGGCGCTTCTTCCATGGAGCGCCTTCCTGTCGAACGCGCGCTGCTGGCTCAGGTTGCAAAATTCAAAGCGATCAAGAAAGCTCAGAGGAACTCGTAAAGGCCCGCGCCGGACCAACAGGTCGGCGGGCGGGGAGGAAGTAAGATGTCCGTTGCCATTCTCGGTAGCCTGATCATCTGGCTGATCGTCGCTGTCATCGTCATCGCCATCGTTGTCTATTTCGTTAACTGGCTTTATCGCCGCTCTTCGAAGGAAGTCTCCTTCGTGCGGACCGGTCTGTTCGGCGAAAAGGTCGTGATAAACAGCGGCGCCTTCGTCCTTCCGTTCATTCACGAGGTCACCCCGGTCAACATGAACGTCCTGCGCATGCAGGTCGTTCGCAACCGCGATGGCGCCCTCATTACCAAGGACCGCATGCGCGTCGACATCGAGTCGGAGTTCTATGTGCGCGTGCCGCCGACACGGGAAGCGGTCACGATCGCCGCCGCGACGCTCGGCCGCCGGACCATGAACGTCGCAGAACTCGACGTGCTCCTCTCCGGCAAGCTGGTGTCCGCGCTACGCTCGGTCGCTTCCGAAATGACGATGGAGGAAATGCACGAGCGGCGCGGCGAATACGTCGCCCGGGTGAAGGAATCCGCGCTGGAAGGGCTGAAGCGGAACGGCCTCGAGCTGGAATCCGTGGCGATCACCGATCTCGACCAGACCGACCTCGAGTTTTTCAATCCATCGAACCGCTTCGACGCCGAAGGCTTGACCAAGCTCATCGAGGACATCGAGGCCCGGCGCAAGCTGCGTAACGACATCGAGCAGGAATCGATGATCCTCATCCGCAGCCGTAACCTCGAAGCCGAGAAGCAGGCGCTCGAAATCGATCGCGAGAGCGAGACCGCGCGGCTTAATCAGGAACGCGACATCGAGGTGAGGCGTGCGGTGCAACGCGCCGAACTCGCCCGCGAACGCTCGCTGCGCGACACCGAGGCGGAGCAAGCCCAGATCGCCGGCCGCGAGGAGGTCGAAAAGACCCGGATCGCCCACGAGCGGACGCTCGCCGAAGCGCGCATCGTCTCCGAGCGCGACATCCGCGAACGCGAGATCGAGCGCGGCCGCCAGATCGACGAAGCGGAAATCGCCGCGCGTGAGCGCGTCGAGAGCGCCCGCATCGCGCAAGAGGGCGTCGTCACCGAGGCCCGGATCGCGCGCGAGGAGGGCGATCAGCGGCGTGAGATCGAGCGGGCCCGCAACGTCGAGCAGGCCGAGATCACGGCGCGCGAGGAAACCGAGAAGGCGCGGATCGCGCAAGAGGTCGCCGTGACTGCGGCGCGCATCGCCCAGGAACAGGAGAACCGGCGTCTCGAGATCGAGCGCGCGCGCAATCTGGAGCAGGCCGAGATCGCCGCGCGCGAGACGACCGAGCGCGCGCGGATCGCACAGGAGCGCATCGTCACCGACGAACGCATCGCACTCGAGGAGGATATCCGACGCCGCGAGATCGCCCGCAACCGCGCGATCGACGAAGAAGAGATTGCGGCCGCAAGGTCGACGGAAACCGCCCGCATCGAGCGGGAAAAGGCACTGGCTGCCGATCGTATCGCTTCCGAACTCGCTACCCGGACGCTGGAGATCGAACGGACGCGGACGTTGGAGGAAAGCGACATTGCGGCGCGCGAGATTACGGCCGCAGCGCGCATCCAGCAGGAGGAGCGTGTTCGCGCGCTCGACATCGCGCGCACCCGTGCGATCGAAGAGGCCGAGATCGAAGCACGCGAGGCGGTCGAGGCATCGCGCATCGTCCAGGAAAGGAAGATCGCCGTCGAGCGCATCGTCGCCGAGGAAGCGACAAGGAGCCGCGAGATCGGGCGGATCAAAGCGATCGAGGCCGCCGAACTCGCCGCACGCGATTCCACCGAGACGGCGCGTATCGCGCTGGACAAGAAAATCGCCGCGGACAGAATCAGCGCCGATCAGGCAACCCGCGGGCTGGAAATCGCGCGCAACGAGGCGGTCGAGTCCGCCGAGATCGCGTCGCGTCAGATCGTCGAGTCGGTTCGTATTCTCGAAGACCGTAAGATTTCGGCGGAGAGAATATCGCGCGACGAAGAAGTGCGGTCGCTGGAGATCGCGCGCAACCGCACGCTCGACACTGCCGAGATCGCGGCGCGCGAAGCGGTCGAAGCAAGCCGTATCGCTCAGGAGAAACGGCTCGCCGCCGAACGCATCGCCGCCGAACAAGAAACCAAATCGCGCGACATTGCGCGCGAGGAAGCCATCGAAGACGCCGAGATCAGGCGGCGCGAGGCGGTCGAGGCGGCGCGCATCGCCACCGAGCTCGCGCTCGAACGTGAGCGCATCGAATCGTCGAAGACGCGCGATGTGCTGGACGTCGAGCGCCGCAAGGTCGTCGAAATCGCCGAACAGGAACGTTCGATCGAGATCGCCGCCAAGCTCACGGAACGCGCGGACGCCGATCGCCGGGTCAAGGAAGCCGATATCGTCGCGGCCCAGCAGGTCGGCCGCACCGACGTGGTGCGCGAGCAGACGCTCGACCTCGCCCGGCTCGAACGCCGCCGGGCTGTGGAACAATTCGAGGTCTCGCGCGCGCAGTCCTTGCAGGAAGCCGAGATCGCGGCCCGCGAGGAGGTCGAGCGGGCGCGCATCGCCTCGGAACGGGGCATCGACGAAGCGCGCATCCTGCGCGACCGCGAATTGCGTCAGCTGGAGATCGGCCGCGAAACGGCGGTCGAGACCGCGCGCATGGAAAGCGCCATCGAAATCCACCGCAAATCCCGCGAACAATGGGCGGCGCAAACCGATGCCGAAGTGGTTCGCGCCCAGGCGGTCGAGGCCGAGGAACGGGTCCAGACGGTGCGCGAGAGCGAAGCCGCGCGCCGCCGCCGCCAGGTCGAAGTGCTGATCGCCGAAAAGGAAGCCGACGAAGTGCGCATTGCCGCGGCGGCCGAATCCGTGCGCGCCGCGGTCGAAGCGGATGCGCAGCGGCTCCTCAACGAGGCGGAGAACGTCCTCACCGACGCCGCCCGGGCCTCGCTGTTCCGCCGCAGGCTGCTGGAACGCATCGAAGGCATCGTGCGCGAGAGCGTCAAGCCGATGGAAAAGATCGAGGGCATTCGCATCCTCCAGGTCGACGGTCTCAACGGCGGCGGCGGCCGCGGCGACGGGCGCAGCCCGACCGACGAGGTGATCGATTCGGCACTGCGCTACCGCGTGCAGGCGCCGATGATCGACCAGATCCTGGCCGAGATCGGCATCGAGGGCGGGAGCATCTCACGCATGCCGGGCCTCATTCGCGAGGCGCGGGACATGCAAGGTATCCGCAAGGAGATGGCGCCGAAGAAGCCACCCGAAGGCGGTGGTGGCGGCGGTACCGGCGGCAGCGGCGGCGGCGGCGGTGGTGGATCGTCGGGCGAAAGCTGACGGCGAACCAAGCGGGGAAGGAAAGAGGAAAGAAGCCAAATGGCCCGGGTTTATGTTTCGAGCGTGATCAACGGCCGCTCCGACCGCGTTTGGGCGCGCGTGCGCGACTTCAATGGCTTGCCCGGCTGGCATCCGGGCATTGCGGAAAGCCGGATCGAAAATGGCGAGCCGTCGGACAAAATCGGCTGCGTGCGCGATTTCCGCCTGCGCAACGGCGACCGGATTCGGGAAAAGCTTCTTGGTCTGTCGGACTTCGATCTTTTCTGCACGTATTCGATCCTCGAATCGCCAATGGGCGTCGACAATTACGTGGCGACGCTCCGTCTCACGCCGATCACTGACGGCGAGCGCACCTTCGCCGAGTGGACGGCGGAATTCGACTGCTCGCCGGAGCGTGAGGCCGAGCTGATTTCCAATATTGGGGGCGGCGTCTTCCAGGGCGGTTTCGACGCGCTGAAACGCCAGTTCGGAGGATGAGCCAGTGATCCGCATCGTGCGCTCAACGATCATCGATGCGCCGACCGATCGCGTGTGGGCGTTCCTGCGCGATTTCAACGGCCACGATCGCTGGCACCCTGCCGTCGCCAAGAGCGCGATCGAGCGCAACCAGAGCGCCGACAAGATCGGTTGCGTGCGCCGTTTCTTCCTCCGCGATGGCTCGGAACTCCGCGAACGCCTGCTGACGCTGTCCGATCTGGAACAGACCTTCAGTTATTGTCTGATCGACACCCCGGTTCCACTTTTCAATTACGTCGCCCATGTGCGGCTCGTACCGGTCACTGACGGTGACCGCACGTTTTGGGATTGGCGCTGCACATTCACGACCCGAAAGGGTCAGGAAGCGGAGATGACGCGCATGGTCGGCGAAGACATCTATGATGCAGGCTTCGCCGCAGTTCGTACCCATCTCAGTGCATCATCGGCTACGGAGGGCCGCGCGTGACCGTCACGGTAAAGACCTTCGCCCGCCTGGCCGATGCAGCCGGGGCGCTGTCACAGGAACGCGGAGCGCGCTTTCTTGCCGGCGGCACACTTGTCATGCGCGCGGTCAACGAGGCAGACCCCGCCATTGAGACCATCGTGCGTTCGACAGACCCAAGCTTTGTCCACATTGGCCTCTCCTCGGGCCGCGTGGAACTCGGCGCCGGCGTCACCATGGCGGCGATTCTCGCCGAGCGTGAGCTCACGTTTCTCCATCCGGTCGCGCGCGCCGTCGGTGGGCCGGCGGTCCGCGAGGCGGCGACAGTCGGTGGCAACTTGTTCGCGCCCTCCCCGTATGGAGATTTCGCGACGGCGCTGCTCGCGCTTGATGCGACCGTGACGCTGGCCGGCGGTGTTGGCCAACGCGAAACGCCGCTGGATGAATTTCTCGGCCGCCGCGAGCGCGGCAACGCGCTGGTTTCGAGCGTTGCGTTCAAGAGGCCGGCGGCCGATGCGCTTCGGTTTTTGAAGGTCACCCGCGTCCACCCAAAGGGCGTTTCGGTCCTCTCCATCGCCGCCCAATTGCCGTTTGCAAGTGGGCGGGTCGCCGGCGCGCGGATCGCCTATGGCGCGATGGGCCAGTCGCCGTTGCGCGCCAAGGCGGCCGAGCGGGCGCTCGAAGGCCGTGCCCTCGATGCGGCCGGCATCGCACCGGCACTGGCTGTGGCCGCCGACGGCACCTCACCGACCGACGACGCCATCGCCAGCGCCTGGTGGCGGCGTGAAATCCTTCCCGTCCATCTGCGCCGGCTGCTGCTCGGCGCGGGCCACGCGTGAGGCATCCGTGAAGACACCGATTCAATTTCGGCTCAATGGCGAGGGTGTCGCGACCTTCGTCGAAGGCGGCGCGAATTTGCTCGACACGCTGCGGGAATCCGTTGGCGACACGTCGGTGAAAGGCGGCTGCTGGCAAGGCACCTGCGGCACGTGCACCGTCCTTATCGACGGTATGCCGCGTCTTTCCTGCGTGACGCTCGCGGAAGGATGCGCCGGGCGATCGATCGAAAGCGTTGCCGGCCTGCGTCGCGGCGCCGAACTCCATCCACTGCAAAGCGCCTTCATGGAGCGCTTTGCCGCCCAATGCGGCTATTGCACTCCGGGCATGCTGATGGCGGCCAAGGCGCTCCTCGACAAAAATCCGAATCCGACGCGTGAGAACGTTGTAGACGCCATCTGCGGCAATATCTGCCGTTGCACCGGCTACGAGCCGATCATCAATGCGGTGCTCGATGCAGCGCGCAGCGACGGCCTTCGCCGCGCCTAAAGGACAATGCCATGCTGGAATTCCGCAAAGACATTTTCGCCGACGAGCGCGACGATAACCTCAAAGAGGTCGGGCAACCGACACAGCGGCAGGACATGCTCGGCCATGTCACGGGGACCTCGCCTTATTACGACGACCACCGGTTCGCCAACCTTCTCCACCTGAAAATCCTGCGTAGCCCGCACGCCCATGCGCGCATTCGCTCGATCGACGATTCGGCGGCGGCGCGCGCGCCCGGCGTCAAGCGGATCATTCGGGCAGCCGACGTGCCGGTCAATCTCAACACGCTGCTGAGCCTCATCCAGTTCGGCAAGGACGACGAGCCTTCGCTCGCCACCGACATCGTGCGCTACAAGGGGGAACCGATCCTCGGCATCGTCGCCACCAGCGAGCGCGCGGCGCTCGAGGCGGTGGCCCTGGTGCGCGTCTCCTATGATCAGCTACCGGCGGTGTTCGATGTCGAAGAAGCCCTGAAACCGGGAGCGCCGTCAGTCAACCCGACCTACCCGAAGAATACATTCGAATATTACAACAAATACGATCATCAGAAGCTGCGCTACGGCGATGCCGACGCGGCGATTGCGCAACCCGACATTGTGATCGACGAGCGCTATCAGATGTCGCCGATCGAGCACGCGCCGACCGAGACCAACGGCTCGATTACCGTGCCGGACACCAACGGCCGATATATCGTTTATACCTCGACCCAGGCGCTGTTTTTCTCGCTCGATACGTCCGCAAAGATCAATGCGATACAGTCAAACCAGCTGCATTTTATCGGCGGCACGGTTGGCGGCGGCTTTGGCGGCAAGGTCGATACATTGACCGAGCCGCTCTGCATCCTGGCGGCGCGGCTGATCGGCGCGCCCGTGCGTTACCGGTTTAGCCGGCACGAGGAAATGCAGTTCGGATCACCGCGCGGCGGCGAACGCATCTACGTCAAGGACGGCGTCATGAAGAACGGGCGGATCATCGCCCGGAAAGTGCGAGCCTATTTCGACAGCGGCGCCTACACGCGGCTTTCGAGCTACGCGGTCGTGAAATGCGCGGCCCATATTCCAGGGCCTTACACGATCCCGAACGTCCACGGCGACATCTTCTGCGTTTTCACCAACCGAACGCCGGCGACGGCCATGCGCGGGTTCGGCGTCACGGCGCTGGACTTCGCGCTTGAATGCCAGATGGACAGGGGCGCCACGGCTGTAGGAATGGACCCGATCGAATATCGGATCCTCAACGCCTACCGCGACGGCGATATGAAGGCGCACCGGCGCGAGGCGAAGAACTGCGCACTGATCGAATGTGCACAGGTTGCCGCCGAGAAGGCCAATTGGCCACTGCGCGACGAATTCCGAAAAATGTCGTCGCGGCAAGGCGGCGGCGCGGCGGCGCACGCCGGCGCAGCTGCAGATCGTAGCCGCGCACCGGCATCCGCGGCGCCGGTGCGTGCGCCAGCGACGACACCGACGAGCACACCACAGCGCGTTGCCTACGAGCGGCCAGCCCCTTCCGCGCCGCCGCCGCGCCCCGCGCCACCAGCACCGCCGCCACGAAACGCGCCGCCGCCGCCAGCAGCGCCTGCCGGATCGACGCACGGGGCGCCGCGTTTTTCTTCAGTCTTCGGCACCAGGAGGCGCTGACCATGGCCAAGCATCGCGGGCGCGGCGTCGCGACCATCAATTATCCGATCGGCATGAATCTCGGCGGCGATCCGAGTCAGGCGTTGGTCCATTCCAACCCGAGCGGAAAATTCACCGTCGCGCTGTCATCCATCGACCTCGGCCAGGGGATGAAATCGGTGACACGGCAAATTTGCGCGGAAACACTCGGCGTGCCGGTCGAGGACGTCTATGTCGACACCGCCGATTCCGATACCGGCCCGCATTGCATGGGATCGTTCGCATCGCGCGGAACGCACCGCGTCGGCAATGCGGTGATGGTGGCGGCCCGCGAGGCGCGTGCGGTCATGATGGAAGCGGCGGCAGAAGAGCTCGAAGTCGATCCCGCCGACCTTGAGACTGACGGCCGCGGCTCAATCCAGGTGAAGGGTGCGCAGCACCGCTCGATCTCGGTCCGTGACGTCGCCATTGCGGCGCAGTTCCGCCAGGGCAAGACGATTTCCGGGCGCGGCATCTTCCTGGTGCCGCTGTCGGACGTCGATCCGGAAACCGGCGAGATGTCGCCGGCGACGTGCTACGCCCACGCGTGTCTGATCGCGGAAGTTGAAGTCGACGACGAGACCGGCGAGGTCGCCGTTCTGAAAATGACGAGCGCCTACGAGATCGGGCGCGCAATCAACCCCAAGCTCGTCGAGCAACAACTCGTCGGCGGTTCGTGGATGGGCATGAGTCATGCGCTCTACGAGACGCCGGAACCTTACTATCCGGATACGCGCAACGGACCGCGGGATTTTAACGAATACCTGATGCCCGGCCCTGGCGACATTTGTCCGCATGACATTTTGGTCCTTGAGCGCCCCGCGCCCGATGGACCCTTCGGCGCCAAGGGGCCGGGTGAGATGTGCGCCAATCCGGTGCTTCCCGCGGTTGCCAATGCGGTCTTCAACGCGGTCGGCGTGCGCGTCAACGATCTGCCGATCACGCCGGAGAAAATTCTGCGGGCGCTGAAAGCGCGGGGCGGCGCGGCCGCGCCGGCTCGCGCCCGGTAAGCGGGAACCGTTATGGCGGTGCGCCATACCATCGTCGGCATCGGCAGCCCGCGCGAGCTCGAGGAGGCGCTGCGCGCCGCCTATTATCTCGCGGACGAAGAACTTTCGACCGCAGCTTATCTCGCGCTCGCGCTGGGCAAGCCGTTGTTGCTGGAAGGCGCGCCCGGCGTGGGTAAAACGGAAGCCGCCAAGGCAATCGCCGGCGTGCTCGGCCGCAACCTCTTGCGCTTGCAGTGCTATGAGGGCATCGACGCGGCGGCCGCGCTCTATGAATGGAATTTTCCGCGCCAAATGCTGGCGCTGCGCCAGCAGGGCGAAGGCGCCGGTAACATCAACATTTATGGCGACGAATTCCTGATCGAACGGCCCATGCTCGCCTGTCTGCGGCGCCCGCAAGAGACGGCGCTGCTGATCGACGAAATCGACCGCTCCGATCACGAGTTCGAGGCATTCCTGCTCGAGTTTCTTTCCGACTTTCAGATCTCGATCCCGGAGCGCGGCGCTATTCGCGCCTACGAGCGGCCGGTCGTGATCCTCACCTCAAATCGGACGCGCGAGCTGCACGAGGCGTTGCGCCGCCGCTGCGTCTATCATTGGATCGACTATCCGACGCCCGAACGCGAGATGCGCATCATCATGATGCGCGCGTCCGGCGTCAGCGAACGCGCGGCGCGCGCGGTGGTCGCCGCGGTCGGACGATTGCGCCGCGAGCCGCTCGCCAAGCTTCCCGGCATCGCGGAAGCGGTCGAATGGGCGGAGGCCGCGACGCTTCTCAACGAGCAGGGTGCGCGCTGGCCCGACGCTTTTCGGCGCTCGCTCGGCGTTGTGCTCAAGGACGAAGACGACCTCGTTCATATCGCGCCGCGGATCGAGGCCATTCTGGCGGAGGCGCAGGCGTGACCGACGCAGGCCCCGCAATCGCTCACTTCCTTGGCTTCACGGCGTTGCTGCGCAACGCGGGCTTCGCCGTTGCGCCCGAGCAGACGATGGCGTGGCTCACCGCCATCGAGCTTCTCGGGCCGCAAGAGATTGGCGACATCCGCCGCGCCGCGCGCGCGACCATCGGACCGCCGCCGGAGCGTTTTGCTGAATTCGATGCGCTGTTCGACGCGCACTTTCTCGGTGTTGTCGTTCCGGGACTGGAGACGGAGGCGAGCGACGAAGAGCCGTTGCGCGCCGCCGAGGATTCCTCGATTGGTCCCGAACCAGTCTTCGGCGACGAAACCCGCGAATCCGGCGCCAAAGCAACCACCGCCGAAAGGCTCACGGCGCGCCGCTTCACGCCCGGCGGCGAAGCGCAAACGCTGCGCCGCTTCGCCCGCGCTCTGCCGGCCCGGGTGCCGCGGCGGCGCGGCTATCGCTGGCGTTCGGCGCGCGGCGGACCCGGCACCGATACGCGACGGATGTTTCGCGACGCCATGCGGCACGCCGGCGAGTTCATCCGGTTGCGGCGCCGCCAACGGCGGTTGCGGCAGCGCCGCGTCGTCGTCCTGATCGACGTCTCCGGATCGATGAAGGAGCGCACGCAGGCGCACCTCGCTTTCGCCCATGCGTTGGTTCGGTCCGCCGACTCGGTTGAAGTCTTTACGATGGGGACGCGGCTGACCCGCATCACGCGACCGTTGCGGCTGCGCAACCGTGAGCAGGCGCTCGGCACGGCCTCGCTGCTCGTCGCCGACTGGGACGGCGGCACGCGGATCGGCGAAGCGCTCGGCGCCTTTCTCGCCATTCCGCGCTTTGCCGCGCTCGCGCGAAGTGCGGTGCTGGTCGTGCTTTCGGATGGGCTCGAACGCGGCGATCCGACCGCGATGGGCGACGCGATGGCGCGCTTCGCGCTCCTGTGCTGGCGGATCATCTGGCTGACGCCGCTCGCCGCCGATACGGCCTTCGAAGTCCGCACCGCCGGATTGATCGCCGCCCGGCCCTTCCTCGACAAGCTCGGCGACGGCGGTTCGATCGAGAGTATTTGCGCCAACGTCCTCGATATGGCGAGTGAGAGAGCGGCATGACGGACATCATCGACGCCCATCATCACATCTGGCGCCGGCGCGATCTGCCCTGGCTGGACGGGCCGATGCAGCCGCGCATCTTCGGACCCTACGAGGCGATCCGGCGCGACTACCCGATCAGCGAATATCTTGCCGACCTCGCGGGCTGCGGCGTGACGCAATCAGTCTATGTGCAGGCCAATTGGGCGAAGCACGCCTTCGAAGACGAAGTCGCCTATGTGCAGCATGCCGCCGACGATACCGGATTCCCGCAGGGCATCGTCGGCTACGCCGACTTTTTAGCGAAGGACGTGCGGCCGCAGCTCGACCGCCTGACCAAATATCGCGGCATGCGCGGCTTGCGAATGCAGCTGCAATGGCACGAAAATCCGCAATACCGTTTCGCGGCAGAGCCCGACATCGCCCGCAACCCGACGTTTCAGCAAAATGCCGCGCGCCTCGCCGACTATGGCTGGACCTTCGATTTGCAAGTTTTCTCCGGGCAGATGGACGGTGCGGCGGAGCTCGCCGCCAGAGCGCCCAAAGTGACTTTCATCCTTCAGCACGCCGGCATGCTGGAAGACCTTTCCACGGCAGGATGGGAGCGATGGCGCGGCGGCATGCGCCGCCTCGCCGCCTGCCCGAACATGTTTTCGAAGCTGTCGGCGCTGGGCACATTCATCCACAAAAACGATCCCGATCACATCGCCGCGGTCGTGCGTGAAACCATCGGCATTTTCGGTCCGGCACGGTGCCTGTTCGGCTCGAATTTTCCGGTCGAAAAATTATGGACACGATATTCCGACCTGATCGCGGCCTACCGCAGCGCGATCGAACCGCTTGGCGAGAACGTGGCGCGCGCGGTGTTCCACGATACGGCGGCAAAAGTTTATCGGCTCAATTGACTCGGGGGGGCGCGCCCGTGCGCGACCTCGGGCACGGGAGGAGAGTATGGCGCTTGAAATTAAGGTCCTCGACTACGGGGACATCGAACTTGAATCGAGCTTCCTGGTGCTGGGGCGCGATTGCGGCCGGGTGCGCCGGGTGCCGGTACTCGGCTTTCTCGTTCTCGGCGGCACCTGGCCGGTCGTGATCGATACCGGCTATCGCTCGAACCAGATCATGGAGACGCTGGGGATGCGCGGGCTGCAATCCCACGAAACCATGATCGAGAACCAGTTGAAGAAGCACGGATTGCGGCTGGGGGACGTGCGCTATGTCCTGCACACGCACCTGCATATCGACCACGCCGGCAAGGACGATCTCTTCCCGATGAATACCGCGATCGTCGTCAACCGCCGCGAACTGGAATATTCCGTTTCGGGTCTCATGCACCCGCAATATCCGGCCGTCGACATCAAGCACCTCATCGACCGCCTGCATACCAAGGGGGCGCTGCGCTTCCTCGACCTCGAAATCACCGGGCCGGTCGAATTGATGCCGGGCTTGGTCTGCGAAGCCGCCGGCGGCCATACCGAGGGCTCGATGAACGTGATCGTCAAGACCAGCGAAGGCGACGCGACGATCTGCGGCGACGTGCTCTACGACATCAACGACCAGCTCGTCGAACCTTTCCGCGAAATCAGCGATATGGAGCCGCGCGTCACCGGCAACCACGGCACGACCAAACGGCAGGAGAAGGCCGCCATCAAAAAAGTCGTCGCCCGCTCGCGCTTCGTGCTGCCGATCCATGATCGGCCGGCGATGATCGAGGCCGGGCAGGTCGTCGGCCGCCTGCAGGATTCCGTTCCGGGCCCGATCGTCCAGTCGCTGCCCCGCCGCAACTGGTTTCCGGCCTGACCAAGGGAGCATCAGATGAGCCACACCGCGCTCCGCCGCGAGTTTTCGGATCTGATCGATCTCGACGCGCCTGTTGACCGCCTGGCCGGCGGGTTCACGTTCACCGAGGGGCCGATCTGGCACCCGCGCGATCAATTCCTGCTGTTCTCCGACATGCCGGCCGACGTGCGCCGCCGCTACGATGAGCGCGGCGGCGTGCGCGAAGTCATGCGGCCGGCGAACAAGTGCAACGGCATGACCTACGACGCCAATCTCGGACTTGTGATTTGCGAGCACGCGACGTCAAGCCTCGTGCGCGAGCGCGACGGCAAGCGCGAAATTCTCGCGTCGCACTACGACGGCAAGGAGTTGAACAGCCCGAATGACGTGTGCGTCCGCTCGGACGGCTCGATCTATTTTTCCGACCCATGGTACGGCCGCATGCCGGTCTACGGCGTGGAGCGGCCGCGCCAGCTCGGCTTCCAGGGGGTCTACCGGGTAGCGCCGGGCGGCGGCCAGCCGCAGCTTGTCGTCGACCGCAATCTGTTCGAGCAGCCGAACGGGCTGTGCTTCTCGCCCGACGAGAAGCTCCTTTATGTCAACGACACCGTGCGCGCCCTGATCCGGGTGTTCGACGTCCATGCCGACGGCTCGCTCGGCAGCGATCGGATTTTCGCCTCCGGCATCCGCTCCGAACTGGAGCCCGGCGTACCTGACGGCATGAAATGCGACAGCGCCGGCAACATCTGGGTGACGGCGCCGGCTGGGGTGTGGGTTTATTCGCCTTCCGGCGCGCTGCTCGGCAAAGTCCGTGTTCCGGAACTGGTCGCCAATCTGCACTGGGGCAAGTCGGATTGGCGCACGCTGTTCATGTGCGCCACGCATTCGCTGTACGGGGTGCGCACGAAGATCGGACCTCGCATCGAGCCGTTCATGCGCTCGACCGCGACCGGCGGCACTTCGGCATCGTCGAGTTCCGCCGCGGAGCGGGCCAGCACCAGCACCAAACAAGGTCTCGCGCTCGAACCGTCGCGCTGCGCGCTCATCATTCAGGACATGCAGAACGATGTAATGATGGAGGGCGGTGCGTTCGCGTCGTCCGGCTCGCCGCAACATGCGCGCGAGCAGAACGTGGTCGAGAATATCCGGCGGCTGGCGGAAGCGTGCCGCGCGCGCGGCGTGATGGTGATCCACGTCTGGTTCGTCGTCGAGCCCGGCGCGCCGGGCTTCACGCTGAACGCGCCGCTGTTCGAAGGGCTTGCCGATGCGAAGGCGATGGAACGGGGAAGCTGGGGCGCGGCGCCGGCGCCCGGCCTCGAACCGCAGCCCGGCGATCACATCGTCGAAAAGATGCGGATGAGCGCGTTCGAGGGCAGCAAGCTCGAAACCGTCCTCAAGTCGGGCGGCCGCGATACCATCATCGACACCGGCGCCTGGACCAATATGTCGATCGAGCACACCGCCCGCACCGGGGCCGACAAGGGCTATTTCGTCGTCGTGCCGGAGGACTGCTGCTCGACCATGAATGCCGACTGGCACCGCGCGTCGGTGCAATACGCCATGCAGAATGTCGCCGCGGTGACCAAAGCAAGCGAAGTGATCGCCGCGCTCGGTTAGGAGGTTCATTCGGCGCAGTCATCCCGCAAGAAAACCGACCACAAAGCCTGAGGCTGGTGAGATGAATGTCTACGATCTGAAAGACCGTGTTGCGATTGTGACCGGCGGCGCTCAGGGCATCGGCCTTGCAGTCGCCAACCGTATCCTCGCCTCGGGCGGCCGCGTCGCCATCTGGGATCGCGACCGCGCGTTGCTCGACGCGACCGTGAAAGAGATTGCCGACGCCGATGGTGTCGCCGGCTTTGCCGTCGACATCGCCGATATCGGCGCCGTCGAAGCCGGCACCAAACAAACCATGGACCGTTTCGGCAAGATCGACATCCTCGTCAACAATGCCGCGATCGTCGGTCCGAACGCTGCCACCTGGGAATACCCGCCCGAAGCGTTCCGCGACGTCGTCAATGTCGGCTTGATCGGCACGTTTTATTGCTGCCGTACCGTCGTGCCGCACATGATCGCCGCGAATTACGGCCGCATCGTCAATCTCAGCTCGGTCGCCGGCAAGGAGGGCAATCCGAAAGCGCCGGCCTACAGCTCCATGAAAGCCGCCGTGATCGGGCTGACGAAATCGCTCGGCAAAGAGCTCGCCGGCTACAATATCGGCGTCAATTGCGTGACACCTGCCGTCGCCAAGACCACGCTGGCGCTGAGCCAGGCGCCGGATTTTCTGGCCATGATCGTCTCGAAGATTCCGCGCGGCCGGATGCTTGAGCTCGACGAGGCCGCTTCGATGATCTGCTGGCTGGCCAGCGCGGAGAATTCTTTCACCACCGGCGCGGTGTTCGACCTTTCGGGAGGCCGGGCGACGTATTGATCCGTCCGGACGCCGGTCATGAGCGCGATGAAACTTTACTATGCCCCCGGAGCGTGTTCGCTGGCGCCGCACATCGTGCTCGAAGAAGTCGGCGCCCGCTTCGAGCTTGCGCGCATTGACCTCGCCGCCAACCAGCAAACCAGCGCCGATTTTCTGCGCGTCAATCCGAATGCCCGCGTGCCGGTCCTCACCGACGGCGGCTGGGCGCTGACCGAAGCGCCGGCGATCCTGCGCTACATCGCGGCGCGTCATCCCTCCGCCGGCCTCTGGCCGTGGGATCCACGCGAAGAGGCGCGTTGCGCCGAGTGGCTCAACTGGCTATCGTCGTCCATTCACGTCGCGTTCGGCCATGTCCGCCGCGCCGCCCGCTACGCCGCCGATCCGCGCGCGGTCGAGGATGTCGCGGCGACGGGAAAGAACACGTGCCGCGAATTGTGGGCTGCGGTCGACGAGAAAATCGGCGACGGGCCCTGGGCGGTCGGCGACCGTTACAGCGTCGCCGATCCGCTGCTGCTGGTCTACTGGACGTGGGGCCGCGGGCCGGTGCTCGGCTTCGACATGCCGCGCGATTTCCCGCGCTGGACCGAGCACGCGCAGCGGCTCGCCACCCGGCCGGCCGTGAAAAAAGCCTTTGCCACCGAAGGCCTCGCGCTGCCGACCTGATGCGGCGCCGGGCCGAAAACGTGCAATTGATAATAAGGCAATTTGGAGTTTCCTTGCATTTCAGAACGCCATCGCTGTTTAAGAAGAAGAGCGTCATTTTTGCTCCTTGCTCGATGGCGATGGTCCGGCCCGCCCGATAGGCGCCAGCGTGCACTTCTGCGCAAATACTTCAGACTTGGAGCAGTGACCGGCTCTTGCCGTTGCGCACTGGCATATAAATTGCTTTTATGTTCTGCGGGCCCGAAGGCTAAATGACTTAGAATCTTCCTGGGCCAATAGCTTCCCCCTGAACATAGGAACTTGGCACCCATGAAACGCAGGACCGTGGCACTTCTCTCGGCGATCAGCGCCGCAGCGCTATTTGGCGCTCCTGCGGCGCAAGCCGCTGACCCGGTGAAGATTGGCGTCGCCATCGCCCAGACCGGGCCCTTCGCGCCAGCGGCAATCCCGACCCTGAACGCCTATAAATTCTGGGTGGAACAGACCAACGCCGCCGGCGGGCTCGACGTCGCGGGCACCAAGCGGCCGATTGAACTGATCGCCTATGACGATCAATCGGACTTCACCAAGGAAGCGACGATCTATGAGAAGCTGATTACCGACGACAAGGTCGATCTGCTGCTTTCTCCCTACGGGACGCCTGCTCATTTTGCGCTCGTCGGCCTCCTCGAGCGATACAAATTTCCGATGGTAGGCAGCACGGCCGCTTCGTCGCAGCTGAAAAAAGTGAAGCCGGGCAATATCTGGTTTACGACATCCGCGATGCCCGACCAGATGGGGCCTGAGCTTGTCAAAATGCTGCAGAGTCTCGGCCTGAAGTCGATTGCGATCGCTGCGCTGCAATCGCCCTTCCCGCAGGAATTCGAAGACTACGTGAAAGCGGCGTTGAAAGGAACGGATATCAAACTCGTGGCCGACGAGCAGTTTGCGCCGGATATCCGCGATATGACGTCGGTCGTCACCGCGATCAAGAAGGCCAATCCGGACGCGGTTCTCAGCCTGTCGTTTCCGCAGCAATCCATCCTCTACATGAAAGCGGCGCGTGAGTTGAACCTCGATGCGCCGTTTCAACTGGTGTTGATCGGACCCACGCATGAATTCTTCGCCAAGATTTTTGGCGCAAACCTCAACGGCATCATGACCATCGGCCATTGGTCTCCGTTCCAGGCAAAATGGCCCAAGGCGATGCCATTCTCCGAGGCCTATACCAAACGGTTCAACCAACCGCCTGATTACCTCGACGTGCCTCTCGCCTACATGTCCTGCGAAATTCTGGCTCAGGCCGTGGCCAAGGCCGGCCTGAACAAAGATAAGCTGCGAGCGGAAATCGCCAGTGCAACTTTCGATACCATAGACGGCGCGGTAAAGTTTGATGGCGTTCAGAACGTCTCGACGCCAACCATGTTTCTGCAGATTCAGGACGGCAAGGCGCAGATCGTCTGGCCGAAGTCCGAAGCCACGGCTACTTTCCAAAAGAAGAGCCCTTGGGCGAATTGACGTGAGAGGCCGCTCAAAGCGTAGCGGCCTCTTTTCTTTTCCCCCAGCGCCTTATGGATACACTGTTCTCGTCCCAGCTTCTCGTCGCCATGCTCGTGCTGGCCGCGGTCTACGCCTTGATCGCGCTTGGCCTCAACCTGATCTATGGCACGATGCGTCTTCTCAACGTTGCGCACGGCGAGATTATGATGCTCGGCGGCTACGTGTCCTACTGGGCCTTCGTAAAGCTGGGCATCGTGCCGCTGATATCGATGCTGGCCGCGATACTGTTGACGGCAATACTCGGCGCACTGTGCTACCTGACGATCTTCAAGGCCGTCGTGCGCAATCGTGCGTTGGCGGCCCGGCTGGAATCGAATTCGCTGCTCATCTTCTTCGGCTTGTCGATCATCATCCAAAATCTTCTCTCGCTTAGCTTCAGCGCCGATCCGCGCAGCTACGCCTACCTCGACGCAATCATCCCGATCATCGGCGCGAGGGTCGAATTGAACCGGCTGGTCGAACTTGCGATCGGCGCGGCGGCGACGGCCGCCTGCGTCATATTTTTCCGCTATAGCCGGCTTGGCTTGGCGATCCGCGCGTTGATCCAGCAGCGCGACGCCGCCTCGCTGATCGGTATCGATGCCGAGAAGATCAATCTCCTGGTCTTCAGTCTCGGTTTTGCCATCGCCGGTCTTGCCGGCTCACTGGTCGGAATGACGACGGCAATCAGTCCCTTCGGCGGCTTTTCCTACACCATCTCGGCCTTCATCATCATTATCCTGGGTGGCCTCGGAAATCTGGCTGGTGGATTGCTCGGCGCCGTCCTTCTTTCCTTCGTCGAGATCTACGGCGTGGCGGCCACGTCGTCGGCGTATCGCTCCATCCTCGTGTATGGCGTGTTCATCGCCATCCTGCTGGTTCGCCCGCAAGGTTTACTCGGGCGTAAATCGGCATGACCAAGACTGCCCTGACGGAGATCATTGTTGCGGTGGTCGGGGTCGTGTTTCTTACCCTTGCGCCCCTCTATCTCGGCGCCTACTGGCTTGGGGTTTTGTTGCAGTTGTTGAGCTGGGTCGCACTGACGGAGAGCTGGGTCGCATTTTCCGGACTGAGCGGATATGTTTCATTGGGGCACGCGGTGTTCTACGGCCTCGGCGCCTATATCATGGCGTTGCTGTGGCAAGAGGCTCCGATCTGGCAGATCCTGCCGCTGGCGGGTATGGCCTCGGTCATTCTGGCGATCGTCATCGGCTATCCCGCGCTGCGGGTGCGCGGCCCATATTTCGTTATCCTCACGCTCGGCCTATCCGAGTTCATCAAATATATTGTGGTCGCGCTGGAGGCGGCCATTGGGTCAAGCGGCCGGTTGCTCCTCGGGACGCCCGATCCGGAGGTGCTTTACTATTTGCTGCTGGCGCTCGCGATTGTCGCCACCGCGCTGACCTTCTGGCTGTCGCGATCACGATGGGGCGTCGGCTTGCGCGCGATTAGAGAGGACGAAACCGCGGCCGGCACGCTCGGCGTGCCCGTCGCCTTTTTGAAAACCGGCGCCTTTGCGCTCTCGGCCTTCATTCCAGGCGTCGTGGGCGCAATCTGGGTAATGCGAACGACCTATTTTGAGCCGCTCGAATTATTCAGCCCGGCGGTATCGTTCTCGATCGTCACCATCGCAATTGTTGGCGGTAGTGACCAGGCGCCCGGGCCGATCCTGGGCGCGACATTCATCGTCATTCTCTCTGAATTGCTCTGGGCGCGCGCACCCCAGGTGTATTTGGTTTTGCTCGGCCTTTTGCTGATTTTCTTTGTTTTGTTTCTGCCGAGAGGAATTTACGGACAGATCGCGGCGTTCTATTCCGGGAAAAGACGTTGAGCCTTCTGAGCGTCAAACATATATCGCGTCGCTTCGGCGGGGTCCGCGCGTTGGATGACATTTCGTTCGACATGCGCGCCGGCGAGATCCTGGGTCTGATGGGTGCGAACGGCGCCGGCAAGACCACGTTATTCTCGCTGATTGCGGGCAACGTCGCGCCGTCAGCCGGCGAAATATGGTTTGACGACCGCCGAATTGACGGGCTCGCACCGCACCAGGTGAATCGCCTCGGCATCGCCAGAACGTTTCAGATTGTGCGTCCCTTTGCCACGATGTCGGTTCTTGAAAATATTGAGGTCGGCGTCCTGTACGGACGCGGCCGGACCATGTCGCAGTATCGAGCGCGCACGCAATCCTTGCGGATTCTCGATGAAGTCGGGCTGGCGGACCGCGCCGACATGCCGGCCTCTGCTTTGACGTTGGCGAGCCGCAAGCGCCTGGAAGTGGCTCGCGTGCTGGCGACCGAGCCGAGACTGATCCTCTTGGATGAGGTGATGGCCGGCCTGAATGCGACGGAAGCGCGGGACGCGCTTGATCTATTGCGCCGATTGCGCGAAAGCCGGTCGCTCAGCATCATTGTCATCGAGCATGTGATGAAGGCGCTGATGCAAGTGAGCGACCGCATTGTCGTGCTGCACGACGGGCAGAAGGTGATGGAGGGACAACCGGCCGAAGTTGCCAATGATCCGCGGGTGATCAAGGCCTATCTTGGGGAGAAGCCCAGTGCCCAACGTCCTTGAGGCTGAGGGACTTTGCGCCGGTTACGGCGAGATCCGCGTCCTCAAGGACGTAAGCGTTCACGTGGCGCAGGGCTCGATTACCGCCGTGATCGGCAGCAACGGAGCCGGCAAAACGACGCTGATGCGAGCACTGAGCGGACTGATCGCGCCGCAGCAAGGCGTCATCACATTCGAACATGCAAATGTCACCGCGATGCCCGCCCATGTGCGAGTGGAAAAGGGGCTCGCTCTCATCCCCGAGGGAAGGCTCGTTTTCCCCGACTTTACGGTCGATGAAACGTTGCGTGTCGGCGCGTTTCCGCCGCACGCGCGTGATGACTGGCGGTCGCGGGTGAAGGAAATGTACGTGATGTTTCCCCGCCTGCGCGAACGCCGCAGGGTGCGGGCCGGCTCGCTGTCAGGCGGTGAACAACAAATGCTGGCTCTGGCCCGCGGCCTGATGTCGAAACCGAGTTTGCTGCTTCTCGACGAACCCAGCCTCGGTCTCGCTCCCGCGATGGCGGACGAGGTTTTCGGAAAATTGCAAAGTATCCGCGCGCAAGGCGTGACGATCTGTATCGTTGAACAGAATGTCTACGCGGCGCTGGAGATGGCGGATTATGGCTACGTTCTCGAAAACGGCCTGATCAAAATGGAAGGGCCTGCCAGCGAATTGCTCAAGATGGATTCGATCCGAGAGGCCTATCTAGGCCTTTGACGAGACCTTGGTTTTCGATGCCAGCGTGTGTGACCCGGCGGAATGATCTTGCGACAAACGCAACCGCCCGATCAGATCGCGCGTGTGCGTCACCTCGCCGAACTCGTGCGCCATCACGGTAAGGGTTACCCGCTGAACCTCCTCGGCCGTCAGCGCGCCCCACCCCATGTCGGGATAAGGCTGGGCGGCACAAGCGTCGGACACGACAATGACCTTGTATTCGCGGTGGACCGCGTCGCGCACGGTACTTTCGCAGCAAACATTTGTCACAGTGCCGCAAACGACGATCGTATCGATGTCGCAGGCACGCAGGATGGTGTCGAGATCGGTATTGTGAAAGCCGCTGAAGAACAGTTTGTCGACGACAATGTCGCCCGGCAACGGCTTGAGCGGCTCAATGATATCGACGCTGGGGAGGCTCC
>Ga0302326_10001484_pt1 | contig 59631 bp, 45 predicted proteins | sample Palsa_T0_3_FD_202264 | JGI IMG/M metagenome (GOLD analysis project Ga0302326, IMG submission 202264) | Peat permafrost microbial communities from Stordalen Mire near Abisko, Sweden - Palsa_T0_3 | ecosystem: Environmental > Terrestrial > Soil > Palsa > Peat permafrost | place: Sweden: Abisko...
AGCACGACCGCATAGCGCGCGATCGGCCGCCCGGACCGGCTGTAGCGAATGATGACGCCGTCCGCAAGCTCGATGTCAACTGTCTGCTCATAAGGCATGCCCAAACGCTACGCCGAGCTTGAGACGGGACACTCGATCGGGAGCGCCCGTCGGGAGCGACCTGGTCTTGTCCTGCCACGTTCTGATCTTGCAGGCGTCGATGCACCGTGCTTCAGGAGCGACCCCACGGCGATCACGGGAACGCCAGCCCGCGCACTCCTCAGTGATGCTTTGGACGCCTGAGCCCGGCGCGGCTGCTATCCGCCGGACTACCAGCTCCAGGAGACCTCGACCGTTTCAAGGCCGATTGAGTATGTCGTGTTCGCGCAGCGGGGCAGACAAGACTAACGTGGGCCTCGCGCTGCGCGGATCGTGGCTACGGCGATCTCGGCGAACTCGTCCCAGAAGTCGACGCCAAGGGCGGCGTAGGCCGCTACCGGGATGCCTGCGTAGTTGAGGTCGGCCGCGATCGTGTCAACGAGCGTCCGGGCTTGGCTGGAACGCAGATACGGCGAGAGATCGTCGAGGCCAGGCTGTGAGAGCCACCGAACGATTCGTGTGAGCGCTCGATATGTCGGTATCCAGTCGTGGTGAAACGGGAGGTCTGGGGCCGCGGGCATTCCGAGTAGGGAAGCCCAGTCAGTGTGGTGGACAGAGTAGTAGCGGTCATCTGAGATCTCCACGACGTCGACCACGCCGGCCTCGACCAGTTGCGAGAGTCCTTCTCTGACGTTGCGTTGCGCGAAGGCGGCGGAAGCAGCGATGACCTTGCCGGACAGGCGGGGAGCGCGGATCGTCAGCAAGGTCCGGATGACCTCGGCGCGGACGCCGACGCCGAGCAGTCGCCGCAGCCGAAAGGCAAAGCCGATCGGGTCATGCAGGCTCGGGGCTCGAGACTTGCCCGAGGACTCGAGCTGGGTCCGCGCGAGGCCGTGCTGAGCGAAGGCCTCGTCGAGGTTCTCCGTGGGTGTGGGAATAGTCGGAAACAGAGGGTCGAGCCGGGCGGGGAGCGCGCGAGGCTCGAGGGCCGGACGCCGGCGCCCGCGCGACGCTGCGCTCCACTCCAGCGCGGCTTCGAGGAGAGCACGGTCGGTTGGATCGACGCTCAGGTTTCGCAGGCGGTGGACGCTCACAAGCCGCTCGTTGAGGGCCAGCCAGTCGAGGACCTCGTCGAACAGGCGCGGATCGTTGCGTCCAACCTCCAACGTGAACAGCAGCAACGCCTCCGGGTCGGCAGCGCGCTCCTCACGCCGCGCAGGAGCCGCCGCGGAGACCCCGAGCTGGGACCACTGATCCCAAGCCAGGGCGAGCAGCGCCGCCACGACCTCGTCTCTAAGCTCCGCGGCCGTCATCCTGAACCCCAAGGTCCCGAAGCGCACGAGCGATCGCATCGTCAAACGGACCAGGCATGTTGTGCGTGCGCGCCCACCGAGCGCCGTCACGAAGCTCAGCAGCGGTCGGCTCAAGGGCGCGCAGGTCAGCGAAGTCTCTTGGCTCCCTGCGGTCCGCCGCGGCATACAGCTTGAAGAAGATCTGGTCGACGCGGGAGGCAAACGAGACCCTCAGAGCCGCTCCGTACTCGCGGGAGATCAGCCGCTCGGCGAAGCCGCGAGGAAGACCATGGACCAGCAGACTGGTCGGACCGGGGTTCAGCCAGTTGGGCTCCAGCCCGAGATCGCGCGCCACGGTCGCGGCCGCTTCGCGGATGGCCGCCGGCAGTGGTTCCGCGGAAACCAAGACGCCGTCCTCTTCCAGGGCCACGACATCGACGTCACGGGTAGTTCGTGACACAGCCTTGATCGCGATCAGACCGCTGCCGCCGATCACGATGAGACTTGCGCGAGCGCCGACCACCGCGAGCTGGTCGTTCAACGCCGATAAGGCCTCGTCGAGGCGATCTAAACCGATGTCTATCATCTCAGGCACGAATGATATACATCCCACGGGCGGGATCCGGACCGACCCAGCCTTTTGGGCGATCTCATGCAACGAGACGATCGTCCTTGGATGAAACCTCGAAGATCAGGCGGAGCCCGGCTCGGCTCCCTGCTCCCCCCCTTCTTCTGGACGGGCAGCCTCGGTGGTGTAGCGCGGCTCCATGTAGGCCGCCCACTCCGCGCTTGCCGCCTCGCGGCCCTCCCTCTCTTTCTCGGCGCATTTGGGATAGACCCAGTAGACCGGTGGGCCGAAACTGCCGTGCTCTTCCCAGTGACGGATCTGCTCAAGGCGATCAGACTCCTGCCCACACCACTCGCATCGCGAGATCGCAGGGGATGAGACATCGTCATCACTGTTGCTCGCCGCAGCTCCTTCTCCTCCGGCGCTCTTCACGAGACCCGCACCCCCACAACCTCTCGATCGCCTTCGCGCTCCTCCCGGATCGCTCGATCCAGCCGTTGACCGGGGGCTGTCAGCCACCACACGTTTGTACGCCCCCCGTTTCTTCTGTTCTCGATCAGCCGGCGCTCGGCCAGCCGCGCGAGCAGGTTGGAGACATGGAGCTCAGTCTGGATACCCACGCGCCGGCCCACCTCGCGGTTGCTCAGCCCGGGCTCGGCGCCGAGGACCCTCAGCATCGAAACGGCGCGGGCGCTCAGGCGCCCGCCGGACCTGTGCATCAGATCGAGAGCGACGCTGCGCAGCGCAGCGGGAGACTCGCGCCCGATCGCGCGATCGAGCTCTTCGCCCGCGGCGCTCAGCCGCCATGCGTTCGGGCCGCCGCCGTGCCCGGCATCCCTCTTGTTCGCGATCAGCCCGAGCCGCTCTAGACGCGCAAGCGCCTTTGAGATCTCGCGCCCGTGTTTGACCCCCACCCGCCCAGCCAGCTCGCTGTTGCGCAGCCAAGGCTGCTCGCCGATCGCCCTCAGCAGCGAAATGCAGCGGCGATCCAGACGCCCACGGAAGGCCTCCGGCAGATTCTCAGGAACGCTCGGCTGCTCAGGAATGCTCGGCTTGGCTGCGGGAACCTTGTCCCCGATCGTGTTCGCGAGCTCCTCGCCGCTCCGGGTGAGGCGCCACGCGTTAGCTTCGCCTCTGCCGTTGCCGTTCGGTGAGCTGTTCTCAATCAGCTCCAGGCCCTGCAAGCGCATCAGCAGCTTGGATGTCTGGCCCTTCTCGATGTCCCCGATCGCCCAGGAGACGTCGGTGTTGGAGGGAGAGACGCCCTGCTCGTTGCACTCCGCGATGAAGGCGATCGTGGCGCCCGTCAGCTCGGTGATACGCGCTCGCTTCTCGCTCAGCGCGACGGGCATCTGTGCCCGAAATACCCCCATCGTGAGGCTTCCGCCAGGCACCCGCCCCTTCGGTGCCGACAGCTCTTTGCGCGCCGCCTTGGCGCCCACGTACGGCACCAGGATCAGCGCCATCAGCGGGGCCAGCAGCGCGCTCAGAGGCCGCGCCGCGCCGCCGGGCTCTCCCCACCCTGACGCGGCCACACGCGCGTGGAGCATGCCGAACACCGCGCTGACGATCGCCTCCTGCGTCAACGGCGGCGCCTCTCTCGCACCAGCGTCGCTCGCGCGCGTGCCGGCGTCGTGGATCACACCCTGCAGCTGCGCCAGCACCTCGGTACGGCGCTCACCGACCCGCGGGCCCGCCCGCAACGCCTCGACGATCAGGACGCTCGCAGCGCCCGGCTCTGAGTCCAGGAAATCGAGCAGCGCCCGCAGTCCCGCCCGCAGCTGCTCACGCGGCCGGCGCTCGCTGCGATAGGCAGAGCCCACGACCGCCGCGGCGTCGGCAAGCGCCCGCTCGAACGCGGCCAGAAAGCGATCCTCCTGCTCCTTCGACGGATCGTCAAACCAAGGGCTGAACGCGGACTCGGGTCTGGTCGATCTCACACGGGACAAAACACAAAAGGCGCCGCGGCCGTGATTAGGGTGACCTCGGCCGCGGCGCCCAGTCGGATCAACAACCCGTGGCAGGCCGGGAAGCCTTGCCGCGGGGTACTCTCGAACACCACCCCAGGGGTTAGAAGAGGCGGGGCTCAAGCTTTGAAGTTAATATTCGGCCTGCTCGCATGGTCACACGATCCTTCGACCTGCTCGCATGATGACGGCTTTCGGCAGACCCCGGCATGCCCAAACGCGGCAACTTCAGCCCAAATTAGGGAGCATGAAACATCAAGAGGTACGCGGTGCTCGAATTAGTGATGGTGAAACAAACCGACAGTGATATTGCACCCCGCGCTCACTTGTCGATGATCGTGAAAGTCAACTTGACCGGACTTGAGGTGCCGTTGACGTTCTCGACGATGATCGTGGCCGTGTAGGAGCCCTTGCCGAGGCCGGCGAGCTTCAGCTCGAGCGCGTTCGATCCCGCCGCCCCTGAGAACGTCAGGGTGCGCTTCTCGACCGCGGCCGTGCAGCTCTTCCCCTTCTTGACCGTGGGCTTGCACACGCCTCCGTGCGTGTGAGCTTTGACGGTCTGCGCGATCAGGATCTTGATCGTCGCCGGCTGCGACAGAGTCAGCTTGAGGGCTATCCCTTTCTTGCCGGTGGAGCTCTTGGAGTGAAGCTTGACGGCTGACAACGTGGGAGCGAGCGTCTTGGCGCCGGTCCCAGACTCCCCTCCGGAGCCCGAGCCGCTGGACCCGGAACCCGAACTGGACGGAGTCGTTGGCGCGGCGACCACGAGCGTCTGCGCCATCAACGCCCCACACGCCGACGCTGCCGGTTCATCGCCGGTGTCGCCGCCATAGCTGGCATACCACCAGTACTCGCCGGGGCTGGACGGTGTGAAGCCGGCCGATGGCTGATACGTCCCGTTGCCGTTGACGCTCGCCGGCCCAACCGTGGTACCACCCGACGCACACGAGTTGGGTGGAGAGGACTGGGGGCCGAACACGGTGAACGCGACCGTCCCCGTTGGAGCGGACCCTTCGGCGAGCGTCGCGGAAATCGAGGAGGCGGCGATCGGACTGCCAGCCACCCCTCCCAGCGGGCCGCTCAACGAGAGGGTCGGCGCTACTTTGGGCACGACGGTCGTCTCTGCCATGCCCGCCCCACACGTCGAGGTGGACGGTTCATCACCGGCGTCGCCACCGTAGCTGGCATACCACCAGTAATCGCCGGGACTCGGCGGAGTGAAGCCGGCAGACGGCTGGTACGTCCCGTCGCCATAGGCGTTGCCGGTGCCGACCGTCGTGCCGCCCGACGCACACGAACTCGGTGGTGAGGACTGCGGGCCGAACACCGTGAAGGTGACCGTCCCGCTCGGCGCAGACCCACCCGCGAGCGTCGCGGAGATCGAGGAGGGCGCGATTTGACTGCCCGCAAAGGCGCCGCCGAGCGGGCCGCTCGCGGTAAGGAAGGCCGTCACAGGCTTAGCGGTGAAGACCATGCCCTCCCGTTCGACGAAGTTGGTGGTGTAGGAGTTGTAGGAACCCACAGCGGTGCATCTGCCAGGCGACGTGCACGACACTGAGCTGAGGAATGCTCCAGGGTCGCCGGTGGCGTTGGCGGGCAGGGTGCCATTGATGCCAGCACCCCACGTTCCGTCGTTCTCCGTCGCCAGCAGCGGCCGCGAGACGAATTCATTTGGCTTCCATTCGCCCACGTAGCTGCAGTCGCCTGCCGAGGGACAGGACAGCGAGCCTTCGATGACGAGCTGCGGTTCGGCGCCCGCCGGAAGCGCAAGCTTGATGGCGGGGCCCCACACGCCCGAGTTCTCGGTCAGGAACTCGCGATCGTGTTCTTCTGAGTTGGTGAAGACGCCGAACGCGGTGCAGTTACCCGCGGAGGGACACTGGACTTCGTGGAGATTGGCGTTGGTTTCCGAGCGGACGCCCGCGGGCACGGTCGCCTCGACGCCGGTGCCCCAAGTTCCCGATGTCTCGCTCAGTATCAGCCCCTCGTCCTCGCCCGAGCTGTCGGTGTAGTCGCTGACGGCCGTGCAGTTTCCCGCCGAAGGACACGACAGCCCGCCCTCGGCGTATCGTTCCACCAGCGGATTGGGCGCGGCGTTCGCGGGCAGGGTCTCCTCCACCGCAGTCCCCCAAACGCCGGCTGTCTCCGTCCACAGAAAGCCATCGAGGTCGCCCGAGCGGTCGGTATAGTTGCCCATGGTGGTGCAGTTGCCCACCGAGGTGCAGGATAGGCCTCCGATTTCCATGCGTTCTTGATTCGGCGAGGCGTTCGCGGGCAAAGACGGCACGATCGCGGCGCTCCACGTGCCGGCGGTCTCGCTCACCAGAAACCCCTGCCACCCGTTGCGCGAGGGTTCGGTGAAGTTGCCCACGGCCGTGCAGTTCCCCGCAGAGGGACAGGAGAGCAGGTGAAGTGCAACTTGCGGTGCTGGCCCCACGTTCGCGGGAAGAGGCGCCTCCACGGCGGTCCCCCAGGTGCCGGCTGTCTCACTCAAAAGGAACCCCTGTTCGTGGCCGGCGCTGTCCCGGTATTGCCCGACGGCGGTGCAGTTTCCCACCGAGGGACACGACAACGCGCCCCCACCGAACCGTTCCACGTCGGGATTGGACCCGGTGTTGGCCGGCATCGTCGCCTCCACAGCCGGTTCCCATCTGCCGCCGGTCTCGCTCAGCAGCTCGCCCTGCTCGCGTGGTTCTTCTTCCTTGTGTTCAGGGGGCATGTCGTAGGAGCCGACCGCGGTGCAGTTTCCCGCGGAGGAGCAGGACAGGTGCCACAGGCGGGCTTCCGGGTCTTCGGCGGCGTTGGCGGGCGCGGCCAGCTCGACCCCGGTCCCCCAGTTCGCGTTCTCAGACGCCAGCGCGCGCGGCGGCTCGGCGGCGAGCGCCAACAGCAGCACGCAGACTACGAGCGTCGAGGAGATCGTGGCCTTCATCGCCTTGCTCGACCTCGCTTCTCGACGGCCCGCTTCTTTATCTTCAGGCACCTGCCATGCTCGCGCTTCTCGCCGCGCTTGCACTTCGCGACCTTCTTCGCGGTCTTCTTCGGCGCCGTCGGCGTCGGCGTTGCGCTCGGTGTCGGTGTCGGGGGGAGCGGCTGGATCATGGGCGGCGTCAAGGATACGCCCAGTTCCGAGCCGCCTGGCGAGGTGATCGGCGAGCCGCTCGCGGTCGTGAACGTCTGCGTCGGGCCGAAGGCTTCGTGCCACCGGTTCCTGGCCCGCAGGCGGTAGTGATAGACCGTGTCCGGTGTGAGGCCGGAGATCGCTTCGGGTGTTACCGGCACCGCGCCCGCGCCCGCGGGCACTTCGCCGCCGGGGGTGCTCTGGCCGAGCGCTTCCGTGGCCCCGTATTCGAACCAGTAGCGCGTGCGCGTTCCTTCGGTGGCGACCGTGCCCGCGAGCGTGGCGCTGGAAGCGCCGACTTCCGAGGCGCTCTCGGCGCCGAGGAGTGGCGTGGGGATGTGTGTCGTGAACGTGCCCACGCCTTCGCCGGGCGCGCTCGGGCCGCTCGCGTTTTCGACGATCAGGCGGTAGTCGTACGCGGTTCCGGGTTCGAGGCCCGTGATGTGCGCGCTCGCGGTGGCGGCTGAGCCGCCCACGTCTTCCTTGCAGGGGACGCGGATGCCGTACGCTTCGGTGGGTCCGTACTCCAGTTCGCATTTCGCGTGCTGGGCGCCCGGCAGGACGTGCCCTTCGATCGTCGCTTCGCTGGAGCCGGGCGCTCCAACCACGGCCACGGACACGACCTTGGGCGGGATCGCCTTGGTCGTAAAGGAGATCGGCGAGCCGGCGCGAGACCCGACCGCGTTCTTGGCGATCACGCAAGCCGAGTATTCGGTGCCCGGTTCGAGCCCGCTCACCGACGCACTCACATCGGTCAGTTCGTCCGGATGCGTATCCTGCGCTTCGGGCGTCCTGCCCGCTCCCACTCCGCCGCAGCTGGCGCCGGGCGCGTATTCGAAGTACCACGTGGTCGGCGCCCGCTCGGCCGTGAGCCTGCCTTCGAGCGTGACCGTTTCAGTGGCGATCTGGGTAGCGGGGAGGGTGGAGGGCGAACGGGGCGCGATCGGTCCGGTCGTGAACGTCACCGCCCCGCCTTCGGTTTCGCCGGACGCGTTCGTGGCCATCAAGCAGTAGGCGTATTCGGTGCCCTGTTCCAGACCCACCATCTCGGCCGAGACCGCGGCGTGGTCGCGCTGCGCTTCGGGCACGAGCGCCGTTTCCCGGCCCCCCAGGCAGCTGCTGCCCTTGTTGTAGGCGAAGTAGTAGCCGACCGTCGCATCGACGGTCGGGTCCAGCGTGCCGCACGCCTTCGCTTCGGTGCCGCCGGCCGGTTCGCCGCATGCTTCGGTGAGCGGCGCTTCGGGAGAGCCCGCGTTATGGGTGCGGGTCCGCGCGGGCGCGAAGGCCGCGACCCCGTCGGGTGTCCCCACACCGCTCGGGCCGTCGTACCCCGCTGACGCGTTGCAGATCAGGGCGCCGCTGCCGCAATCTTCCGGTGAGAGCGGGACCATCGAGCCGCTGCAGCCATCGCCATAGAAGCCTTCGCACTCGCCGTTGCCCCCTTCGGTGATGTCGTGCACCAGCCCCGAGCCAAGGTGGGAATAGAGCGTCTGCGCCGGGTAGGCGACGCCGTGCGCGCCGCCCGCGAGCGCAAACATGGAAGCGACGATCGGCGACGCCACACTCGTGCCGCCGAGCGGCGTCCAGCCAGGCGGGCTACCGTCGCGCGGGGGCTCCCCCGGCGCCAGGTAGGGGACAGAGTCGTATACAGCGACGCCCGTGTAGGGGTTGGCGTCGGCTGCGACGTCGTTCGAGGCGCGCCGGGATTCAGAGCCCGTGCCGCAGCCGACCGCGGACCAGTCGCTCACTCCGCTCTGCCACGCCTGCGCGGGAAAGTTCACGCTGCAGCCACCCCCCGAACTGCCCCAGACGGACTCGGTCCCCCACGCCTGCCCGCCTTCGCCCGTCATCGTCAGGCTCGTACCGCCGACAGAGACGACATGCGGCGAGGAGGCAGGGTAGCCCACGCCGCTAGCGCATTCCTTTTGACCTGTCTCCCAGCCGAGATAGCCACAGTCGCCGCTCGAGGCGGTGACCACAACACCGGGGTGATTGAACGCTTCACTGTCAGACGCCGGTTCTTTACCGCCCCACGAGTTCGAGACCTCCCCCGCACCGACGCCCCCTTCGCCGCGCGAGCGCGCGGCAGTATCCTCGGCCGCTTCCAAGCTCGCGCCTTCGCTGTCCTCCGCCTCCACCAGCACAATGTGGCAGTCCTGGCAGACCGCGTGAGCCATCTCGATGTCGAGCGACATCTCCAACGACCACCCATCGGCTTCTTCCACCGCATAGCACGCCGCTTCGCGTTCACTTTCAGGGGCATTCACGTCTTCGCACAGCAACTCAGCTTGATGGCGTTCCCCCACGCTGCTCGGAAACGGCAGTTTCCCTTTTTCACCGTTCTGGCTGACCTGCTCGAAGCAGCCGTTAGCCACGCTACATGCGGGCAGACCGAATTCTTCGTCGTAGACCTTCAGGTCAGCTTCCGCGTCCAGGTCGTTGTATGCGTCCACGAGCGCGATCGTCTGCGAGGCGGGCGCCTTCGGTTCTTCACCGGGGAAGTACGCGTTTCGCAGCTGCTGCGGCCCCAAGCCGTAGGCGCCCTGGGCAGCGCTCCCCGCCTTGATCGCCTGGGCAGTGCGCATCCCCAGCGGGTGCGCGTGAGCGCGCGCCGCGGCGGTCGTGGGCAGCAGCTCCAGCGCAAGGCAGGCGACATGACCCGGCGCGGGCTTGCCGCACACCGAGCGCACGCCGTAGTCACTTCGCGGCAGCGGCGAGAGCGCACTCGCCTGAGCAACCGGCAAGCAGAGAAGAGCAAACGCCGCCGCAACAGCGGCCCGAGCGAGCGCCGACGACGCGACCCTGATCATGCAGTCAGAATATCTGCTTTGAGCATATATCGAGCAGCTTTTTGTACGACGGCTTTTGACGGGGTGCGGCATGCCCAAACGCACCAACTCAGCTCAAATTAGAGAGCATGAAACGCCAGCGGGCAAATGGTGCCCGAATTAGTGAAAGTGAAACAAACTGACCGATGACCGATGGCTCCGCTGTGACCACTCCGGATCGGCGCCGACGGCGGCGCGCTCGCCCAGCGCTTGACGCTGCACGGAAGCCTCATGCGCCCGGGACGGTGGGCCAGTTGAAGCGTCAAACCCAGAGGATCAATTCTCAACCAGCGGGGGCGGTGGCGATCCTCACCGACCGCGTCAGCGGCGAGCCGCCGTGTACCGCGATTGAGAGCGCCGCCGCCACCGGACGTCCTCGCGCGTGCGCGAGCGTGCGCGCACCGGCCTTTGTGAGATCGACGAGGATAGAACCTCGCGCTCCTGATGACAGCGCGAAGGAGCCGTGGCCGAGCACGATTGTCTGCGTACCCTTGTGGTGCTTGCCGCGCGGGCGTCCCGGTACGGCGACCTGCGCCGTCAACATGACAGAGCCGCTGCAGGGTGCCGAGCCGCAGACGATGTCGACCCCGATCGCACGCCCGGACAGAGTGATCGTCGAGCTCGAGAGCGATATCGAGGGCGATACCTTCGCGCTGCTCGAGCCGAGGGAGCCGGCGGGCGCCGTGGACTGGGCGGGCAACGGCGAGACTGGTTCTTGCGGCGGTTGTACCGGCAGCACGGACGACGGCTGCCGTGGGACAGGTTCTGCCGAAGAGGTGAGCATCGCCGCGTCGATTCCCTTGACAGTCGCCCCGGTGGCGACCGTCACCGCTCTGGCAGCGCTGAATTTGCTGACCCCGTCATAGAACTGGATCTGATAGCCGCGCCCCGCGTCGAACCCGACGCGCCATTCGCCCGGTGGAACGCCGGCGATCGTGTATTCGCCGTCGTTTTCCGAGATGGCGCATTCGACCACCGCTTCTTGCGCGCTGAGCGCGCAGACGAGCACGTGCGGTAGCGGCCTGCCTGTGACGCCGCTGGTGACGAGGCCACCGATCGAGCTGCCGGCCTGCAGCCGTGCATCGATGCCGCCGACGGTGTCGCCGGAGGAGAGCGCGATCTTCTCGGCCGTCGCGAGCGTGTCGGCTTCGTCGTAATACTGGTTGGCGAAGCCGATTCCGGCGCCGTAGAAGGCGACCGTGTAGTTGCCCGCCGGCAATCCCGTGATCGCATAGCTGCCGTCCGCGGTGGAGGGGGCGCACGCCTCTACTTCTTGTTCTTCGTCGGTCGCGCAGGCGCCATCCCCCTGCACCGGGCGACCGGTCGCGGCGCTGGTGACCGTGCCCGTGAGCTTGCCGCCGGCCACGAGCCGCGCGTTTCGCCCGGCTGCGATGCTGGCTGCCGCTACCTTCACGGGCCGGCCCTCTTCGTAGAGGACGCTCAGATAGCTGATGTCGCCGTTCTGCGGGGAGCTGAATTCGAGTTCGTACTCCCCGGTGGCCAGGCCGCCCAGCAGGTAGCGGCCGCCAGCGGTGGAGAGGGTGCATTCCCCGAACAGCCCTTCCGAGGCGACATCGTAGGCGCAAACTTCGATCCCGGCGAGCGGAGCGCCGGTCGACGCGTCGGCGACGAGCCCCGCGATCGCGCCATCGCCAGGATCGGTATTCGCGAACAGGGACGCGTCAACCGCAGCGGTCGTGCGTCCGGCTTCGACGGGTACGCTGCGCGCTTCGGAGGCCGAGGTCGCTTCATCGAAGTACTGAGGGAAGTACGCGCCGGCGCCCGTCGTTTCGAAGCCGACCGTGTAGCTGCCGGCCGCAAGCCCGGTCAGACGGTAGGAGCCGCTCGCTTCGGTCCTCGCGCAAGCTTCGCCTTCGCCGACTGCGTTGTAAGCGCATACAGACACGCCGCCTGCGGGCTGCCCCGTCTCCGCGTTCTGTGCAACGCCCGAGATCGCGCCACCCTCCTCCAGCTGCGCGTCGATCGCGGGAGTGATGCTGCCCCACACGACCGTCACCGCTTTGCTGGGTCCGTAACGCTGGCGGACGTAGTCGAGGCTTCCGCCCGGCGGCGAGCGGAATTCGACTTCGTATTCGCCGTTTGCAAGCCCGGTGAGCAGGTATTCGCCGCGCGGGTCGGTCCTCGCGCAGCTGCCGGCGGCGGTCGTCGTGCCGGCGTAGAAGGGGCACGCGTCTATCCCCGCGATCGCCGCCTTGGTGGACGAGTCGGTGACCGTTCCCGCGATCGCGCCTTCCCACGGGTCGGGGTTAGCGATCAGCGTCGCGTCGATCTGCCCGGTGGTCTTGCCGCTTTCGACGAGCACTTCCTGCGCTTCGCTGCGCAGATCCCTGTCGTCGTAGTACTGGGTGAAGTAGTAGGCGGGCAGGCTCGCGCCGAAGACGACGCGGTAGCGCCCGGGCGGCAGCCCGGAGATCGTGTAGGTATCGCCGGACATCGACCCCGGACAGACCTTCGCCGATTCGGGGTGCCCGGTCGACAGGTCTTCCGCGCAGGGCCACAGGCTGGCGGGCTTTTCGGTTCCCGCTTCGAGCATCGTGCCGGAGATGCGCCCGCCCTCTTCGAGTTCGTCGTCGATCACCGCCCGGCCGCCCATAGTCACGTCGACGTGCCCAGCTTCGGGGTTGCGAGCCTTCAGCTCTTCCTGCACGATGTATTCGTAGGATTCGTACTGACTCAGGTAGTCGTCTCCCGTTTCTTCGTTGAGCCCACCGGCGTAGAAGTCGAGCGCATAGGCGCCGGCCAGCAGTTTAGAGAACGAGTATTCGCCGGCGCGGTTGGTGTTTTCACAGCTACCCGAGGCAAGACACACATTCACCCCCTGGAGCGGCTGCTTGGTCGCTTTGTCGATCACCGTCCCAGCGATACGTCCGTAGGCCTTCAGCGAGGCGTCGATTCCGCTGACCTTCTGTGGCGCGGTGACGTCCACCGGTTCGACGTTGGGCGATTCCTTTTCCTTGTAGTACTGACCGAGGTATTCCGTTTCGAGACCGCCGGGACCGCTGAAGTAGACCGTGTATTCGTGGCTCGGCAGACGGGTGATCGTGTATTCGCCCGCGGCGTTGGTCTTCGCGCAGTGGCCGCCGGCGCAGGCTTGTGCACCGGCGAGGGGTTCGCCGTCGACCTGGCTGGTGACCCGTCCGCTGATCTCGCCGCCTTCTTCCAGTTCAGCGTCGATGTTGGGGACGGTCTTGCCGGCTTGGATCGGGATCCGCGTCGTGCCCGAGTAGCGTTCGGGCATGCCGTCGTAGAACTGACGGACGTAGTCCAGCGCGCTCGTGAATTCGACTTCGTAGCCCCCTTCGGGCACGCCTTCCCCGGGCGTCAGGCCCTGGATCTCGTATTCGCCGCCGGCGTTCGTCGTGGCACACATCCGGTGCGGTTCCACCCCCGATTGGTCGACATCCGGCAGTTCCGCACAGGCTTCGACGCCCTGGATCGGGGCTCTCGTCGAGCTGTCGAGCACGCGGCCGGTGATGCGCCCACCTTCTTCGATCGTCTCGTCGATCCCCGATGTGGTGGCTCCTTCTTCCACCTTCACGGAGGTCGCTTCGCGGTTGACGAAGACACCTTTGTAGAAGGTTTGGGGGATGAGGCCTTCGACAGTGGTGTCGAAGTGGACGGTGAACGTGCCGGCACGCCCGACTTCGAGGACGTAGTCGCCTTTGGAGTCGGTCTGCGCGCAAGCCGATCCCGCGCCGCCTTCGATCTGGTACTCGCAGACTTCGACGCCGGCGAGTGGCGCTTTCGTGACGGCACTGATCACCGTGCCGGTGATCCGCGGAGCGGCCGCAAAAGCCGGCTCAGCGAACGCGAGCAGCGTGACCAGCGCGAGCATCAGAACGAGCGCGGCCAGAGCGCGCTGCCCGCGCGCGGCGCGATGAGACCGCACCTGGCGCGATGGTGGCACTACCCCGTCCTCCTAGCGCGAATCGTCACGGACGCAACGCTTGAGTGCCACGCGCCCGCGAGATCATGCGCCGCGATTGTGGCCCGCGCGCGTAACAGGTGCACGTGGCTCAAGAGCAGACGTGCTCGAGGGCTGAGGTGCAGCACGACAGTGGTCGTGTGCCCCCCCGGCAGACTGAACCGGCCGGTGGCGAGCGTCAGAGGCGTAGCGCTCGTCTTGGCAGCACCGGACTGTGCACCGAAAGTGTTCGAAGTGCGCAAGATCAGCGTGCCCGCGCAGCTCGACTCGCCGGCAGGGCAGCTCACCCTGAGGCTTACGTAGCCTGCCCGATTAGCCAGGAGATCCGTCGCGTCGAGCCTCGCATCGGGCACTTTCGCCTCAACGCTCGTCGTGAACGTGGTGGCCCCCTGGCTCGGACCGGTCGCGGCTGGCGCCGCCGTCAATGCCGCGACCACTTCTTCGGCCCGACGCTCAACGAATGCCTCTTCAAGAACCCTGTGGTTCACTGCTTCTTCTTCGGCCCTGCGTTTCGCCGCCGCTTCTTCTTCAGCCGTGACCGCGTGTTCTTCCACGGTTCCGGTGACCGTCTGCACCGCACCGCTCTCGTGGTAGCCGATCCGCATCGTCTGCGACCTGGCGGGGCAGGCTTCCGCGAACCTGACCGGCAATTCAGGACCGCCGACCGGTGCATTGGCGAACGCGCCGGAGAGCGTGCCGGTCGTCGAGACGAAGGTGTAGGTGTGTCCAGGGACGAGGGTTGGGCACGGTTCGCCCGCCTTCGGGGGTCGTACAACTACTCCGAAGTTGGCGCCTGCGAGCGCGATCGCCCCCTGGGAGACGAGCTGGGAATATGCGCTTTTCGGGGTCGCGCCCGAGCCGACGATGTTGAATTCGAGGCTGCTCGCCGGGTCGAATGTCGCGCCCGCTGCTTCGATCCCGCCGGCGGGATCGCCAACGTCGAGCTCGGCGCCGCTCGTGGTCAGTCTGCCCACGGCGCCGCTGCCCGTCAGGAAGAGGTGGCCGAGGTAAACAGGCTGCCCGTCGGTGGCGTTCAGGCTTCCGTTCAGAAGACCGACGACACCATTGAACACGCCGGGCTCCGCGGCGTCCGCTCCGTCGATCGTCAGCGGGCCCACCTCGACGTCGTTTTCCGCGAGATATAGGACGGGCTCTTCGCTCAGCCCGATTTCCAGCGCGCTGCCGGCGCCTTCCACGTCCCCGGCCATCAGCAGGCCGGCTTCTTCGCTTATTGAGCCACGACCGCTGAGGTTCCACGTCTGTGAAGAGCTCAGTTGGAGTGGCGCCGCTATGACGTCACCAGCGGGACCCACCGGGCCACTGGCAGGTGACGCCGTCAGCCCCCCACTTCCGATCGAGATCCGATCGCCCGCGATCTCATAATCATTGGCGTTGTCCAGCCGCAAGGCTTCGGCACTGAGACCGCTCACATCGTTGTAGCTGTCGTAGCAGGCGTCAGCGGGTCGTTCGGCTTCGCACGCCGAACCGAGGCGGGGGAATGTGAGCGTGCGGACCGCCTCATCGGACGTCGGCGTTTCTTCTCCCAGCCAGTTCGCCCCGAGCGACCAGTCAAAGGAGCTTTCCGACACGACCGCTGAGCTTCCGGACCAGGTGAACGAAGGGACGGACGGACGCGTTTGGAACGTTTCATCTGCGCCATCGGTGCTACCGATCGAGTTTGTCACCACGACCCGGAAGTGATAGGTCGTTTCTTCGCTCAGTCCCAAGACCGCAGCCGACACCGCTACGAGAGATTCCCCGGCCCCGGGAAGCGATTCACACGGGACGGAGTGTTCGTAAGCAGCCGAGGTGCCGTATTCGAATTCGCATTTGCTGACGTCGTATCCGTTCGGGTTCACCTTCGCGTTGAGGATCGCGGAGCCTGCCGTGATCGAGGAGGCCGCAGCGGGGACCACTCTGGGCGCCTGAGGCAACGATGTATATGCGTAGGCCCGCCCGGCACTGCCTTCGTTCCCGACGGTTGCGTTTGGACTGCCGATCAGGGCTGTGGCGCCATCGGCGGAGAGCGCCACACCTTCGCCAAATTCGTGTTCGGGGCTTTCCCCAGTGAACAGCGACCGCTGCGCCTCTACCCAGGTCGAGCCGGAGCGCTCGAAGACCGCGCCGCGGCCGCCGATCAGAGCGGTATTACCGGAGCCCGACAGCGCGACGCTGCGCCCAAACTCGGCGTAGTAACCGTTCACTCCTTCTCCGGTCGTCAACTTGGGGCCCTGCTGTGCCCAGGTCGATCCGGAGCGGACGAAGGCCCAGGCCGCTCCGGATTCGTTGGTATCGGCCGGCCCGCCGACCAGGGCGGTATTACCTTCGGCCGACAACGCCACGCTGTACCCGAAGTCGCCCTCCCCGAACCCGCCGCTTCCGCTCTCTTCGCCCCCGGTCAACTTGCTGCCCTGCTGTGCCCATTCTTCGCCTGAGCGCGTGAAGGCCCAAACAGCTCCAGCCCCGCTGTCATCGCCTGGAGCACCGATGAGGGCAGTCTCACCGTCGGATGACAGCGCGACGCTTTTCCCAAAACTGCCTTCGCCCACCTCCCCGCTCGGGTTGATCCGCGGGCCCTGCTGGGACCACGTGGACCCCGTCCGCGTGAAGACCCAGGCACCACCGCCGTTCCCGTAGAACGGGCCGCAGCCGATCAGCGCCGTCGCACCGTCGCCCGAGAGCGACACACTCTGGCCGAAGCGCCCTTCCAACTCCGGCGAGCTACCGACCAGCTTTTCGCCTTGCTGGGACCACGTCGATCCGGACCGGGTGAACACCCAGACCGCACCGGTGTCTTTGTCATCGCCGATACCACCGATCAGAGCCGCGTTCCCGTCCGCGGACAGCGCCACCGCCGTGCCGAACCTGCCTTCGCCCCGCTCCCCCGCACCTGTGAGCTTGCTCCCCTGCTGGAACCAGGTCGAGCCCGAACGCGTGAACACCCACGCCGCGCCGACGCGGAAATCGTCTTCCGGGGCGCCGATGAGGGCGGTGCTGCCATCGGCTGACAGAGCTACGCTCGCACCGAACTCGCCCTCGCCCCACTCGCCGCCACCGGTGAGCGAGGCTCCCTGCTGAACAAACGGGTCGATCTCGATCGGGTAGCGCGCATGCCGCGCGTCAACCCTCAGCATGAGCCGATGGCCGCGCAGCTGCAGCCACGCCTCGAGCTGATGGCCGCTTGCGTCGGTCGCCATCAGGCCGCCGTAGTGGAGCGAAGCTCCACCGGCGCCGCTGAGCGCGAGACTTCGCCGTCCTGCGAGGACCGAAGCTCGCATACCGCCCGACAGACCCATCACGAGCGTGAGCGGCCCATCTCCGAGGCGCGATGGGGCACGCTGGATTGAGAATCCCTGCTCGAGTCCGAGCGGTCCGTTCGCGAACCACTCAATGAACCCAGGATGCCGGTAGGTGACTCGATTGGCGTGCGAACTGGGAGCAACCCGGCCGACTGCGCGCAGCGAAGACCCTTCCCCGATCGCGTCGAGGGCTAGGCCGATCGTCGCGTGGGCCGAGTGGACCCGGACACCGTCGGCGCCGAACCGCAGCCGGAGTCGCTGCACAGGGTTACCCGCGACGAAGCCCGCGCGAACGGGACTCGCGGCATAGGCCGTACTTGCTGCTCCGATCGCTCCTGACGCGACGGCTTGAAGGCCCGTAGGCAAACTCGACAGACCCGGTGCCGGCCGGCTCGATTGCCGGCGTCCGGAGGAGAGCGCAAACGGACTGGCAAGCAGGAGAGCCAGACCAAGAATCAGCGCCACCACACACGCGACCGAAGCCCCGACACCGCGCTTGGGGAGTCTCGTCGCGAGCACCTGCCGGCTGCCGAAAAGCGCCGCAGCGCTCGATTCCATGTCCCCCTGCTCCTTGGGTCTAGGTTCGCCCCGCACAGATTACATCATGTTCGCCTCGTGCGAATGGATCTGTCGAACTCATGCCAGGCACTGTAGACCGCGCTTGGGACGGTTGGCTCGATCGCCGGATTGGGACGTCGGGGATGGTCCTGAACGTCACGCTCGTTATAGGAGCTCGAGCGTGCTTTTCCAGAAGCTCAGGGCGAGGCGTTCTATGTTGGCGGTATTGGTCAGTGTTGCCTCCTCGGGTCGTTGGCGCTCAGCGGCCGGCTGCGGCGGATCACGATGTCATCGAAGCTGAACCCGACCGTGCCACGAAACTGCTGTAGACGTGCGTCAGCAGCGTTCCGCCCTTGAGCACGAAGTGCTCGCTGTGCGGACCCTGGGCGATGTGGCGTACCGCGGCGCTCTTTGCGACCATCAACAGCAGCTGGTTGCGCGCCAGTCCGGTGCGCTCCTGCGCCCGCTGGAGTAGATGGTCTCACACGACACGCCCCAAACGCTACCCCGAGCTTGAGACGGGACGCTCGATCCGCGCAGGATCCGGACGTTCATTCCGGCCAGGAAAAGCCTGGCCGCTGGCGGTGAGAGCGGCGTCGAAGGTGTGGAGGCTTTCGATCGTCTCAGAGCAGCCCAGTGGAGCGAGCCTCCTCGCGTAGTCTCGGCAGAACTCTCGATACACGCCCGCCAATGCAGCTGTTGTGAGCTCCGGAGCCTGGTCCGCAGCGGGGAGCCCGTGACGGCGCCAGCGCGCCGCCGCGGCCACCAGCTCACCGCTGGGGCGCGCCTGGTCAGTGAGGTACCAGTTGGCCGCGTCCTCATTGGAGCCGACGCGGCCGCAATCGGCGGTGTAAATGAACCGAACTGGAAATAGGACCAGCTTTGTCGTCGCTCGTGCTCCTTCGCCCAACGCCTCCTGGGGGTTGCGCAGCTTGCGCAGTAGGTCCCCACCCAAGAGCCTCGTGGTTGCGAAAGACGCCGCGTCGAGCAACAGCTCCTCCGTACTCGGTGTCGCGATCCGGCTCCGTTGATCGCGCCCCACCAACAGGCGCCCGGCGGCCACAAGGTCCACGCGATCCGCCGCCGGAAAGCGGCCAGCGCCATACGTTCCTCCCTCGAGCTGCCGCCAGTCGCTCCAGAACACCGAGAGACGCTCAGCCAAAGGCATCCGCTGCGCCTCAGCACCCGCGCGGATCCGCTCGCCGAGATCGCGATCGCCGGGCGACAGACGATCGACGATAACCGCTATATCGACATCGCTGACGGCCTCGAGGAAGCCGCCGTGGCCGAGACTGCCGATCGCGTATATAGCCTCGAGGCGCTCGCCGAGGATACGCTGTGCCACCTCGACGACGCTCTGAAGAATCGTCGTCTCGACGGGCTCGCTGATCGTCATCGGCCAAACCTCTGTATGTCTGGTCGCTTCTTCTTGGGGCGCTTGTGCCGCTTCGGGTTATGGTGTTTGCAGCCTTCGACGGCGACCTTGACGGTCGGTTTTAGGCGGGCGCCATTTTGGGCGGTGATGGCGGTCGTCATCAACAGCGGCTTCTTCGTGCACAGCCCCGCGCTCGCGGCGAGGATCGAGGTCTTGGCCTCGGGGAGGATCAGGTCCAAACGGCGGATTGGGATGTCGGGGATGGTCCGGAACGTCACGCTTGTAATGTTCTTCGTACTCACGAACAGTGCGCCCGTCAGGTCGATTCTTACGCCCTCCCCTTGCAAGACCAGCACGAGATCCGGGAATGCTGCTTCTTCCTTTTCGGCCTTCGACTCCCCCGGGTGAGAAGTCCCGGAGCCGCTCTTCGATACCAGATAGGCCGGCCCGGTCATCGTCGTCGAAAGGATTGAGGGTTGAACCGACGCTGAACCAACGACCGAGGCCTTCGGGCAGGCGGCGGGGTTTGCGTCGAACGAACCCGGTCCCGCACTGGCACGGGCCTGGAAGCTGCCGCGTCCCTCCGCTCGACTCGTCGTGATGGACATGGGACTAGCCGACCCCAGGCACCGGCGCGCGCTCGGTTTGATCGCCCGCCTTCTGGAAAAGCTCGCGCCAGGCGACCCTTACTCGCGCCCGTGGGACGACCTCGCCAGCTACGGGCCGGTAGCAACCGAGCGCTTCCTGCTGGGTCTCTACTACATCTGCACAGTCGAGAAGACGGCGGAGGATCCACCAGAACGCTCTTGATCAAAAGTGATGATTGAGTCGTACAGCAACTTAACGACGTAACAATCATTCGCAGGCAGAAGCTTCCTGAGGCGCAACGGCAAGATTACGCGGGAATCCCGACATAAAACGGCGTCCTTTCAGTCTTCTTTTGGCGCCTACGGGTTAGCACTCGCGCGTCGCCCAGTCTGGTGCGAGCATCGCGTAAACAACGCTGTCGAGGTAGCGATCCCCGATCCGCTCGGCTTGGCGAAGGGTGCCCTCTTCGCGAAATCCCAGACGTTCCACGACCGCCCTACTGCGGACGTTATTGGGCGCAACGCGCACTTCGACCCTGGGCAGTTGCCAAGCGCCCAGCGCATGACTGACCAGCGCACGCACGGCCTGTGTCATTGTTCCCTTCCCTTGATGTTCCTCGGCCAGCCAATAGCCGAGGCTTGTCGTGCGGTGCTCCCAGTTCACGGCGTGGAAGCCGATGACGCCGATGATGCTGTCCTCGAGGAGGATCGCCGTCTGGAAGCCGTTGTTCTCATGAAGCTGCCGACGCGTTGCCCGTATGAACTCCACCGTTTCATCGATGCTCTGAGCTGATGCCCATGGCATCCAGCGGCTGAGATAGGCGCGGTTCGCATCGATCAGCGTATACAGCTCGTCTGCGTCGGAGTCTTCGAGCAGCCGCAGCCAACACGTGTCGCGAAGTTGGAGTCGTAGCACGTCATAAGTCTCGCCGATCGGCGATCGTGGCGTTCAGCTACAGCGACGAGCTCCTAAGCTCCTCCCGATGACCCGTAAGCAGTGGCTGATCTTGCTCGGTATCGCGATGGTCGCGCTGACGATCGTCCCCGTGTTCCTCTTCGAAAAACGACTGGAACACACGGGCGGGCCGGGGATCCTCGCCTTCGAGTTCGCGGCGACCAAGGCGCGCGCGAGCCAGATCCTCGCCGAGTGGGGTCCAACGGGCCGCCACACCGCCCGACTGTCCCTGATCGTCGACTACGCCTACATGATCAGCTACGGCGGGTTCTTCACGCTCGCCGGGCTGGCCACACGCGACCTCGCGCGGACACGCGACTGGCGGCGCCTGGCCGCCGCGGGCACGATCGTCCCGTTCTTCGCCACAGCCGCAGCGCTGTTCGACGCCACCGAAAACGTGTTCCTGCTACTCGTCCTCGAAGGTCACGGAGGCGCACACGCCCCGTTGATCGCGACGATCTGCTCGAGCGTCAAGTTCACGCTGATCACGATCGCGATCGTGTATGTGCTGTGTGGGTTGGTGTGGCGAGTTGCGACAGCGAACCGGGTGAAGGTGACTTCCACGTAGGCGCTTGCTCCGGCAGGGGGAGCGCAGCAGCGAGCATTCACTTGCTCACCCGACCCTCAGCAGCCCCGCCAACTCCTCCATCGCCCCGAAGAGCTCGGCGCCCGCCTCTCGCAGCGCCGCCGCATCGCTGTCGGCCGCATATCCGAAGGCGCGCATCCCGGCCGCGACCGCGGCGGTGACGCCGGAGGGCGTGTCCTCGATGACCGCGCAGCGCGTGGGCTCGGCAGCCATCGCCTGGGAGGCGTGCAGGAAGAGGTCGGGGTGAGGCTTGCCACGCGGGACCGAGTAGGCGGAGAACAGAACATCGTCGGGGAAGAGGTCGTCGAGCTTCGTCAGCTTCAGCGACAGTCGCGTCTTCGCGAGCTTGCCTTGGGAGGCGACGCACACCGCCACCCCGGCCGCCTTGACGCGTCGCACGGTCTCGGCGACTCCCGGCACCGCGCGCAACTCCCGGCGAAAGACGGCGCGGTCGCGCCCGTATCGCTCGAGCCAGTCCTGCGCCAGCGGCCGGCCATGGCGGACCGAGCACTTTACAGCCTGCCCAAGGCATCCTTGAACGCATCAGACGTGTGGCGGTATAGCTGTTGGTATACCGTTTGGTATAGTGCCCACTGTACCGATGGTCGATGAGCTCAACCCCTTCGTCTACGACGATCCGCTTCCCCCGGACGCTCTGATCGACCGTGACGAGGAGACGCGCAAGCTGCTCTCGTTGGCCGAAGGGGGCCACAACACGCGGCTCTCCGCGCCGCGGCGCTACGGGAAGACGTCGATCATCCTGCGCCTGCTTGCCGAGGCGGATCGGGCTGGATTGCAGACAGTCCACGTCGATTTCTATCGGTGCGTGACGCGCGGCGAGGCCGCTCGCCGGATCGAGGAGGCTTACCTGGCAGCACTTGCCGGCCCCCTCCGGCGGACCGTCTCGGCGCTCACGCGGTCGTGGCGCACCACCGTGAAGGCTCAGCCCGGTGGTGTGGGCGTTCAGGCCGAGTACATCCGCGAACTGGACAATCAGCGTCTCGCCGATCTGCTGGACCTGCCGAAGCGCATCTTCGCGAAGTCCGGGGTGCGCACGGTCGTCGCGTTCGACGAGTTCCAGGATTTCCTGCGCATCGACGATGGGCTGGACGGTCTGCTGCGCAGCAAGATCCAGCTGCATCGTGACGAGGCCAGCTACGTGTTCGCCGGCTCCGAGCCCGGAATGCTGGACGAGCTGTTCAATCGGAAGGGCCGCCCTCTGTTCGACCAAGCGCGGCCGATCCCAGTCGGTCCGCTGGACGATGGGGATCTCGCCGATTACATTGGAGCGCGTTTTGACGGCACCGGTCGCGACCCGGGAGCGGCGCTCGAGTTGCTGCTGGGCCTGACGCGTGGACACCCACAACGGGCGATGCTGCTCGCCCACCACCTGTGGGAGCAGACCGGAAGAGGACAAACCGCCGACGAGGAGACCTACCAGACGGTCCTCGACGCAGTGGACCGTGAGACCAAGGAGCGCTTTGAGCGCACCTGGCTGGACCTCGGCTCCGCCCCTACTCAGCGCCGCGTGCTGGCGGCGCTGGCAAACAGTCAGCAAAGCCTCTACAGCAAAACAACACTGCTCGCGTTCGAGCTGGACAAGAGCGTCGCCCAGCAGGCGACCCAGGCTCTCATTTACGACGGCGACGTGATCCGCGTCGACGGGCGCTTCGTGATCGTCGACCCGCTGCTCGAGCGCTGGTTGCAACGCACCCAACACTGATCGACGCCCAGGGCGCTACTTCTTCTTCCCGTGGCGCTGCTTGGCGTGTCTCCGCTTCTTCGGCTTCTTGTGCTTGCAGCCGCTGACGGCGACCTTCACGGTGGGTTTTAGGCGCGCGCCATCCTGCGCGACGATCGCGGTCGTCATACTCAGCGGCCGCTTCGTACACAACCCCGAGCTCGCCGCCAGGATCGAGCTTGTGGCCTCGGGGAGGGTGAGGTCTAGGCGGCGGATTGGGACGTCGGGGATGGTTCTGAACGTGACTGACGTAATGTTCTTTTCGCTCACAAACAGGCCACCGGTCAAGTTGATTCTCACACCTTCCCCCTGCAATACGAGCACAATGTTCGGGAAAGCCGCTTCTTCCTTTTCGGTCTTCGACTCGCCGTGGTGCGTGACGCCCGTGCCGTTCTTGGAGACCAGGTAGGCCGGGCCGGTCATCGTCGTCGACAGAATCGGGGTCTGCACGCTTGCCTGCCCGACGACCGAGGCCTTCGGGCACCCGGCTGGGTTTTGGTCGAAGGTCTTTTCGGGACAGGCCCTCTGAATCGTCTCCAACCTTGCCGGCAAACGCTGGGGGAGGTCCAGCTTCACGGAGCGCATGTTCGCCTGGGTTGTGGCGATGGAACTGGAGGTGGAGATGGACTTGGACGCGGAGCTGGAACTGGAGAGGGCTGTTGTGGCGGAGCTGGAGGTAGCTGTGGTGATCACGATGTGTAGGCTGGCGCCGTGGCCTTGGAATTCTCCGTTGGCGCTGGTGTTCGCCGTCAACTTCGGGGTGAATTTTAGGTTCCTGCAGTTGGCAACCTGAAACGGGCTCGACACGTTTGCGCTGGTGCCTTCGTTGCCTGAGATTGTGCTCGTGAGGGGTAGATGGGCGCAGCTTGTTGGATTAAAAATAAATCCCTGACGATCAATTGTGATATTGAGGTCCTTGATCTGCAAAGGGATGCCGTCGACTATGTTGGGAATCCCGCTCGCCCCAATCCCACCCGTTCCCATTCCCGTGGCGATCGTTAGCTGAGCGGTTTGGGGGTCGACTTCGATCTTTGCCCTGATCACCAAGCAGTCGCACGCGGGGTGGTTTTCGGGAGCGTTCTCGAGGTCCAGCGGGCCAGCCTTCACGGGGGTGATAATCGCCAATCCAAACGGGGCGCCTTCATAGCCTTCTGTGAGGTACATCTTCCCGCCGGTGAGGGTGTATGGCTCCCCTCCCAACCCGGCAGAGACGGTCGTTTCGCCGATCTGGCTGGCCTGGCCGCAGGCGCCGGCGTTGGCCTGGGCTTCCGGGCAGAGAGGCACGGTGGCGAGCAGCCCCTCCAGGCCCGGGGGCAGGTGTAGCTGAAAGCCCCGCAGAGCCTGCTGCCCGTCTGCGCGTGAGATCGTCGCCTGCAGCGGCGTGAACGAGCCGGCGCTGTTATCCGGTGTGCCGGCCGCGAGCGAGGGGGCGAACGGGAGCGGGCTGGATGGACATGGTGACCCACCCACCCCACCGTTCGGCCCGGAGGTGATAGCAAAGCTCGCCGAGCTGTTCACCGGTTCGGATGATGGGGTCCCTCCCGGGAGGGTGGACCACGGCGTGAACGTGGCGTTCGTCGTGTACGTGCCGCACAGCGCGGGCGTGCTGAGCAGGGCGCGTTCGCCGGCGAAGAGGTCCAGCTCGATTTCTTGCAGCGGCAGCTGCGGGGTATCCGCGAACGTCACCGTGACCTGCCCCGTTTCCTGGTTGAGCGTGACCTCGCCCGCGAGCTTCACGACGGTCCCCGCGGCATAATTTTCCGCGACGACGTACAGCGCCAGCAACGAGCCGAACGGGTTGGCGTTCTGGGTCGCGAGATAGACGGCGCCTGCAATCGGGCTCGGCAGGATCGGGGTCTTGATGACCGCTTCGCCGATCTTCGACGCGTCCGCGCAGAAGTTCACGCCCGGCTGCAGGGGTTCGCTCGAGCCAAAACTGCCCGGCAGCGTCGGCGTGAACGTCGCGGTGCGCGTGCTCGATGATCCGGTTGATCCAGACCCTCCGGGGAAATTAGGCCGCTCAGCCGCGAGGGTGGCGGGAGGTGCGCCGAAACCGGTGAACCCAACCAAACCCTCCGAGCACGCCGCCAGCCCGCCCGCGGCGGCGGGATCGATCGCCACGCCCGCGGGCAGCGCGACCGATATGTCCCTGACGGCCGAGGTGACCGTGCTTTCGTGGGTGGGACTGGGTTCAGCCATGGAGGCACCGGTCTGCGGGACGTGCACGTCGACGTTCAACCCGGTCGGCCTGCTCGCTTCGGCCTGATCCGGTGAGACGTTGATCTGCGGTTTGAATGCCAGGTCGTTACAGCCGTCCAAGGCGGGCAGCGCATAGCTCGCGAGCGGTTCGAGCTCGCGGGGCAGCGACTGTGCCCACGAAGCGCCCACTACGGTGCTCGTCAGCGGCCCTCCGCACGATGCCGGCAGCGATAGGAAGAGTGGCGGGGTCGCTTCCGCCGAGGGCGTGCACGTGCCGAAGCCTTCCAGGCATTCCCAGCCGCGCTGGCCGTCATGCGAGGGGTTGCCGGGCGTGCCCCAGAACGTCAGCTTCATGCTCAACAACAACGCTTCCTCGGTGATGTTGTTGGCGGCGAGCGTCACGCCATAGTCGCCGCCGGAGCGGATCGAGGTTCCGAGGAACACGGGTAGCTGTCCCAGCACGTCGATGCCGAAACGCGCCGGTTCGCCCGGGTACGGCGTCATGTTGAAGATCGGTGCCGTAACGGTGGAGAAGCCCAGGACTTCGGGTACGTTGAACGTCACCGTCGCCACCCCGACCGCGGACTGCGCCGGGCATCCGTTGGTGGTGTGCCCTTCGGCTTCGAGCCGCCGGTCGAACTGCACTTCGCTGCACTGCGCGAGCCCCGTCGGGTTGGCGATCAGCCCCGCCGGCAGTTCGGAGACGATGTCCTGCGCCAGCGCGACGGGTCGCGGATCGCCGTTCGGTTCGGGCGTTTTCGTGTTCAACGTGACGACGCTCGTCAACTGGAAGGGGTGCGAGCCGGCCTCGGTGTCGAGCGAGCCACTTACGTTTTCGGGGATCAACTGGAATTCTTCGACGCCGAATTTTTCGCTGCCGTCCACTTCGATCGCGTGGCTTGCGGATACAGATCCCCCCTCACCCGCCGCTCCGCCGCCGGACACGGTCGCGGTGTTCTGCTCGCCGCTCGAGGCGCCCCCTCCCACGGACACCGAGATGTCGACTTCGATCTCTTCATACGGCTGCAGCGACCCGGAGAACGTGCAGGTGAGCGTCTGTAACTCGCAGATCACCGGGCCCCGGTTACCGCTATGCCCAGGGAATGGCCCCGCGACACCTTCGATCCCGGTCGCCTCCAGACCCGCGGGCAACGCATCCACGATCGTGACCTCACCACTCGTGCTCGCATCGCCGCGATTCTCGGCGGTCACGACGATCCGGCCCGGTTCGCCGGTCACGAGGTTCGTCGGCTGAGAGCCCGAGGCCACGGCCCACCAGGGCGACAGGGCTTCGGCAGAGACGGCCGGCACACCGACCACCGCGGCGAGCACAACAGCCGCGACCATACCAACGAAAATCCGCATGACCACAGTCCCTCCCATGATGCACAGCTTACCCCGCGCCCCCCCATCCCAGCGCCACTCACCGTGGCCAGAACCTGCTCAAAGTTCGTGATCTCAGGCCGGGGCGGCGAGCAGCCACTCGACCGGTCGCTCGAAGCGCACCGGATCGCTGTAGGTGACATCGACTTCCAACCGCACGATGCGCCGTCCGTTGACTCCTAGATTGCCGCGATCCTCAATAACGCGGGCAGGAATGACCTCACCGCCGGCAGTGCGGACACCGACGATCGAGCCGACCTTGGGGACGACATCACGCTGCTTACGCTTGACTGTCTTAGGTGTCATGACCTGATCCACGATATCACCACGGCCGCTCGCCAACAATGGGCTCCAAGTGCCGGGCGAGCAGCTTGTCGAATGTTGCCGCAAGCTACCGATCGGAGATCGGCCAACAGCACGACAGAAAACGCTCACGTGGATCTGCGCACCCTGCCATTACGGAGAGCGCGGTGCGTGGGACCGCTGTGGCCCCACGCACCACAAACCTCATACCAACAACACAGCGACCATCAATTAGCTTTCCTTTATCTCTACTTCTTCTTTGTACTTCTGCGTGTCTTCGATCACCTCAGCGGCCTGCTTAAACGCTGCGCCGTCCAGGCTGGAGAACAGGTTGTTCGATCCAACGACACCGTTCTCCGTGAATTCCTTCGTCGCCTGAACACCACTCGACGACTGCGTCCCCTGAATTGTGAGTGTTTTAGTTGAAACGTTGAGCAACGGTTTCGGTTTCGTGATTGGCACAACGAACGCCCCTTCGACTTCGAATTTCGCTGCCGCCGTGCATTCGTATTTGACTTTCCCGCCAGCGCCGTTGCCGGGTTTTTTACTCAGCGGTAAGATCGAGAATAATATCCCCGGTTTCTTTTCTGATTCTTTGCCGATCCACACCAGTGCTGTCGATACCGAAAACTTGACTTCGCCCGGGTTGGTGGTGTTCTTGCATTTGCCGAAAGCCGATCCGCATCCCTTGAAGGTCACGTTGGTCGTACCCGTTGTCATCCCTGTTTCCGTGGTACTGGACGTTTTCACCGAGCCTTCACTGTTCTCGCTTGCGCATTCGAAAAACCTTCCTCCGCCTTCTTCCTGCAGGAACGAGGTGCCTGTGGCTGCGCTCGTGAACGTCGTGTTCGCTGCTTCCCCATTCGACTTCGTTAGGATCGGGTTCGTGTACGCCGAGGCGCTCGCTGCCGCCACGGCGGTCATTACGCAGACCGCGACGAGCACGACCAGCACCCTGCTTGATTTGAATCTCATTGATTTACTCCCCTTGTATCGGTCAGAATTAAGTGCCCACCCACCCCGTCCTCTCACAAAAGGGAGGCGAGCGGGCACCTGTCTTTTATGATCCCCGTGACCCTATGGGCGCTCCGTGCGACCGTCAAGAGTTAATAGATAAAAGTCAACTCCAGCGACGTGTCGCCGGTAACATCATGAGTTAATAGTCATAGGTTTTCACCTGTTCACATCGGCCGCTCGGACAAGACCCGCAGGACCTGCTCGCCACGCGGCTCGAGGCGCCAAGCGTTGCGCTTGCCGGCGCCCTGTGAATGCTTTGACACCAGGTTCTCCGCGGCGAGCTGTGAGAGCAGGCGCGAGATCTGGGGCTGGTGGATGACGCCGATGCCCGTGGCGATCTCACGATTGCTCGAGTCCGGATGCGTGGCCAGAAAGCGCAGGCATTCTCGCGCGCGACGGGCGCTCGGGTTACTCAGCTGCGCAGGAAGCGCCGCAACGCCATCGTCCACGCGCTCGATGCCGGTGAGAACGTAATGCACCACCACAGCCCGAGCGTCCCCGAGCGGCCCACCAGCAGCTGTCAATTTGATAGAATCTTTCTTTGTATCGGTCCGATGCCGGGGCGCCGTCCTCTCACAAAGGGACGCTCCGGCATCGGTCTTTAATGACCAGGTGCGACTGGATGGGGAGCTACTTCTTTTTCTTCCCCTGCTTCTTTTTCTTCTTGGCCTTTTTGGCGGGCTTGGTCTTTGCACAACCCGACACGCTGATGTCCGTGGTCTCTTTCATCACCGCGCCGTTCTGGCCGACGAATTCATTGGGCATCTGCAGGGTGGTCGCGACGGCCTGCTTGACCTTGCGGGTCTCGGTCTTCTTCTTGCCCTTGACCTTCACCGTGACCTTCTTGGAGACCGTCTTCGTCGTGGTCGGGGCACAGAGGTTTCCATTCGCAGCCAATGCTGAATATGGGCCCTCCGGCAAGACCAATTCAAACGATGAGAAGGGCTGGTCAGGGACCGTCTTGAACGTTGTGCTTGTGATCCCCGATTTGCTGATGAAGGTTGCTCCGACGAGGACGATCTTTACGCCGTAGCCCTGGAGCACGATCTCGAGACTGGGGAAGGCTTCGCCGCCGTGGCTGACGAAGATCGCGGGGCCTTCCAGCGGGACCGGGACGAGCGGTGTGTGCACAACCGCGTGGCCGATGAACGACGCCGACGGACAGTTGGCAGGGTTCAATTCGAACTGCGCGTTCGTGCAGGCCTTCTGCAGCGTCGTCAGGCGTGAGGGGAGCTGGAGCGGGAGTTCGACTTTGACCTTCGTGATATCCGCCTGACTGCCCTGCGGTTCGCTCGGCTCGGTCACCTTCGAGATCAGCTCGGCGCCGTTCGCTTTGCTTGTTTTCCCGCTCGTGGAGACCGTGAATTTGGGCGTGAACTTCAGGGCCGCGCAGTTCGTGACCTGGAAGGCATCTTCGACCGGGACGCTCGCTGCTTCAGCGCTCTTGATTTCGCCCGTTAGCTTCGTCGGGGCGCAGCTCGTCGGGTTGATCGTGAAGCCGGGGCGGTTGACGAGCACGTTGACGTGCTGGATCTGCAAGGGGAAGCCTTCGATGATGTTCGGGATCGAATATTGCCCGCCACCGTTGGTCGTGACCGTCAACGCCGCGGTCGTGGGGTTGACTTCGACCTTCGCCCTGACGACGACCGGGCGGCCTTCCTGGAGGTCGAAGGGGCCCGCCTTCGCCGGGTTGACGATGCTCAGGCCGAACGGGGCGCAGCCCGGAGATGATGGGGTCCCTCCCGGGAGGGTGGGGGTACAGGAGCCTGCTCCGTTATACGGACCGGTGATGTAGGCCTTGCCGCCCGTGACCGTGAACGGCTCACCGCCGACACCCACGCTGACGATCGTTTCGCCGATCTGGCTGTTCGGGCCGCACGTCCCCGCGTTCGCCTGCGCTTCTGCGCACAGTTCGACGCCCGACAGCAGCCCTGTTAGCCCCGGCGGGTAGTGCAGCGTGACGGATTGAATATTTTGGTTGCCGCTGGGGCGGGAGAGCGTCGTCGTCAGTTCGCTGAACGAGCCGGCGTTGTTGTTCGTGCTGCCCGACGCGAGCGATGGACCGAACGGGAGCGAGGCGCCCGGGCACGAGGTGTCATTCGGACCGGTGTTGATGTCGAACTGGCCTGTGGCGCCGGTAGGTTCGTTACCCGACCACGGTGTGTACGTCGCATCGGTCGTGTAGGTCCCACAGTGCTCAGGCGTCGCCAGCGGAGCGCGTTCGCCACCGAAGAATTCCAGTTCGGCGTCTTCGAAGGGGAGCTGGGGCTGGTCGGCGAAGGTCGAGCGGATCTGACCGGGCTGCAAACCGCTAACGCCAGGTTCTCCCCCGAGTTCGACGCTGCCGGCGAGCTTGACGAGCACACCGGAGACCGGGTCGTGCGCGACGAGGTACTGCACGACGTGCTTTGAGAACGGGTTCTGCGGCAGGCCAGCGAAGTTCTGCGGGGAGGCGAGGTAGACGAAGCCCGTCAGCGGGTTCGGCAACAGCGGGGTGTGGATCGTGACGTTGGCGATCTTCGACGCGTTGGGGCAATTGGCCGGCTGGGGGGTTTCGAGGTTGATGCCCGCTACTTCCCCTTTGCCTTCGCGTGCTTCTTGCGCGGCTTCTTTGCCCGTCAGCAGCGGACACGCGGCGAGACCGTCAGCGGCAGAGGGGTTGAGGATCAAACCTTCGGGCAGCGTGACGACGAGGTTCTTGACATCGGACGCGGACAGTCCTTCGGCGTCGACGTCAACGGATTGCGGGACGTGCACGTCGACGTTCAAGCCGCTCGGCTTGCTCGCTTCCTGGACGTCGGGCGTGACCTTGACTTCCGGCTTGAACGGCAGCTCGTTGCAACCATCGAGCGGGGGCAGCTGAAAGCCCGACGGGTAGGACAGCACGTGACTCGGTTCCTTCCAGGAGTCAACTTCGACGCTGTCCGGCAACGGTCCAGTGCACGACGTCGGCAGCGCCAGAAACGGCGGAGGATGCTGTTCGGAGGCAGGCGCGCAGGGAGGCAGGAAGGTTGGGTTTTCCCTGTAGATCCGCCCGTCCTCGAGGCAGCTCCAGCCGCGGGCGTTGTTATGACGCGGGTCGCCGGGTACACCCCAGACGGTGACCTGGGAGGAGATGAACGTGATCGCCTGCGTGGTGTTGTCGACGCTAACCGTCACTCCGTAGTCCCCGCCCGTACGCACAGAGGTGTCGAGATACACGGGGGATCTTTCGACGAGGAAGCCGAACCGCGCCGGCTCGCCAACCTCGGGCGTGAGGTTGAACAACGGAACATACAACACCTCCGGCAGTTCGTCGCCAGGCGAGTAGGCCGTATCTGCCACTATTCGGACGGCGACGACACCCAGCGCGGTATCGGCCGGGCAGGCATTGATGTTGTTAGATTCGTGGCGAAACACCGTGTCCGGGCACTGCGGAAACACGGTCGGGTTGCCGATCAGGCCCGGCGGCAGCCTGAAGTTGAGGTCCTTCGCGAGGGCGGGCGGCTTGCCCGGTTCAGAGGACTGGTTGAGCTGGAGCGTGGTCGTGAACTGGAAGGGGTGCGAGCCGGCCTGCGTGGCGGGCGCGCCGCCTTCTTCTTCGAGCAGCTGTTCGTAGCTTTCGAGACCGAACGGGGTCGGCGCTTCGGAGATCGTGAGCGGGCGCGCCAGCGAGGCGCCCAGCGCGCCACCGCCCGCTACGCCGGCGTGGTTGACTTCGCCGGAGGAGGCTCCTTCCCTGACCTTTACCTTGATGAAGACCCTGATCTGCTCATAAGGCGGCAGCACACCGGTGAACGTACATCCCAGTTGCGGCGTCTTCGCGCATACGAGCGGGCCGAGTTCGTTCGGCGCGCCGTGTTCGCCGCCCGCGGCAGCTTTGATCGCGACCGCTTCCAGCCCGGCCGGGAGCGTATCGGTGATATTGATTGGCACCCCACCCGCCCCTGCTTCACCATTTGCGTCCGCGTCGCCGAGGTTGGCCGCCGTCACGATGATTTCGCCGTTTTCTTCGGGCTGTAGGTTGGCCGGGGCCGAGCCGGCGTTGATATGCCACCAAGGCTCGGCGGCGGAGGCCGATGTAGCGCTGAAGGCGAGGATGGTTATTAGAGAGACGAGGCTATATCTAAGGAACCTCATCGTTTTGCCCCCCGCTTGTTGCTGGTTTTCTTCTTCGGTTTCACACATTTACCGTGAGACAGCTTCTTCGGCTTCTTGCACTTGACCGTCTTCTTTGTGACCTTCTTAACGACGGTCGGCAGAGGTGGGGCTAGGTTGCCGGGGCCGCTGAATGTCGCGCTCGAGGGGAGGCCGTAGATGCCTGGTTGGGGTTCGGGGGAGGGTTTGCAGGAGGCTTCGGTGGTGCACGGCGGCGGCGGTTCGAGCGAGGTGGTGCACGCGACGCCTTCGGCGCCGCAGACGTGGGCGTCGTAGACGTCGTAGTCGTTGTCGATGTCCTGGGAAGACAGGCGCGAGGTCGTGAGGAAGAAGACGTCGTCGCCGTTTTCGGAGGCGTCGAGGAAGGCCGATTCTTCCGCGGATTCACCCAAGGAGATCAGGTTGACGCAGCCGGCCGAACGGGAACTGTACGTGGAGGATTCGGTCGTACAGGTGTCGCTCGGTGGCGCTTCGCCATTCCCCGGCGGCTCATACTCGTAGACGTCCCAGGTGCCGTTCACGTCCTGAGGTACGAGCGCATCGTCGCTGTTGAAGAACAGCCGGCCGCGATCGGATAGGTAGCGCGGCTGGTAAAGCGCGCCGTACCCTTCGTAACCGATCCACCCCGGAACGTTCGCCGCAAGCCACGCCGTCGATTCCCAGACGTCGACGCCACCCACAACGCCGCCATTCTGGCTTTCCAGCTTCTCGTATTCCTCACCGTGCGGCCGCGCGCCCGTCGGGTTACACGATGCACACACGAGCTTGCGTTCGACCGCGTCGTAGAGATACACCTCCTCGTCGGCGTGCTTGCCAGTCGCTTCGTTCACATCGGTGTTGTCATAGCCGGTGAGAGACCGCTGGGACATAAATGCCAGCCAGTGACCATCAGGAGACACCCTGGCGGTCAACCTCCGAAGGTTAAATGCTTCACCATGGTCCCAGTCCGGGTTATCGCCGCCCGAGAGGGTGGCGATAAACGCCGGCGCTTCCCATGTGCTGCCGCTGTAGTGATCCACATACAGGTTGCACGTCTGGCTTTCCTCTGCTGACCGTGTCCCCCCTTCACAGTCGCCGGAGGTCGCACCGCGCTGCGCACCGTCGCCGAGGACCCCGTTTGCGGCGAAATAGACATACGAGCCGTCTTCGCTGGCGCCGATGACAGTACCCTGCACCTCGGCATTTTCGGTCAGGCGCGTCACCTTACCTGTCAGCGGTTCGTCCGCGGCGCTGGTCACTTCGAACACATAGAGATCTCCCCCTACGGCTCCACCGTTCAGGTTGGTGTTTCCCTGCTGTGTGAAGAACACCTTGGAATCGTCGCTGCTGGCGTCCTTGAAGGTGGCGTAAACTCCAACTTCACCGATCCGCACCGTTTCTTTGCGCACCGTGTCACGCATATACAGATTTTCTACACTCCCACTCGAAGGCGTGGACCACACCACGCGCGAACCGTCGCCTGAAATCGCATTTCTTGCTTCAAGGCACTCGTCGCAGGTGACACCAAAAGTCCCCTGTACACCGGCTCCGCCTTCGCCTGGCGGCAGAACACTCACCAGCTGCAACTGCCCGCCCGACCACTCATAGAGCGCATTGTGAAGCGGCAAGCCCGGCAACGTCAGAGGAGCTTCCGATGTGAGCACGACCGAAGACGCGAGAACAACGTGGCTGAGATCCGGGGTAGCGCCGGCAAATCGCACAGCCCCGTGTTCGGCCGCGTGCAGTTCAGCTCCACCGGACTGCCCACCGATCCTGACGCCGGCCAAGGTGTTCGCCGGCGTCACCAACGGCGTGTAGCACGTGACCGGCGTCGCCTGACAGGTGAAGTCGCTGCGCACGTCCTCCGCCCGTTCCGCCGCCTCGGGCGGAACTTCTTCGGAGACCCCGTTGTTCGACAATGGTGTGAACAGGCCGGTCGGTTCGACGAGCGCCTGCGACAGGTCAGGCGAAAAGAACCGATACTCGTACCCATTGGCGAGCGCGATGCCGGCCTGGTAGTTGTGGGGCGTGTCGATGTCCTGGGAAGACCAGCCGCCCGACCCTCGCGTGGACAGCACCTGCACATGGGACGAAATCCCCCGCGGCTGCAGTTCGGGCGACCCATCCGTCAAATACGTGAACGCGCTGCCCCCCACCGCCGCCTGCACGACACCCGATTCTTCGATCGGCAGGACCAACGCGCCGTGCTTGTCCGGCGGGGAGACCAGTTCCCACTGACGCCCGTCGGGCAGCGCAAACGCGCCGCCGGTGGGCTGGGTGGTGAACGTCGCGTCAGGTCCGTCAAAAGATTCGATCCTGCCGGCGATTTCGCCGACCACGACGACGCGGTAGTGGTAGACGGTGGCGGCCGCCAAGCCCTGCACGTGCTGGCTGACCTGCAGGCCGCTTTCGCCAATCGGAAGCGAGACACCCGGTGCGATCGGCAGATCGGCGCACGAGGAAGGTGTCGCTTCGCAACCCGCGGTGGGGGCGGTGCTGTACTGGAAGTAGTAGCTCTCGGGAGCGCCGTGCGAAGCGCTCGACGGGCCATTGTGGGGATCGATCGTCGCGTTCAGCGTGGCAGAGCTGGACGTCACAGCAGCGGCCGACTGTTCTTCGATGCCCGGCCCGGGCGTCGTGAACTGCCCGACGTCTTCCGGACCTTCCCCGGTATTCGTGACCCGATCCGCGTTGACCGCATCCAGATGGTAGTAGTACGTCGTATCGGGCTGAAGCTTGCCCGCGGGTATCACCGCTTCCACAGGTACAGCCGCATTTCCATTGGGTACGGGGTGCGTCTTACTGCCGGGGCCGGTGCATTCTGCTTCCGTCCCATAAGCAGTAGTAGTGCCGTATTCAAAGGTACAAGTCGCTTCACCCGCTCCGACCGGATTGACCGTGCCCCGCAACGTGACGCTCGTAGGCGTCAACTCGGAGACCGGTTCAGTGATCGCGACGTCCGGGACCACGACGTTCGGACCGAATACTTCCACAGATCCTTCGTACTCACCCTTACCGGGAATGCTTTTGTACACACCGACGTACACCTGATGCGAGCTCGGATCGACAGCCACGCTATTTACGCTGCCTCCGGCGACGTTATTCGGGAAAGCGCCAGCCGGCGTACCCGTCAGACGACCGAGATAGGCACCCGCCCCACTGAACTGGTCCTCTTCGGAGCCCTGCGCCACGTATATGTCGCCGCTACCTTCGCCGCCACCACCATCGACCGCGACACCATTTATGGAGCCAAACAGGCCGCTCGGCGTACCCGTCAATTGCCGCACGAACTCATATTGATCGAACACCGTCGGTTCGAACACATCCACCACCGACCCATCGGAGACCACGAGATCGCCGTTCGATTCATCGACAGCCACGCGCTCGGGGCCATAGAATGGTTCTGGTTCGGTCGGGAATGGTTCGGTCGGCGAGATACCCGTGATCTCTGTGAGATATTTCGCTTTGCCATCGGCTTCGGGTTCGAAGACCAAGACGGCATCCTTTTCTGTATCCGTGGCATACATGTCGCCGTGCGCCCAGTCCGTGGGATTCGTCGAGTTATCGACCGCAACGTCTCGAACTCCGTTGAGACCAAATGATTTGCTGGGGTGCGATTCGCCCGGCGTTTCCGCGCCGGTCAACGTACCCAGCAGGGCACCCGTCGGCGCGAACACCTCCACGACACTTTCCTCGGTCAATCCGTCACGCTCAACGATACGCTCCTCCGCCGGGACATACACCTGCGTTTCGCCGGTCGCGTGCCCGACGGCAACACCGCCGGTGAAGACTTGAACATCCGCGGGCGGGCTCAGCTGCGCGAGGAAGCCACCGGCCGCGTCGAACTCGTCCACCCTGCTTTGTTCTCCAACCCACAGGTCTCCCGAGTCGACCGTCATCTGCATTTGACCCTCTACACCGAGCTTGCCGGTCGGGACTTCGGTGATCTGTTTGAGATATTCGTGTCTGATCGCCGCCTGGGCGGACGTGGTTGAGATAAGAGCCACAAGCACGACCAGGACGGCGACGGACACACCGGTGCCTTTGGCGTGGAGAAAGGCACCGCGCAGCGCGAAGCGACCGGTGGCGTACGGCGTCTTCGCGTTGTTCTCTGTCGGTTTCATTGGCGTGCCTTTCTCAGTGGTGTGATGCATGGGTCGGGTCGTGTATTGATGGATTGGCGATTTGCTCAGGCTCCCCGGGAAACCACTCCCCGGGGAGCGAGCGTGTCGTTAGGATTCGGGAGCGGTCACCGCCCAGGTGCCGTAGGCATTGGCCGTAGGACCGGTGATAAAGAAGCTCTCCCTGGCCCCGGTCGTGCTGGCACCCTCGGTGTTAGATCCCCCGACGGCATGAATACTCGAAGAAGTGGCGAAAAATTCGCCTTCGGTTTCGTTACCCGTATACACGCAGAGGTTGCCGGGTTCCGCGGTCGGCGCTTCAGCGCTTCCCTTGCACGCTGTCGAGGTCTGATTCCCCGCTTCGGTGACTTCTTCGCCCTTCTTGTTGAGGTAGTGGACCGCCGATTCCGGCAGGGGTTCTTTCAGCGGAATCGCGAAGGAAGCGACCGGTACGAGCAGAGAGCCGCCGGGCACCGATGTGTTCGATATATCTCCAAACGACCACACGCCGGTCTCGGTCTTTTCGGGCGGAAGGGTGCCGCCAGCGGTCCAGGGGGAGCCTTCTTTGCCGGTTTTGCCTGGGGTACCGGGTTCGCCGTTGGTTCCGTTGGTTCCGTTTGTACCGGCAGTGCCGGGGCCTCCGGCCGGGCCACCTGGCCCTGTGGCTCCCGTCGCTCCCGTTGCGCCTGTGGCACCCGTCGCTCCGGTGGCCCCGGTCGCGCCCTTGGGGCCGGCGGGGCCGCGGGGGCCTGGCTTGGTTTTGGGCTTGGACTTAGCCGTGCTCGCAACCAACCTCGAATTATTTTGATTCCCTCCCCCACTCCCAGCGCCGGTGGCGGCGAAGGAGACTCCTGTTACTGCGAAGATCAGGGCTAGGAAGGCGATGAAGGTTGCTGGGTTCAGGTGGGGTTTTAGGCGTTTCATTGGTGTTTGTCCTCTCCTATGAGGTTGGTTGGCGTGAAGAAGTTTTGGTGGGGAGGTGGTGGTGTTGTGGGTGGGCAAGAAGACATTGGGAACGGAGGTGGTGAGTGTTATGGCTACGCAAATGCACGCTGTTCATGACTTTTCATTGTTGGCTTGCCTGCAGATGTATTGGCGTTATTGAGGTTTCGGTCTGGTGCGATCCTCGGCCGCTGGCGGTGGGCCGAGCAGTCGGACTGGAGCTGCGCTTGGTGGCGTTTGAGGCCTTGCCTGGGCAGCACACCGGGGCTCGTCAGGAGACTTCGAACGGGAACGGGTCCCGGCACGAGCGAAGTCTCCTGACGAGGGCCGGGGGGCGGGGTGGGTTGGACGTGGACGGTGAGCGTTTTGGCGCCAGGTTTTTGACGAGATGGGCCGGAAACATTGGGGATCCGGTGCTCGGCGGGGGTCCGATCTGCTGAAACGTCGCAAGCGCTGCCTATGGTCGTTGGCATGGTGCTTCCACCCCATCGAGAGGCGTCGCTTGGCCTCGCCGGCGGTATCGATCGAGGCCTGCCCTGGGCGGCCGCGGTCTCGGTGCTGGCCGGTGTCCTGGTCACGGCCTTTTCCGCGGTCCCAGCCCGCCTGCCCGGGATCGCGCTGGACTCCACTCCGCTGTTCCTCGTGGAGCGCGGTGGTGCGGTGGTCGCATCGCTGATCGTCGTCACCGGGCTCGTTGGGCGGACGCTGAGGCGAGAGTTGCCGACGGGGTTCTCCGCAACCACAGGCTCGCTCACGTATGCGGAGGCGGCGAGCTCGTCGGACACGATCGCGGCGGGCCTGATTGAGCGTCTGGACGAGCAGGAGGCAGCCCTTGCCAGGCAGTGGGAGAGGGTCGACGAGCTGGCGCAGGGGATCGCCGCGATCACCGTGGTAGAGCAGTCCAAGCAACCCCCAGATCCACCCGGAAGATGAGCTAGGATTCGACCATGACCCCAGAGATTGAGGCCTACATACTCAAGATCGTGGACAACGTTCACGCGTCGAAGGCAGAATGGGACGCCGAAGAGCCCAAGCGCCAGCGCCTGAAGCTGGAATCCCACCTCGCGCTCGAGCGACTGCACCGAGCCGTCGAAGCTCTCAAGGCCGCCTAGCCCTAGCCGCGCGGCGCGCAGGCGGGCCACCGGGCGCTTTAGGCGCCGAGCAGTGGCCGTTCCCACCGTAAGGGCGATTTGACTCATCGGGATTTCCTCTCCTGCACCGAGGATAGCTCGCGGTCGGGGCGCAGGCGCCGGGCGCGAGGAAGATGCGCGCTTGGCTCGCGTGCGGCGCGGCGCGGCGGTGGGAACGAGGGTTGGGCGCCGCGACCCCGGAGAGGGAGCCGCGGCACCCCGGAGGCCAGAGGCCGGAGAGGGGTACTTAAGCCTCGGCCCCCTTTGGCCGCCCTCGAGGGGATGTTGAGAGAGCGGCCAATATTTGTAAGTGCAGCGGCGCGAGCAGTGCAGCGGCGAGCCGTGCTGCCCAGACGTGGAACGGCGCAGGCCGAGCGTGTGCTGAAAGCCTGTGCGGCCATGGACCCGATCCCTCTCGCGATTCCCCGTTTGACAGTGACTTCGTCGCTGGCCTCTCCAGGGCCGCGCACCCACCCTAACCCGGCACAACGGCTTTTTCTGCGGTTCACCGTGGAATTAGAGAGGGCGACACATCGGCCGGTTATTGATCCACAAATTCGACATTTAGATCGAGGCATCGGACCACCCCAGGCGTACGGATATGCGCTGCGCCATGTCGGTGAGCGCTCCGACGTTCCGCTTCACGAGCTCATCGAGCCCTACAGCACCGTGGTGCGCCGCCACGCTCACCGCCGCCACCACTTCACCCGATTCGTCTCGCACAGGCGCGGCGATCGCGCAGGTGCCCGCGGACAGCTCTTCGTCATCGCTGCCCAGAGCGTGCGCCCGCACCTCCTCGAGCTCCGCGCGCAGCTCCCGAACGCCCGAGATCGTCTTCGGGGTGAGGGCGAGCAATTCCATCTCGGAGATCAACTCGGCCTGCCAATCGCTCGAGAGGTGGGCCAGCAGCACCTTGCCGAGGCTCGTGCAGTAGGCGGGCAGATATGTACCGCACCCGCCCGCCCCGCCGCCCTGCAGCGCCGCTTTGCGTCCCTTGCGCTTGGCGCGCACTTCGTCGACCACGAGCACCTGCGGTCCGTCGAGCACGCCCAGCGCCACCGTGAGGCCGCTGCGCCGCGCCAGCTCCTGGACGTGCGGGTGCGCGTGCTCGCGCAGTCCGATCGCGCTGAACGCGGCCATGCCCAGATCGAGGACACCGAGGGTGAGGCGATACTTGCGCGATTCCGTGCGCTCGAGATAGCCCAACTCCTCGAGCGCGCGCGCAAAGCGATGCGCGGTGCTGCGCCCGATGCCGAGCATCTGGGCGAGCTCTGAGGCTCCGAGCTCCGGACGCTCGGGGGTGAAGCAGGCGAGGACCGCAAGGCCCCGCTGCAGCACTCGCGAGTAGCGCACTTCCTCACGCGAACCGCGATCCGGTCGGGCCTGATCTGAATTTTCTTCACCTCTCCCCTCCTCATCCCCTGTCACCTGCGTCCCCTAATGCGTCATCCGGCGATGCGCTCCTGGAGGCACTCTCCGCTCAGCGCGGCCTGCACTTCCGCGGCGGCGGCTCGCAACGGCTCACCCAGCTCCTGAAGCAGCTCGGCCCCGTCGATCGTCGCGGCGGGCACGGTGATTTCGATCGCGCCGGCCATCTCGCCGCCGGCGTTAACAGCGATCGCGAGCCCACGCGCTTCTCCGTGCTGCCCTACATCCTTGACGACGAGCTCGTTGCGCCCGCTCCATGGCGTCTTGCGGCTGCCGATTTCCTCCCGCATACCCGCGAGCGCCACTCCCGCGGCGGTTTCACTCATTCCCAGACGCGAGCCCACGCCCAGCCCCTGCTCCAGCAGGTACTGCCCTCGCTGAAAGCCGCACAGCCGTTGCAGGTAGAGGACGTCCGGCCGATCGAGCACCGCGAGGCTCACGGTGCGACCAGTGCGGCGGCGCAGCTCGCGCAGAATCGGACGCGCACGCCCACTCGACCACAGCGTCTCGAGCACCACCATCCCGAGCTCGGCGCAGCGGCGCGCGGGCCGATAGAGCCGGCGCTCCGCCTGCTCCAGGTAGCCCCGGTTCAGAGCGGTCGTGGTGTAGCGGTGGACGGTCGAGGGGCTGACTTTCAGCTCCGCCGCGAGCTCCGCGATCCCCCACACCGGCCGCTCGGGCGTGAACAGCGCCAGCAGGCCGAAGCCATACTCGAGCGAGCGGAAGGTGCCGTTGGTGTTGGAGGCGGACATGGTGCGCCACCGATACTCCTCGCGGTGGCGCCGCTTGCCTACTTTTATAAAAATGGATTCGGCGTTAAGCGGGGCTAGGGGGGATTAAGGCCCCGCCCACCCGCCTCTAAGCCGAGCGTTGGCCGTACGCGGTACGCCACAGGCGCAACACCGGCAGCAGCAGTGCCACGAGCGGGCCGCCGGCGCGGCGCAGCTCGCGGGCGCTCGCGCGCAACTCGGGGCTGCGCGCGGCGTCCTTGGATAGGAAAAAGGCGATCATCGAGCTGAGGAGCACCGAGTGCCGTGCTCCGCCGGGTAGGGCTCGTGCTTCGCTGCGCGAGCGGCGCACCAGCTCGCCGATTCGCTCGGTCGCGACATCCATGCTCGGGTAGTGCGCGATGTAGCTGTGATCGCCACTCGATCTGTCCTCGAGGATGTCCGCGAAGCTGTCCAGCATCGCCCCGGCGGGCGCGACCCACTGCGCGTACGCGTCGTACGTACGGGCCACCTCAACACCGTGCAGGCCCCCATCTACCGCGCGCCCAGGTTTGGCGGCCAGCGCTAGCATCGCCAGCACGGTCACCCACGCCGACGAGCCGGCCGCGCGCTCGTACCAACGCTCGTCGGCCGGATCAGCGGGGTGGGTGGAATCGGCGGGAATCTGATCGTCCGCCCACTCCCTCAACACCGCTTCGCGCCGCAGAGGGTCGGGCTCATGGTTGAGCCCCAGCACCCCCGAGTGCTCGGCGGCGCGCATCAGGAAAGGCTTGACCGCCTCATAGGAGGGCAGCCGCTCGCAGCCGACACGACAAGTGGACACGAGCGCGCGGGCGTACCCACCGTCATCGCCGCTCGAGTGATAGCGGTAATAGTCGGAGATTGGTGGGGTGGGTCGGGTGGGTGGGCTCGCTTCCAGTGCCTCGACGAGCGCCAAGTGCAGCTGACGGCCATTGGCGGTGCCGCGCCCCGCGCCCCGCTCGTTGACACAGTCGAGATAGTCGGCGAGCACCTCGTAGGCCACCAGCACTCCGAGCAGATCCCGGTTGCGCTCCTTCGGCAGCGTCCAGAACAGCGCCGCGCCGTCGATGCTCCCCCGCTTTTGATCAAGTGCTGAAAGCGCGTCCGCGCGCAGCTGCTCATCGGGGATCGCCGCCGCCCGCTCGCGCCAGCCGGCAACCTCGCGCGAGACTCCCCGCAACCCCCAAAACAGCTCGCGCCCGGTAGAGCGAGCCAGCGTGGCGGTCTGTCGGTGCAGGACATTCATGACGTTCTATTTATCAGACTGTGATTTCTTCGTTGACCGGCCCTACTCGGCGCTCGCGCGAACCCCTGTAGCGAAGTACCCCGGTATCGCGACGATAACGCCAGCGGCGCCGCTCACCAATATGACGCTCCACAGCGCCACCCACAAGCCGACCGAGAATACGACGGGAAACCCGGTCACGCCCTGCAGGAAATGGGTACCCAGCACCTGTCCGTAGAGCCCAAAGACGGCGCCGATCGTGCAGCCCGCCAGCAGCAGCAGGCCGCTCTCACACATCAGTGCTCGCCACAGCACGCCCCGAGAGTAACCGTCACGTTTGTCGGCTGCAAGCTGCCCTCGGCGCTGCCACAGCATAGCCCCGATCGCCATCGCCATCGCCATCGCCGCGGCGATCAGAACCAGCAGCGCGATCTGCGACAGTCGCGAGAGCCCCTGACGGCTGCCCGCCCCCCACTCGTTTTCGCGCTGGCGGACGGTCTGCACCGACAGGCCCGAGTTGGCTCCGAGCGCCCGCCTGATTTCGGCCGCTCCCTGAGTCGGACTTACGCCTGGCCGCATGTCGATGTTGTAAGCACTCGCTTCGCTCGATTCCCACGCCCGCGCGTAGTCGGCGGAGCTCATAATGATCGCGCCCGGCGGCCAGCCGATGTTGCTGGAGAGCGCCGCGACGCGAAATCTTGTGGGCTTCGGTGAGGGCAGCGTGAACGACTCTCCGACGTGCAGGTGCTGTTCGTTGGCGATCGCCTGCGAGAGCACGACCCAGCCACTCCCGCGCAGACGCGCCTGTGCAAGCGCGAAGTTGCCATGCACGATCTGACCGGCGGGGATCGGCGCGGGCGAGCTCGACGGTGGCGCAACCACCCACACCCGGCGCTTGCCGATGTCGAGGAAGCTGCCGCGATAGACCGCCAATGAGCGTACGCCGGGCAGCGCCTGGAGGCGCGCCGCGGCGGCGGTCGCAAACGGTGTCGTCCCGAGCGTATTGGCGCTCCCCGCGACCGAGACCCACACGTCGGTGACGCGATTCAGGCGCCCCGCCGTCTGATCCAGACCCTTCTGCAGGTTGCTGTGAGCGCCCTGAATCGCGACGCTGCCGAACACCGCGATCGCCCCCGTCGCCGCGATCGCCAGTGAACGCGTGCGCGTACCTGGATTACGCAGCTCGATCAGCGCTCCTCGCGTGGCGGCAGAGTACAGCGGACGTTGCATGCGATCGAAAGCACTGATCACAACGTCAAACAACGGCGCCAGCAGGAGCAACAGCGCGACGATCAGGCTTGCGCTGCCGAGGATCGCGTCCGCCGGTTCGAATACGAGGATGATCGTCGTTAGCGCCAGGCACGCCAGCCCCCCGGCGACCTGGATCGTCCGCCACCGTCGGCTCCCTCGCGAGCCCGGCACCGAACGCGCTGCATTTGACGAGCCGCGCAACGGGCGCGAGAGCTCCGCGCGCAGAGGTACCAGCACCCCGACGGCGGCGGCCAGCATTCCCGCCGCGACCGAGATCGCGACGCTCTGCCATGTCACAACCCGCTGCAAACCCACCGGGAACGCGAACGACAGATAGCCCGGATTCGCTCCGAACAGCACGATCGACGCGAGATCGCCGAGCACCAGCCCGAGCGCTGAGCCGAGCACGCCGAGGATCAGGGCGTCGAACATCAGCGTCTGGATCGTCCTGAAGCGTGTCGCGCCGTTCTCACGCAGTTCCGCGATCAAGTCGCGCCGCGAGGCCGTCGTGATCAGCATCGAATCGAAGGCGAACAGGAAGCCCACCAGCGCGCTGATCGCCGCGAACAGCCCTGCGCTCTGATTGGTCGACGACGAGGCCTGCGCGAACAGCGTCGCGTCGAAGTCGGCGGGCTCGACGGATGGAATCCCGCCCGCCCGCCCCCCAGCCGCCGCAAGCCGCCCGGCCGCCAATCTCTCGAGCGCCGCGCGCACCTGCGCTTCGCGGCCGCGCGCCGTGCGCACGAAGATCCGTGTGAGCAGCCCGGGCGTGCCGCTGAGCTCCTGCGCGTAGGCGATCGGCGCGATCGCCACGGGGCTGTGAACCAGTTCGCCGATGTTGCGTTGCTCGAGAACCGCGCCGACGAGCGTGCTCGAGACATGTGTCCCGACCTGAATTTCGACGGGTTGCAGCGACCCACTGGCGCCGATCTCCGCTGCTACCGGGGCGGGCAGTCCCAGCTCCTGCTGGTGAGCGACCTGTTCGGCGGTCAGGTGCCCCGGCAATTCGCGCAGGTGGTGCGCGAAGCTCGGCGGCGCACCGAGCAACTCGACCGACTTGCGCCCATGCGGACCGACAAGCACGGCCTGCTCCTCCAAGATCGGCTGCGCTTCGAGCACACCGGGGATCTGTCGTACCTCGCTCAACAGTGCAGCGGGAAAGCCCCGCGGGCCACGAGCCCGCAGCTGTAGCTGCATGTTGCCAACCACATCGCGGCTCAGCTGCGAAACCGAATGGTTCAAGCTCGTACCGGCAACTTGGGAGGAGAACAGCAACGCCACACCCACCGCCAGGCCAACCACGGCCAGCAGCTCCTGCACGAGCACCACCCGCACGCGCAGCCGCGCCCGGTAGCTCTTCAGGATCCCCGACAGCGCCATCGTCTACTCCTCCTGAGCGTTCGTGCCGTCGGGCGGCTTCAGCCACTGCGGATCGAACGCCCCCAGGCGTCCATCGCGGAGCTCCAGCACCCGGTCGGCGAACGCCGCCGCCTGCGGGTCGTGCGTCGTGAGCAGCATCGCCACTCCGTCCTGCTTGCACACCTCCCGCAGCAGCTCCAGCACTTCGCGCTTGCGTTCGGAGTCGAGGCTGCCCGTCGGCTCGTCCGCGAGCACGACCTTCGGTTTCATCGACAGCGCCCGCGCGATCACGACACGCTGGCGCTCGCCCATCGAGAGATCGCGCGGGAGGCTGCGCAGGCGCTCGCCGAGCCCCAGCCGCACGAGCAACGGCTCCACCTTCTGCGCGGCACGGCGGACGTCTTTCGTCAGCCACAGCTTCCCCGCCGCGTTCTCGAGCACATTCCCGCCGCTGTGCAGATCGAAGGCCTGGGCGATATACCCCAACTCGTACAGCCGGTACCTCGACGCCTGCTTTTCGGAGAGCGCGGAGATCTCCCGGCCATCCACGATCACCGCGCCACTGTCGGGTTTCAGCAACGTCGCGATCAGCTTCACGAGCGTCGTCTTGCCGGAGCCAGAAGGCCCGTACAGCGCCACGAGCTCGCCGGCCGCGATCTGCAGCGTTACCCCGTCAACCGCTCGAACGAGCTCACCGTCGCCCGCCCGATAGTACTTGACCAGCTCGCGCAGCTCGAGCACTACGAGCTGCTGGCGTGCCCGGCCTCGAGGTGTGCAGACCCCACCCCGGGGAACTCCAACACGTTGCCGCGGGACGGCGGCGGCTCCTCGGTCGCCGGTCGCTGTGGTGCCTCGGTCAGCCTGCCCCCGTCTAACGCCATGATCCGATCCGACAGCAGCGTCGCTTGGGGATCGGAGACGCTCATCAACACCCCCATTCCCAGCTCTCTGCTGATTGCCCGTACAAGCCCGATGAAGTCCTTTCTCTCAATACCGCCCAGGTTGTCGGTCACGTCGTCGAGCAGCACCAACGCGGGTCCAGGGGCGATCGCGTGCGCGAGCTCGACCAGCGCACGCTCCCAGTCGCTCATCGTCTCCCAGTGCTCATTACCACATCCCGCCGCCCCGACACGCTCGAGTGCCGCTTGCGCACGCTCGTCAACGGTCCGCCTGTAGGCGCGGCTCTGTTGCCATCGCCGGATCCAATTTCCGCTCTGTACGCCCCTACCCGACCACGCGAGCATCGGGTTCGCAATGTAGTCGAACATCTGCACGCCCGTCCGCGGCCCGCGTTTGCCGGCCCACGCGATCCGCTCACCGCGCAGACGCGAGAGCTGGGCATCGGAGCACGCCGCCAGATCCTGACCCTCAAAGCTCACATCGCCCGAATCGGGGCTTTCGATCCCCGCCGCGATTCGCAAGAGCGCCGTCTTGCCCGCGCCGCGACTCGCCAATACGCAGACCACCTCGCCCGCGCGCACGTGCAGGTTCGCTCCTCGCAAGACCTCCAGCTCCTGGGGGCCACGACGGTAGCTCTTGCTAACGTCGGTCAGCCGCAGCAGCTCGTCTGTGCTGCGCCCTCTGGGTTTGCCCATCAGGGTGCTCACGCCCTCCGCCGATCTTCCGCCACCGAACGCCGATGCTCAGCGAGCGCCCGCCGCTCGGCCTCGCCGCGCAACCCCTCCAGATAGCGGCGCAGCTCCGCCAGCTGGGTCCTGCGTTCGCCCCAATGGGCGACTTCGCATTCCACGAGAGCGTCCTCCATCAGCTCCGACCACTCCCTCTCCGCGAGCGGTAAAGGTCCACCCCTGCCCCCCTGCTCGGCGACGACCCGCTCGCGGATGCGCTCCAGCTCAGCCGTACACGCGCATTCTTGGGAGTAGACGATCTCGATCACACGCGGCAAGTCGCGCGGCTCGCACAAGGCGACCTTTGCGTGCAGCTCCTCACGCAACAGCGGCGCGCTCGTGGGCGCTCGAACCCAGTTGCGTATGTGCTCTTTGCCCGCGGGCGTCGCCTCGTAAATGACGTAGTGCCGATCCTGCCCTGCATCCACGGCACGCACCAGCCCATCCTTCTCCAGCCGTTTCACCGCGTTGTAAGCGGTCGTCGGGCTGAACGATGCCGAGGCGAAACGCGTTGCCAGGCGTGCGTCCAAGCTGAAGCAATGATCGGGGCGCTCGATCACCAACCCCAATACCAGCTCCCCGGCAGACACACCCGTGGTACGCGCACGTGACATCCCACGAGGGACGGTACCGCACGCGGATCTGGGCGTCCAGCCCGCAACTGTGCCGCGAGCAGACGGTTAGGATCGAGAGAGCTGCCCATGCATCGAATCCACTTCAAGACCTTCGCCCCCGCGTGCCTGCTCGCGCTGTTGCTTGCCGGCCCGCCGGCGTCTGTCGATGCCGCCGGCGCCGGGTGGGTGGGATCCCAATCTTTGCCGCTCATGCGCGCTCGCGCGAGCTCGGCATACACGTCGGTCAACGAGGTCGGCGAACTGAAAAAGGAAAGCAGCAGCGGCACGACCATCAACGAGAAGGGCATCGGCAAGGGCAGCTTCAATTGCAGCGTGGTGATGGAAATGACGCTGTCCGGCACGCTCGTCACCGCCAAGTACACCGCCTGGCTAAGCGGCGGCTCGATCAGCGGCACCGCGATCGCGCACATCAACTCCGCAACCAAGACGATCGGGTACTTCAGCGGCTCGATCACGCTGCACGGCGGCACGCGCGGGCGCACCCACGCCTCCGGTACCGCCAAGTTCTCGGGCGAAATCAATCGCATCTACTTCAACATGAACACGCACATCACCGGCAATCTGCGGCTCAAATGACCGCCCGGATTGGGGTGCGCAAGCGCGGCGGCCTTGCTGGAGTCGGGGCCCTCGTGGGCGCGCTGTTGATCTGCGCCTGCCTGACCGGCTCCGCAGAGGCGGCGCAGAGCGCCAAGCTCCAAGTCAGCCTCAGCCCGAAGCGGTCGGGTGCGAGCACCACGCTCGGATTTGGCTTTCAGATCGAAGCTCCGGAAGGAGCGTTTCCGACCGCGCTCACACAGCTCGACGTGCGGCTGCCGGCAGGTATGGGCGTCAACACTGCGGGCCTCGCGACGTGCAGCGAAGCCAAGCTCGAACACGGTTCGCAGAGTTGCCCAACGGGCGCACGGGTAGGCACCGGCAGGGTGAAGGTTGAGTTACTGCTCGGCACCGTGAGGAGGCCCGAGATCGCGGCCCTCACCGTCTTCAACGGACCGCGCATGGGCGGCCACACAACGTTGGTGTTCGACGCGATCGGCAAGCTGCCGATCGCCACCCAGTTCGTGTTCACGGGTGTGATCGTCCCCGGCCCTCGAGGCGATTCGATCGAAGCCACGATCCCGCTGATTCCGGTCTTGCCCAACACCCCCGATGGCGCGATCGTCGAAATGTCCGCGACGCTCGGGACCCGCTCGCAGACCTATTACCGGACGGTTGGGGGTAGGCGGGTGCGGTTTGACCCGAAGGGGGCGACGCTGCCCGCGAGCTGCCCGGCCGGGGGGTTCCCGTTCTCGGCCACGTTTGGGTTTGATGATGGGAGCAGCGCGTCGGCTGTGAGCACTGTTGGTTGTCCGGGGTAGCGAGTAATGGGTGATTCGCGGATTTATTGGCCGGCGACGAAGCCCGGGACTGCTTGCTGGGGGTCGATCGAGCGCGGCGTCCTAACCCGTGCGTAGCTTTGGGTGGCGATGCGTGCGCCGGAATGGGAGCTCGAGTTCTACGAGGAGAATGGCCGTGAGCCAGTCCTCGACTTTCTGCGTGGCCTGGATGAGCTCAAGGAGCAGTCGTTGGCCGCTGCGTTGGACAACGTGCTGGCCTATGAGGGCACCGCGGTCTGCGGCTCCTCATGGGGCAAGTGGGTAGGAGGCACCAATGGCATCTTCGAGTTCCGGGTGCGCCATGACGCGGCGACCATTTTGCGCGAGCGCGGTTTGCCGGTCCCCGAGGAACTGGAGGAGGCTCATACCGACATCCTGCTGCGCGTCTTCTGCCATGCCCACGGCAAGAAGGTCGTGCTGCTGCTCGCCGGCTACGACAAGGGCAAGGAACCGAGCGACAAGCGCCAGAACGCCGAGATCAAGCGCGCCAAGCAGCGCCTGACACGCTGGAAGGCCGAGCAGGATCGCTCAGCCAAGCAGGCGCGTCAGATCGGCGGCCTGCGCAAACGACGAGGTAAGCGCAGGCCTTGACTAATATGTATTATGCTGCATAATACCTAGGACAAGCAACTCAACACGGAGCACCACCATGGCCACAAAATTCGATGAATACATCCATGAAGTCGAGCAGAAGGCAAAGACCGATGGCCCAGAGGCGCTCGCGCGCTGGAATGCCTTCAACGCCCACTACGCAATGGCCCGTGAGGTGCGCGAGCTGCGCAAGCAGCACAAGCTCACGCAGAAGCAGCTCGCCGCCGCCTCCGGCATCGACCAAGGCGAGATCTCGCGGATCGAGCGTGGCCAGACCAATCCGACGGCAGCCACGCTCGCGGCGCTCCTAGCACCGCTGGGCGCTCGCCTCGGCGTGGTCCCACGCGAGCGACGCGACTTCGCCCACGCATAGACGGTTCATCCCTCCCCACCCTGTGTCCCCGGGCGGATTGTGAATAGATGCCTGGACGGATTATGAGTTCGATGCCTGGCAGATTAGGAGTTTGGTGTCCGGCAGATCAGGAATAGCAGGACTGCCAGCTTGTGGCGGTCCGTGATCCCCGGGCTCGACCCTCCCACCTCTGTGACCGGCCACAGATGCCTGTGTTCCGGGCGGGAGGTGTTGTTGTCTCCCACAAGGCACCCAACCCAGTTCCATCCAGGTATGCCGAAGGGTTAGAATACGAGCAGGGGTTCGGGACGACGTCCTCGCGGGGTTGGCCGACACGGCCAAACAGGGACCCGCGGCGCGACGGGACAGGAGATAAGCGATGGGAGACCCGCGGGCTGCACCGGTGTTGCGAGAGTTGCCGCTGGAGGAGATCGAGCCTAATTTCTCACAGCCCCGCTATCACTTCGACGAGGTGGCACTGGAGGCGTTGGCGGGTTCGCTGCGCGAGCACGGCGTGCTGCAGCCGGTGCTCGTGCGTCCCCGCCCAGAGGGCGGCTATGAGCTGGTAGCGGGGGAGCGGCGCTGGCGCGCGGCCGAGATCGCCGGTCTGGACAGCATCCCAGCGCTGGTGTGCTCCTACGACGACGCTGCGGCGCTTGAAGTCGCGCTGATTGAGAACGTCGCGCGTGAGGATCTCAACGTCGTGGAGGAGGTGCGCGCCTTCGCGACCCTGCGGGAACTCGGCCTGACCCATCGGGAGATCGGGGAACGCGTGGGCCGCAGCACCAGCATGGTGGGGAACATGGTGCGGATGCTGGATCTGTCCGAGGAGATCCTTGGCTTCCTGGAGCGCGGCGAATTGCGTCTGGCGCACGGAGTCGAACTGCTCGCGGCAAAGGATCCCGACGTGCGTGACAAGTTGGCCCGTAGGGCGGTCAAGGAGAAATGGACGGTGATGAGCACCGCGGCCCGTGCGCGTGAAAGCAACGAGGACCAGCGGGCACCTCGTAAAAAGCGACAGCCGGCGCAATACCTCGACGAGGGTGTTCACGCGGTCGCGAAGGCGTGGGGCGATGTGCTGCGCACCGAGGTGCAGGTCCGCCCGATGGCCTACGGACGCGTACGCCTGGAGGTCCAATTCGCCTCCACGGAGGCGGCGCTCTATGCCGCCGGCCGGCTGGGCGACGCGGTCGCTCGCGGCTCGAAGGACAGCTCTTAGGGACCTCGCCCATGCCCGTTGCCACCGCTACCGCATATGTCTCCCCAGAGACGATCCAGCAAGCAAGAACGATCGCCTGGACCACCGTGCTCGGCGCAATCACCGCCGAGGCGCTGGCCGAGCGCGACCAGCTGAGTGTCGCGGCGGCTCGCGAGCAGCTTGATGAGCTCGTGGGACTGGAGCTCCTCGAGCGCCACTCGGTGCTGGTCGACCATCCCGACCTCTACACCGCGACGATCGCGGGTCGCAGGTTGGCCCGCAAACACGCGAACGCCGGCTCCTACACCTATCCCGAAGGGCTGCGCACCGCCCGCGTCACGATCAAGGATGCACGGCACACGATCGCCTGCGCCAGCGTCGCGGCCGCCCTGGAACGCCGGTATGCCGACTACCGTGTGATAGGGGAGCGCGAGTTGCACCGCGACGAGCGCAAGGCTGGGCGCCGGCTGGCCAGCGTCGACATCCACCGCCACGGCGAGAGGCGATCCCACTTCCCCGACATCGTAGTCTGGCCACCCGGCACGCTCGATGACCCGGATACACCAGCATCCCCTACCTCAGCTTCAGCTCCATCCGCGTTGCCAGTGGCGGTCGAGGTCGAGCTGACGCTGAAGTCCAAGCAAGAGCTCGTTGCGATCCTCCGTGCCTGGGCGGACTGCAGGTACATCGAGGCGGCGCTGTACTACGCCGAGACCCTGAAGCTGGAAGAACGGCTGCTCGATGTTATTGAAGAGCTTGGAGCCGAGGACGTGATCGTAGTCAACTCGCTGAGCGAGGTGGTCAAGGAGTTGGCGGGGTTTGAGTTGGGGGATCACCTGGGTTGTTGAGCCTTGACGATGTTCGGTCGCCAGACTACTTTGGCTTTTTTGGTGGGCTGAGTTGGCGTTTGCGAGCAGCCGCGACGTTGCGTGCGTCGCGCAGCATCGAGGACTCGCTCCCACGATCCCGCACGGCGCGTTCAGGTCCCTCCTTCTTCTGGGCGGGGCGGCCCTCTTCGCGCCCGACGTCGAGGAGCGTCGTGGGAAGAGTCCGGCGTTTGGGGGCGGAGCGCTCCATATCATCTACACCGACGAGACGAGCAAAACGGGACACTATCAGCGGAAACATCAGCTGATGGGCCTACCGTGGCCTCGATAACCGCGTCAGGGGGCTTTCGGAAACCAGCCGCGGCCTTTCTTCTCCAGCTTTCCGTCCTGCTCCAACCCCGGGAGCACCCTGTAGAGGTAGTTCTGCTTGATGCCCATCTTCGCCGCGAGCTCGGGGATCGTGATGCCGGGCTGTGCCTGCACGAGCGACACCGTTTCCGTCGCGCGCTTACCGCCGCCTTTGGGCCGTCCTACTTTGCCTTTGGGACGACCGACTTTTTTCCCGCTGCCTTTGGGACGACCAGCTTTTTTTCCACTTCCTTTGGGGCGACCTGGTTTTTTGGGTTCTGTTTTGTCTGGGGTGCTGGCGGCCGGCGTGCTGGCCGGAGGAGTACTGAGGAGAGCCGCTTTGCGCGCACGTTTGTCCGAGCCGCGCGGACGCCCTGGTCCTTTTTTGCGGCGGCGGCGTGTGACGGTCGCGACGGCGACCGAGCCGGCCTCAGACGCAGCCGAGCCGACCACGCTCGCGAGGGCCTCCACGGCAGCCTCGAGCCGGTGGAACTCCTCCACTACCGGCTTCAGCTCCTTCAGCCGATCTTTGATCTCTTTGCGCCTGTCGTCAAGGAAGTCGGACACGGTTACTCCTCACTTGTCGTGTACGGATGCAAACACGAACATACACGACACCGGGCAACCAGCAGGGGCGATACACGGCTTCCCGGCCCGAGACGCTCAACCGGCGTGCTTGTGTGTCCTTCTGTGGCTGACCGTGAGTTGGGTCGCCACGGTGCCGGCTCCGCTGATGAGGTCATTACCGGTCCATTGCGCGATGAAGTCGGTTGTGGCTCTGATTCCGGGCACCGTCAGCGCGAAGGTGCCACTGGCGCTCACGGTGACGTTCTTGAAGTGCCACGAGCCATTTGTGAGATACGAAATGATGACGATTTCGCCTTCGAGTGCGGGGCTGAGGTGTCCGCTCAGGTGCACCCGGTTGGTGGCCCGCTTGAGCTTGGCAACACTCAGCTTGCGCGGTCCCACGATCGAGAGCGTGAGCGTCGAGGGGTTGGGGCTCAGACCTCCGTCGGTGGTCTGGAAGAGGCTCGTGCTTGCGCTGCCCTCGGCGTAGTCGACCGAGCCCCCCGCCGTTACAGATCCAAGCGGGAACCCAAGGACCTCGGGTGTCCACGTGGCGCCAGTGTTTTCGGTGTGCATGAGGACGTTGTCGTTGCCCTGAAGCTGACCAAGTACATAGCCGTCCGCTGCGCTGCTGAAGGAAAGTTGCACGAGGGAATCGACGTTGGAGGCGTCGACGGAGAGGATTTCCTTCCAGCTGCGCCCACGGTCTCCGGTGAAGAACATGCGTCGGTCGGAGATCTCGTAGCCCGTTGTTGGGCTGACGTACGAGATCGCGGTGACTGGGTGCCTGGGCAGCGGACGCGGGACGAGCGTCCAGGTGCTGCCGCCGTTTGTGGACTCCAGCACATCTCTACCGAAAGCGAAGATCGCTGTACCCGCGATCTGCGCGCCGCGGGCGAGGTCGAAGCTCGACAGCTGTGCCTTGCGCTGCCTACCGTGCTTGCGGCCGATCGAGACCGCCTCGTTGACGGAAGCGAAGCTCGCGCCGGCGTCGGTGGAGCGCCGTACACCGGTGGGTCCCACCAGCAGCACGGTGTTGGTGTCGGGAGCCAGCAGCGCGACCGGCGTGGGTCCGCCGGAGGTCAGGATCGACCAACTCACGCCGGCATCATCAGTGCGGAAGACCGTCCCAGTGTGACTCAGCGCGTAGCCGACCTGCGTGGTGGGAAAAGCAACATCTTCGATGTTCGCCGACGTGGGGACGCGCAGCAGGTTCCAGCTTTCGCCGCTGTCGGTCGTCGCGGCGATCTGCCCCGCCGGCCACGGCGCATAGGCGTCGAGCGCGGACTGACCAAGCCTTAGGAGCCCGTGCAGCCCCGAGCGGAGGTTGTGCGAGATCAGATTTGGGAACGTCGCTCCGCCGTCAGAGGACAGCACGGTCGCGCCGTACTGGCCCACAGCCACGGCATCAGACGCAGTCGAGAACGAGACGGAGAGCAGGTTGAGTTCCGACGGCGACACGAGCGATCCCGTCATGCCCCCGTCGGTGCTGCGGACGAGCACGTTCGTGTTTCCTCCAGCGGCCGGCGCGGTCGCGATCAGGCAGTGCATGACATCGCTGCAGGAGATATGCGTCAGCGAGAGCGCCGGCGTGCCGGCCGGCAACGCCAGGGGAAGCATCTGCCAGGTGACGCCTTCGTTGGTGCTCTGCAGCAGCGTGCTGTTCTGACCCACGGCATAGGCCGTCGTCGGGGTCACGAACGTGATATCCGCCAGCGGCGCAGGCGAGGAGGCTACCTGGGTCCAGGAGTCAGCGCCGTCAGTCGTGCGGAAGATCCGCCCACCGCCGCTGCCGCCAGTGACGGCGAACCCAGTGGTCGGCGAGATGAACTCGAGCTTTTCCGCGGTCCCACCATTGAGCGGTACGGACGTCTTGGGCGTCAAGGTCTGCCCACCGTCCGTGGTCAGGAAGATCGTGCCGTCGGACTGCTCCACGAAGCCGGTGCTCGCGTCGAGGAACGAGAACGAGGCGATCGTCGTGGTGCACTTGCTTTCGGATTCGTCGACCGGTAGTCGCTGGAAGCTTTCGCCCGCGTTCACTGACTCCCGCACGGTGCAGCCACCACCGACGACGACGGTGTTGGGTTCCACCTCCTGCACCAGCGAGAGGTTGTTCCTCGTTCCGCTGGGAAGCCCGATCCAGGTGTTGCCGCCGTCGTCCGAGCGGAGCACGGTGCCGAAGGCACCGACGGCGTACCCACGCGCCCCCGCGAATACGACATCGTTGAGGTTCTCGCCCTGCGGTGTGGGGTCGCCCCACGTCCACCCAGAATGTCCAACCGACACCGGCGCCGCCAGGGCGGACCACGCCCCGAGGAGGGCCGCCAGCGTGGAGATCACCCCCACGATCACCGTTCGTTGTGCTCGCATGCCATCCATGATTTGGTTTGGGTGCTGTCCCTCCCCGAAACAGCGGGGATGGGCATCAGGCCTGTCCTGCTAACCCTTCTACGCCTAGGAAGTATCGGCCTCACTCCCACCATCATTAGCCCCCACGCCCGCTACTAGACATCACAGGGAAGGCAAGATCGAGGGGCCGGTATTCACTCATCTGAATGATCATGCGGTTGGTGGGGACCTGTGAGCTCCAGACAGCGACCGCGTTTCCGCGGTCGTCGACCGCTACCTGGGGATTGCTGAAGCGCAGCTGTTGCCCGCCTCCAAACGTCGAGGGACCGAGTTCTGTATGGCTCTGCCAGGCACCACCAGCAGTCCCCTCGGCGGCCTGAATACTTTCGCCGTCGCTGACGTGTTCCCAGACCGCGATCGTATTGCCCCGCGGGCCGACGGCTACCTTTGGTTCACCGTCGAGTTCACGATTGGACGGCACGGAGTCGGGTGAGGTGAGGTCGATGAGGGGCTGCCACATGCCGTTCGCAAGGCGGGTAGCGGCCTGGACGATAGGAGTGCCCGAAACTTCGACATCTTTGCCCATGGCAGCGCTCCAGACGGCTACGGCGTCACCTCGAGAATCCATCGCCACATCAGGAGCACCCGTATCCCATCCAGGTTGCGATACGTCCACGGGCGGGGTCCACGGGTGGCCGGGCTGCTTGGATGCAGACTGAATGATGTGCGGGACGTTGTTGTAGACGCCCTTCGTCAAACTCCATATCGCCACGACAGTGCCCTGCCGGTCGACCGCGAGCGAGGGTCCGCCCGGACTTCCGCCGGTCCCCAACCCGGGGCCCGAGATGCTCACCGGCGCCTGCCAGCGGCGAGACCCCTTGGGCCTGATCGCGGCCTGAATACCCTCAAACCCTTCCCAAGCCACAATTGCGTCCCCACGCGCGTCGAGCACGACGCGAGCGTCTTCACCGCCTGTCGCGCTGACATTGATCGGTGTCTGCCATCTCCCGCTCTGTGAACGGCGGATAGCCGCACGGATGCCTCGCGAGCTTCCCCATACCACGAACCCGTTGCCGCGAGAATCGAACGCGACAGATGGACGATAACCGACGGCGTTTTCGGTGATCCCCAGCTTCACAGGCGCAGACCAGCTGACGTGTCCGATAGGCCGAACGGCCGCCCAGACAGTTGCTTCATTGTTGATATATCCGCTGCTCCAAGCCGCGATGGCACTACCCCCCGAGTCGATCGCCACGGCCGGCGAGAACGTTTCTGCCTTTGCGACGGTGACGGCAGCTTCCCACCTGCCGTAATCGGTCGGCCGTGACGCTGCCCGGATTTCGCTCTCAGCACCTTCGGACTGCCCGGAGACCCAGAGAGCGACCGCTGCACCCCTCGCGTTCACCGAGACCTGGGGATCCGCGTCAAAGCGCCCGGCTTCCCCGAGCACGCTCGGCGAGGACCAGTAAGACACGGACTCGCCGAGGCTCACCGCCGGTAGTAAAAGGATCCAGCACCACACGAGGACCGTGGCCGCCCGCACGGTCGTGCTGGTCAAGGTGCTTCGCCGCTCCTTACGCCGACGATGCCGGGGCAGTAGCTGCGTCACAGCGCTCATATGATCACCTATCGGCCAAACAAACGAAGAACCCGAGCAGGTGAGGGCGCGTGATCGGAGATCACGGGTCTACGACCCGGCTCACCTTTGGCTCGACCTGTCCAGCCCTGTGACCGGCGACAGATACCTACGTTTCGGACACATGGTGTTGTTGTCTCCCAAAGTGGTCAGTCTTTACTGGTTCCCCTCTTCCCCCGCGAGCGCTCTCGAGCGCGCGGCGGGCCGCGGAGATCTTCTCTTGGTCCGCCGCGTAGGCGAACAGCAACTTCCCGTCGTGCGTGAGCACAACGTCGTGCGGCATGGCCGCCTGCGCATCGTCCACGACATCTGGGCCTCCCCCATCCGAGTCCCGCGAAGGCCACCCCGCAGGCGCCCACAAAACACGGGGAACCCGCCGGCTAAGCAGTAGTCAACGCCACAGTTTCGACTTCAGTCGCTGCAGCCGAGCGCGACGCAGACGACGCGCATACGTGTCGCGATCCAAGCCGCGATCCGGGTTGATCAGCCGGTTGAATAGCGCCCAGAATCCCCAACCCACGTTACTCGCCCGCTTTCAGCAACAAAGTCCTGAACACCTTAGCGCAGAGGACGCTGTTTGACGGACACTGTCTGCGACAGCGGGTCCACTCCATGGTTCTTTTTATTACACAAACAAGCAAGCGTATTCAGTAACCCATCTGCTCAACATTCCTACAAATCCAAACGAGTAACCACCTTGGCCGACAACAGCGCAATCGAGTGGACTGAGGCGACCTGGAATCCGGTGACGGTTGCGAGGAGGTCTCGCCGGGCTGCGCGCACTGTTATGCGGAGACGTTCGCCGAGCGCTGGCGGGGAGTCCCCGGGCATCCTTACGAGCAGGGTTTTGCGCTAAAGCTCTGGCCGCAGCGGCTGGAGCAGCCGTTGAAGTGGTCGCGGCCGCGGATGATCTTCGTGAACTCGATGAGTGATCTCTTCCACGAGCGAATCCCTGAGCCGCTCATCCGAACGGCCGGACCTATGACGCGATACTGGCGCGATAGTTCGACGGCGTCAGTCCGCACCACATGAACGTTTTCGCGCCAACTTTGGTGTGATGAGGCCCGGTTTTATGGGGGACTGGGGTGGCGAGTAGGTCGGGATCGAGCGAACCATCGCAAGCTCGGCCTAGCTTTCTCGACATGCCTATGACAGGGATCGCGGTCGGGCTCGCCGACAGGCTGTGCTCGCTGGCCGAGAGCCAGCTGTCGTCGCGTTCTATGCTATGTGTTGCTAGTTCACAACAGGTCTGCTACCGTTGAGGGCCAAGCATCCAAAGAAGCCGATCGAGGCGGCGCTCGAGCGGGCAGAGAGCCAGGGGTTCCGGCTGGAGACGAACCGGGCCCACTGGGGAATCCTCTACTGCCCCGGGAGCGAGGCGGGCAAGTGCCCTCCGTTCTCGGTCAACGGCTCGCCCCGAAATGCTGAGAACGAGGCCAAGAGGATCGACCGATTCGTCACCCGCTGTCCCCACCGCAAGCCATGAGCGACCACACTTTCACATTGCGACTTCTTGCCCCTGGCTGGAGCCTTGACGAGCTTTCTGTCCACCTGTACGAGCGGATCGATGACGCTTCGCTGATGGGGCCAGACGACGACGGGACCTTCCTGCTCGAATTCGACCGGCGATCCACGAGTCTGCCCCGCGCGCTCGTCTCGGCGCTGGAGGAACTGCTCCATACACTGCCCTCCGCGACCATCTTGCGCGTCGAGGAGGACGACCTCGCCACGATGGCCGACATCGCCAAGCGCGCAGGCCGCACACCCGAGAGCATCCGTCTGCTCGTCAGCGGCAAACGTGGCCCCGGAGGTTTCCCGCCCGCCGCGGGGCGCCTCGATGCCCGCACCAAGATCTGGCGCTGGACGGACGTGGCACAGTGGTTCGAGGCGATCCTGGACGAGCCGCTCCCGGACACTTCCGACAGCGCCTTTCTGCAGGCGTTCAACGACGCCCTGGAGATCCGACGCCTCACCGCCGGGCTCGGCAAACCCCAACGCCGAGCCGTCGCCGCCGCCCTACCCAAGGAGCTCGCGGCCGCCTGAGCCACAATCCAGGTGAGGTCCCGTCTGCCCGCAAGCTCGTCGCCACCGGCCTGGGAGTGGACTGAGGCGACCTGGAACCCGGTGACAGGTTGCGAGGAGGTCTCGCCTGGCTGTGCGCACTGCTACGCGGAGACGTTCGCCGAGCGCTGGCGCGGAATCCCGGGGCACCCCTACGAGCAGGGGTTTGCCCTCAAGCTCTGGTCAGAGCGGTTGGGGCAACCGCTGAAGTGGTCGCGCCCACGGATGATCTTCGTGAACTCGATGAGCGACCTCTTCCATGAACGACAGGCGCGCTTCGTCAGGCGCTCGCGGCCTGAGCGCAGACCGACCTTGTCGCTTCGCGAACTGGTCCGCGGTGGCGTGCCGTCCCAAGCGCGGCCTATGGTGATCTGCTCAATCGATCCGGCGGGCTCTCGTCGGCGGAGAGACCTATGGCCTATGACCCTCCCAGCACAATCGACCCAGATGGACGCCGCGTCGTCTTCGACGCCGGCTCGCACCTGCACCTCGCTGCGAAGCGACCGTGGCTGCTCGACGACATCGACGCGATCCTCGACACAGTGGCGCACCCTGACCTGCATGTCCTGGACCCTGAGGGCGATCGCGAGCGCTACTATCGCGAGAACCCTTTCCCTGACGGCTGGCTGCGCGTCGTCGTGGACTACAGCGAAGAGCCAGCCTGGATCGTCACCGCTGTCGTACAGGACAACGATCCCCGTGGATAACGACATGACCATCACGATCGCCGGCATCGACTTCGACTACCGCGACTACGACGAGCGCAGCGATGTGCTCTACCTCCACGTAGGCCCTCCAAACGGCCCGGCCGCAAAGACGCTCGAGACACCCGAGGGTCACACCGTCGAATACAACGAGCACGACGCCATCATTGGCCTGGAGCTCATGGGCGTCCGAGACACACTCGAGCGCAACGAAGAGCTCCAACTCACCTGGCCACCCGCACATCTCGCGGTAAGCGATCTCCGTCAGGCGCTCGCGGCCTGAGCAGGCCGGCCGTCACCCCGCTTCCCCCGCCAGCTCCACAAACCAACAAAGCGCGTTTGCTCCAACTGCAGGATGGCCGACAACAGCGCGATCGAGTGGACCGAGGCGACCTGGAACCCAGTGACCGGGTGTGACAAGGTCTCGCCTGACTGCGCGCACTGTTACGCAGAGACGTTCGCCGAGCGCTGGCGCAGCATCCCAGGGCACTCCTACGAGCAGGGGTTTGCGCTCAAGCTCTGGCCAGAGCGACTGGAGCAACCGTTGAAGTGGTCGCGCCCGCGGATGATCTTTGTGAACTCGACGAGCGACCTCTTCCACGAGGACATTCCCGACGCCTACATAGAGCAGGTCTTCGAGGTCATGGGTAAGGCCCATTGACGGCGAGAGCTGGGGAAGTGAGCCGCCATGGAGGGAAGAGCGTTTTCGCGCCAAGTTTGACTCCGTGAGGTCCGGTTATACAGGGGATCGGGCTGGCGAGTAGGTCACGATCGAGCGAACCATCGCAAGCGCGACGTAGGTTGCTTGGCATGGTGTTTCTACCCATCGAACAGCATCGCTGGGCCTTGCCCGTGGTCTCTCGCCACGGCAGGCTCCGCTCGTGAACATCGACTCTCAGGTCGCGGCCCTCAAGGCGGCGCAAGGTGCTCTGCCCGTTGAGCAGCGCATGCTCGGCGAGGCGTTTGTCGGCCCGCCGGCGCCAACCAGCACACCGGGTATGAATACGACGAAGCGGCTTGCGCTCGTCGGTGGCGACGTCGTGTTCCACAAGCCGTTCTCGGGGGTGCAGGTCGCCAACGCGATTGCCTTCGGGCAGACCGGCGAGACGCCGCCGCTGCACGAGGCGGCCAGCTGGCGGCTCGCGGTCGTGCTCGGGCCGCCGTGGGAGGAGATCGTCGCGCCGTGCGTGCTGCGCGAGTATGCCGGCGAGGACGGCTCGCTCTCGCTACGGGCGAGT
>Ga0302326_10001486_pt1 | contig 59452 bp, 58 predicted proteins | sample Palsa_T0_3_FD_202264 | JGI IMG/M metagenome (GOLD analysis project Ga0302326, IMG submission 202264) | Peat permafrost microbial communities from Stordalen Mire near Abisko, Sweden - Palsa_T0_3 | ecosystem: Environmental > Terrestrial > Soil > Palsa > Peat permafrost | place: Sweden: Abisko...
CGGGCACCGTGGAGGTCGCGTTTGTAAGCCCGTTGATCACGGTCACGCTGTTGCCGTACTCGTTGGCGACGTAGACCATGTTTGTCACCGGGTTCACCGCGATGGCATAGGGGAATTTTCCGGCGGCTACGGTGGTGACGGCGTTCGAGGCGCCGTCGATCACCGTCACGTCACCGCTGAACTCATTTGCGACATAGATCACGTTCGTCACGGGGTTCACCGCGATGGCGTTGGGAAGCGTTCCCACGGCCACCGTGGCGGTCGCCTTCGTCGCCCCGTCAATCACCGTGACGGTGTTGTCCCCGATGTTGGCGACATAGATCCTGTTGGTCACCGGGTTCACGGCCACCGCGATGGGTTGGACCCCTGCGGAAAAGTTGGTGGTCGCATGGGTGGCCCCGTCGATCACCGTGACATTGTTGCTGCCGTTGTTCGCGACGTAGACGGTGTTGGTGGCCGGATTCACCGCGATGCCCGCCGGGGCGGACCCGGCCGGAACGGTGGTGGTCGCATTGGTGGCCCCGTCGATCACCGTGACATCGTTGCTGCCGCTGTTCGCGACGTAGACGCTGTTGGTCACCGGGTTCACCACCAGGACGGCGGGGCCGGAGCCGACGGCCACGGTGGCGGTCGCGCTCTGCGCGCGGGCGGGTGCAGCCATTGCCGCGACCAGGAGCACGACCGCCGCAAGCGATGAAAGGCGGCGGAGGCCGGGGGGTCGGCCTTTCCTGAAAGTGGTCATGAGGTGCGGGTTTCCATCCAGGCGGGATTCCCATGACTCCCCGTTCCGACTGACGCATGGCGGACACATTTGTTCCAACCCCTTCCTGAGCCGGGTCCGCCAAGGGCGGCGGGTGGCACCGCGCACGGGAATGGAAGAGGGCTGGGCCCTATCGAGTTAGGTGCGCAGGGAGCCGCGGGAACGAGCGGGCGCACCTGCAACCTTGCTTGCCTAGGAAAAGCGTCCCGACAGCGCGGCGTGGACCTCTCGGATGAGGGATTCCGTTGTCGGCCAGTCGATGCAGGGGTCGGTTATCGACACGCCGCGGCGCAGCTTGCCCGGGGGCTGCGGAAACGGCTGGCTTCCCGCGAGGAGGTTGCTCTCGACCATGGCGCCCATGATCGAGGTGTTGCCCGCGGCGATCTGGGCGATCAGCGCGCGCATCACCTCGGGCTGGCGCTCGGGCTTCTTGGAGGAGTTGTCATGCGAGCAGTCGACCAGGATGGACTTGATGAGTCCCGCCGCCTGGAGCTGCTGCTCCGTCCTGGCGATGTCGGCCCGGGAATAATTCGGGCCGGAGGAGCCGCCCCTGAGCACGATGTGGCAGTTGGGGTTGCCCGCCGTCACGACGGCGGAGGCGGCGCCCCCGATGTTGATGCCAAGGAAGGTCTGCGGCTGCGACGCGGCGCGGATGGCATTGATCGCCGTTTGCACGGAACCGTCCGTCCCGTTCTTGATCCCGATCGGCATCGACAGCCCCGACGCCATCTGGCGGTGGGTCTGCGACTCGGCCGTGCGCGCCCCGATCGCCGACCAGCAGATCAGGTCGGCGATGTACTGGGGCGTGATCGGGTCCAGCAGCTCCGTCGCCGTGGGCAGCCCGAGGTCGAGGACATCACGCAGGAAGCTCCGGGCCATCCGGAGCCCGGCCGCGATGTCGTTCGAGCCGTCGAGGCGCGGGTCCATGATCAGGCCCTTCCATCCCACCGTCGTCCTCGGCTTCTCAAAATAGACGCGCATGACGATCATCACGCGGTCGGAGACCTCCCGCGAGAGCGCCGTCAGCTTTCCCGCATACTCGCGTCCCGCGTCCACGTCGTGGATGGAGCAGGGACCCACGATCATGAGCAGGCGCCTGTCGTCGGTGAAGATGAGCCGGTGTATGTCCTGGCGCGAACGCGTGACGAAGTCGGCCTGCGCATCGCTCTTCGGAACCTCGGCAATCAGCGCCGCGGGGGAGGGAAGCGGCCTTGTCTCGACGACATTGATGTCGGACGTTCTTTGCATGGACTCCCGTGAAGAAGCCCGCATCGGTGCCCGCCGCAAGGGATTTTGGCGTCCCGGGGCGCGGTCGTTGGCAAATCTGGGCAAAAAAAGTGGCGGGCCGCCTACCCCTAGGCGGCCCGCCTTTGCTTTCTTAGTTACCCCAAAACTCCCGCTAGGCGGGAGAAGTGAAAAATTACAATGCACACAAGTAACCGGTTTGCGGTAGTCGTCAAGGCAGTCGTGCAATCATTTTCATCATTGTAACTCAAACATTTCATATGCAACATTTTAAATATGGATAATTTCCACGGGTCCGCCCTCGCATTTCCATTCGTCCCCGCGTGTCTTTTGCGGGTGAGCGGTGCGGACGCGGCGGCTTTTCTGCAGGGCCAGTTCTCGAACGACCTGGGCGGGATCGAGCCCGGCGGGTCCGTCTACGGACTCTGGCTGGACCGGAAGGGCCGTGTCATCGCCGACAGCCATGTCATCCGGGCCGGGAAGGACGGGGGATTCTGGGTCGCCAGCGTCTTGTCCCCCGCGGCGGTCGTGGCGCGCCGCCTCGGGGATTTCATCATCGCCGACGACGTGGAGATCGAGGACACCACCGCCGGCTGGCGCGGCCTCTCGCTCATCGGCGCCGGCACGGGCGCTTGGCTGAAGCGGGATCCGCGGGCGGCCTTCTTTTTCCCCGGGCGCAGGGCCGCGGCGGAAAACTGGGAATGGCTGCATCCGGCGGGCGACTCGGAATCCGCGGGCGCCGCGGCGTCCTGGGCCCGCATGGCGGAGCCGGCAGACGTCGAGCGCCTGCGGATCGCGGCGTGCATCCCCGCGATCCCGGCCGATATCGGGCCGGCGGACCTTCCCAACGAGGGCGGCCTCGAGGTCCAGGCCATCTCGTATTCAAAGGGATGTTACCTCGGCCAGGAGGTGATGGCCCGGCTCAAGTCCACGGGGCGCGTCCGCCGGGCGCTCGTGCGCGTCAGGGGAGGCGGGGCCGCTCCAACGCTGCCCGCGGCCCTCTGGAACGGCGACCGCAGGGAGGGCGAGCTGCGCTCGGCCGTATCCGTGGCCGGCGGACGGGGCTATGAGGGCCTCGCCCTCGTTTCCACGGCCGCCGCGAAGGGCGGGGGAGCCCTTTCGCTCGCCCCGGGCGGGCCGCCGTCGGTCGAGGCGGTGTTAAATTCCTGACAATGCGCCGGCTGGGTCGGAATGCGTTTGACCGCGCCTATTCGAGCCCATTGCCTCGCGGCAAGCTCCCCCATGAACAAGGCCGAACTGGTGAATGAGGTTCATCGATTGCTCGGCGACGGCACCTCGAAGGCCGCGGCCGAACGCGCGGCGGATTCCGTGCTGCAGGCGATCAGGCGGGGGCTCAAGCGGGACGCGGAGGTGCACCTGGTCGGCTTCGGGACATTCACGGTGGCTCAGCGCACCGCGAGAAAGGGCTTCAATCCGCACACGCGGCAGCCGATGAAGATCCCCGCGATGAAGCTCATCCGCTTCAAGGCGGGATCAAGCCTTCGCACCCTTCGCTGAGGCGATGACGGACACGCTCATCGAGAGGTTTCGCGCCATTCACGGGCGCGCCCCCGAGATCGTCTCGCGGGCTCCGGGCCGGATCGAATTCATCGGAAATCACACGGACTACAACGGCGGCCCCGTGCTGGGGGCCGCCATCGACCGGAGCGTCTGGGTCGGCCTCGCGCGGCGCCCGGACGGCAGGCGCAGGTTCGCAAGCGACGCCCACTCCGGGCCGGTCGACCTCGCGTCGGACGCGTTTGAGCGGGCCACCGGCACGCAGTCGTGGGTGAACTATCCCCTCGGGGTCCTGGTCGCGATGCGCGACTCCGGGATCGGAATACCGGCGGGTTTCGACTACATGGCCCTTTCGAACCTGCCGGCGGGCGCGGGCCTGAGCAGCAGCGCCGCCATCGAGCTCTCCTCCTGCATCGCCTTCCTCGAGGCGGCCGGCCAGAGCGTCCCGCGCGAGGTCCTCGTGGCGCTCGGCAAGCGCGCGGAGAACGAGTTCGTGGGCATTCCCTGCGGGATCCTGGACCAGGGCGTGTCCGGATTCGGGAAGCGGGACCACCTGGTCCACATCGACTGCCGGGGCCCGACCTTCACGACCGTGCCCCTGCCGGCGGGATCCAACTTCTGGGTGTTCAACACGCATGTGAGGCACGCGCTCGTCGACGGCCTCTATGCCGAGAGGCACCGCGAGTGTCTGGAGGCGGCCCGCGTGATCGGGGTCCCGCTCCTTGTCGATGCCACGCCCGCGATGCTCGCGGCTGCCGAGACAAGGCTGTCCCGGTCGGCCTACAAGCGCGCGCGGCACGTGGTCGACGAGATCGCGCGCGTGGAGCAGGCTGTCGCGGCCCTGCTCGCGGGCGACCTTGCGGCCGTCGGCAAGCTCCTCTTCGCGTCCCACCGGAGCTCCCGCACCTGGTTCGAGAACAGCAGCCCCGAGCTCGATTTTCTGGTCGAGAGCCTTGAGCCGGAGAAGGGCGTGTACGGCGCGCGGCTCACGGGGGGAGGGTTCGGCGGGGCCGTGATGGCGCTCGCGTCCGAAGCCTTCGGAGAAGAGGGGGTCGGGCGGGTCGCCGAGGCCTACCTCGCGCGCTTCGGCGCGAGGCCCGACGTGCTCCATGCGCGGGCGGACGACGGCGCGGCTCTCATTTCAAGAGGGCCGTGAGCTCGGCGAACCAGGCGTCGACCCAGCCCCGGACGAAAAGGAAGTAAACCGCCCCGGCGATCGCCAGCATCGGCCCGAAGGGGACGTGCACGCCGAGGCCGATGTCCGCCGGGACCCCCTCCGGGGTCTCGGCACGTGGCGCGCCGGAGGAACGCGTGCCGGCGGCCTTCTGCCATGCGACGGCGGCCCCGATCCAGACCGTCCCGAAGGCGGCGCCCCCGAAGATCGAGAACAGGGCGCCGTGCCAGCCGCAGAACGCGCCGATGGCGCCCACGAATTTGACGTCCCCGAAGCCCATCGCCTCCTTCTTTAGGAGGGCCTCGGCGACGAGCGCTATCCAGAGCACGATGCCGGACCCCGCCACAAGCCCCACGAGGGACTCCGAGACCGAGCGCACGCTGTCCAGCGCGAACACCCCGCTGTGCTGCCCGTGCAGCGAGGGAACCAGCGCCGACAGGATGACGCCCTCGATCGCAAGCCCGATCGTGAATCCGTCGGGAATGATCATGTGGTCGAGATCGATGAACATCCCGCAGATCAGCGATCCGATGAACACCCAGCCGCACACCGCCGGCCCGGGCGGAAGGCGCAGCCAGCATGCGAGGAAGAGCGCGGCGGTCAGCAGCTCGACCATGGGGTAGCGCGGCGAAAAAGGGCGGCCGCAGCAGCGCGCATGGCCGCGAAGGATCAGCCATGACAGGACGGGGATGTTGTCGTACCAGGCGATCGGGGCGCCGCAGGCGCAGGTCGATCCCGGCCGCACGATCGATTTTCCCGCCGGCACCCGGTAGATCACGACGTTCAGGAAGCTGCCGATGCAGGCGCCGAAGATGAAGACCATCGTGGGAAAGAACCACGGCAACGCGGCCCCCACCTCGGCAAAGTTGCGAATCATGTCTGCCAGTCTGAATCGGATGCGGCTCAGTAGCCAAGTGCCTTCGCCGCCGCGGCCCGCATGGCCGGCGCCGTCCTCGACGCGGGGATCCCGGTCCAAATCTCAAGCGCCTTTGCCCCCTGGTGGACGAGCATGCCGAGGCCGTTCGCGTGGGGCAGGCCGAGCTCCTGCGCCTGCGCGAGAAGCCGCGTCCGCGGAGGGTTGTAGATCATGTCATACACGGCGCCGACGCCGGGGAATCCGCCCAGGTCGGCGGGCGGCGGGTCGTCGGCACGGAGCCCCGCGCTCGTCGCGTTGATGACAATGGCTCCCGCCGGGCGCCCGGCAGCCGACCCGCCGGCATCCAGCGCGCGGACCGGCGTTCCGCCGGCGAGCGGCGCGAGGTGCGCCAGGAGTGAATCCAGGTTGGACCTCGTGCGGTTCATGACCCAGAGGGCCGCGCAACCCGCCCGCAGGCATTCGACGGCGGCGGCGCGCGCCGCGCCGCCCGCCCCGAGCAGCACGACGGTGGCGCCCCGGAGCCCGAGGCCGAGGTCCCCGAGGATGCCGGCCGCGAGCCCGTAGCCGTCCGTGTTGAGGCCCCGCCATCCCGATCCGGCGCTTGCGAGCGTGTTCACCGCGCCCGCCTCGCGCGCGGCGGGATCGAGCTCCGACACCAGCCCCACCGCGAGCACCTTGTGCGGCACCGTGAGGTTGACGCCCCTGAAGCCGCGCTCCCGCATCAGGCCGAGCGCCGCGGGCAGCATGCCCGGCTCGACGTCAAACGGGAAATACCGCCATCCGGCGAAGCGGGTATCGTCCCGCGCCAGGCCGTCCAGCGCCGCGTTGTGCATCTGAGGGCTCACCGAGTGGCCTATGGGATGGCCGATCACGGCGAGCCCGGTGCCGGCATGCGGCCAGCGCTCCAGGTCGGACAGCGTCAGAGCGGGATTCAGGGCTGCAGGTACCGCTCGTGCGTCGCCTCGAATTCGTCTGCGAATTCCGAGAAGATCTGCGCGCGGGCCAGGTCGCTCGCGGCCGAGTAGTGATTCGCAAGATTGCGGCAGCTGCGGCAGAGCACCTCGCGGATCGTGGTGGGCGCAAGATCGGAGGGCTTGGGAGAGATGTGGTTCGAGCGAAGCAGCGCAAACACCTCGTCCGCGTCCCTGAAGAGGCCCTGGTCGAAGGGATCGATGAAGAACGGCACCTCGTCGGCGTAGCAGCCGACCACGAAATGCCCCGGAAGCCCCACGGGCTCGAGCGGCAGGCCCAGCCTTTCCCCCACGAGAAGGTAGAGTACGCTGAGCGAGATCGGGATGCCTTTCCTGCGCATGAGCACCTGGTCGATGAAGCTGTTCATCGGGTCGGTGAACTGCTCGACGTTTCCGCGGAATCCCCATTCGTGGAAGAGCACGCGGTTGATGACGCGGCATTTCTCGCGGTTCGTCGAGGGCTCTGAGATGAGCTCGCGGCAGCGGGCCGCCATCTCGTCGAAGCCGGCGCGGCATCCGCTCACGTCGAGGTTCGGCGTCACCGTCCGGGCGAGGAGGAGGGCGCCCGTCTCCAGCTCGTAGTTGAGCGAGCGGATGAATGTGCGGAACTCGGTGACCGGGTCGGTCAGCTTGAGCTCGTCGATGAACCACGCCGCATGGCGCGCGAGGACGCGGTTCGAGCTGTGGGCTATCTCCTGGAGGAGCTCGGCCGCCGCCGTGCCATGGACGGAGAAGCGCGCCAGGAGGGCGCGGCGCACGAGGGGACTAGGATCGTCGAGGAGGCTGAGCAGCGCCTCTTTCTCGGCTGAACGCAGTGATTCCGTATCCACGCCCAAAATTGGAAGCCGCTTTGGCGCGGCGTGGCAATACAGGAACATAAAAAAAGGACGCTTATTACGCTGGACATTGCCCGCAACACGTCACGCGCGCTCCCCAAAGAGGGCCGTGCCGACGCGCACCAGGGTGCTTCCCTCGGCGATCGCGGCCTCCAGGTCGCCGCTCATCCCCATCGAAAGCTCGCGCAGGCGGGCCCCCGTGGCGGACGCGAGGCGGTCCCTGATCTCCCGCAGGCGGGCGAACGTCCGCCGGGCGACGGCGGGATCGGGGGAGAGCGGGGCAATGGCCATCAGGCCCTCCACGCGCAGGTTCTTGCGCCCGAGGGCGACCTCGAGCAGCCGCTCGGCCCCGTCCGGCTCCACCCCCGACTTCGCCGGGTCTAGCCCCGCGTTCACCTGGAGCAGGACGGCCTGGGACTTGCCCTGCTCCTCGGCGGCCCGGTCCAGGATCTCAAGGAGCCTCGCGCTGTCGACGCTCTGGATGCGCTCATAGTGCCGCACGGCCAGCCGGGCCTTGTTGGACTGGAGGTGCCCGATCAGCTCCCACGCGACCGGGGCCGCCGTCTGGGCGCGCTTCTCGATCCCCTCCTGCACGCGGTTTTCGCCGACGGCCCTCAGGCCGTAGCGCGCCGCCATCTCCACGGCGGCGGCGGGCTGGGACTTCGTGACGGCCAGGAGCTCGACCTCGCCCCCATTGCGCCCGGCGCGCGCGCAGGCCTCGGCGATCCTGGCCCGGACGGCGTCGGCGCGGCGCTTGAACTCCTCGTAGTCGGGGGGCATCGGGGTCGTTGGATGGGCGACTTCGTGGTTTACCCGACTGGGGCAAGCCTGCACGCTCAAGTCAACAACCGGGGCCCATCATGCAAATTGAAAACTTCAAAATCTTTGCGGACCTCGTGGAAACCAAGAGCTTCTCCAAGTCCGCGAAGCTTAACAGCATCACCCAGTCCGCGGTCAGCCAGCAGGCCCGGGCGATGGAGCGGCACTTCAAGGCGCTGCTGGTCGACCGCAGCCAGAAGCAGTTCCAGCTGACGCGCGAGGGACAGCGGGTCTACGAGTCGGCGAAGGAGATCCTCCACGCCTACGAAATGCTCCTCTCGGAGCTCCAGGAGATGAAGAAGGTCGTGAGCGGCACCATAAGGATTTCGACGATCTACTCGATCGGGCTCCACGAGCTCCCCCCCTACATCAAGCGGTTCCTCCACGACTTTCCGTCGGTCAACGTGCGCATCGAGTACCGCCGCTCCAACCTCGTATACGAGGATATCCTGCACAACAGCGTCGACTTCGGGCTCGTGGCCTTCCCGGCGAAGGTCCGCCAGATCGAGATGCTCCCCTTTCGCGACGACCATCTCATCGTCATCTGCCATCCCCAGCACGCGCTCGCCAAGCGCGGCGAGGTCACGGTGTCCGACCTCGCCGGCCAGAAGTTCATAGGTTTCGACCCCGACATACCGACCCGGAAGGCCGTCGACCAGATCTTCCGCGACAACCACCTCCAGATCGAGCCGGTCATGGAATTCGACAACATCGAGACCGTTAAGCGGGCCGTGGAGGTCGATCACGGGATCGCCATCGTGCCGCAGGCCACGGTCGTCCAGGAGGCGCGGCAGGGGACGCTCGCCGTCCTCAGGTTCAAGGGCGGGGATTTCACCCGGCCGCTCGCCATCCTCCACCGGAAGGGCCGGGTCTTCACCCCGGCCATGAAGAAGTTCATAGACACGCTCGGCCTCGATCTTCCGGACGCGCGCGGGGCCTGAGTTGCGAACACCGGCTCCCTGTGCCACCGTTTTTGCGGCCCCAAACGCCGCCTTTTCCACGATGAAAACCGCCCTGCTTTTCGCCGCCGCCCTCATCCTTGCGCCCGCCACGGGCGCGCTCCTGCGCGCGGAGCCCGTCCCGCCCGTTCCCGCGCCCCCCTGGAAGCTCAAGGATGTGGACGGCAAGGTCGTCACCTCCGACCAGTTCAAGGGGAAGGTCGTGGTCCTCGATTTCTGGGCCACGTGGTGTCCCCCCTGCAAGGGCGAGATCCCCGGTTACGTGGAACTGCAGAAGAAATACGCCGCGGACGGACTGGTCTTTGTCGGCGTCTCGGTGGACGAGGACGGCCCGGAGGTCGTCAAGAAGTTCATGAAGGATCACTCGGTCAACTACCCGATCGTGATGTTCAACGAGGACATCCTGAACGCGTACGGCCCCATCGAGGCGTATCCCACCACCTTCATCATCGATCGCGAAGGGATGATCCGGGACAAGAAGCTGGGCGCCAGGCCCGTCGCGGAATACGAGAAGGAGATCCTGGCGGTCCTCAAGCCGCCCGGCGCCTGACCAGGCGCGGGGCTGGCGATAACCCCTTAACGCCAGCCCCGCTATTGGTCTGTCCGGCTTAAAGCCGGCTTCACGCTATCCAATATCCCGCTTTTCGCAGGAATGACCCCTGAGTAGCATCGCCCGTGCCAGCCCTCAGTCCCTGGCGAACTGGAGGGAACCGCCGAGCTCGTCCGCGATGACCCGGTCGCTCCGGCAGCGCGGCATCTTGTGCTGGCCGCCCCATTTGCCGCTGTAGCGCATCCAGTGCTCAAAGACCCCGGGCATGACGAGCCTGACGAAGGGATCCTCGAGGGTGCCCGCCTCGCGCCTCGACGCGTAATCGCTGTTCAGCTTCCTGAGCTCCACGTCGAGCTCCGCCGCCATGAACGGCCCGGTGGGCGTCGTCAGGGTGCCCGGCTTGAGCTCGATCCACCATTCGTGGCGCCCGCGGACGCGGTTGGTGTTCGTCGACGCCCCGTGCTTCGGCGCGACGTGGAAATTCATGACGGTCCAGCCGTTGCGTCGGCACACGGCCACGAGCGAATCGGTGATCTCCTTCTCGAGGACATGCTCGCCGAAAGCGTTCAGCTGGAGCTTCGTCTTGCCCACGTACACGAGGCGCGGGGGCTCCGTCGAGAGGAAGCGGACGACGTCGCCGACAAGGTAGCGCGCCAGTCCGGAGGGCGTCGTGATGACCAGGGCATAGTTGACTCCGGTCCGCACCCCCGAGATGGGGACCGTCCTTGAGCTCACCGAGATGAGTCGGCCCTCGTCGAATTCCGACATCGGGAGGAACTCGAAGAAGACGCCGGCGTCCGCCATGAGCCGCAACCCGGAGGCGGAGTCCGCGTCCTGGGCCGCGATGAAGGCCTCGGACGAGGGATAGACCTCGTGAAAGTTGACGGTCGGACCGAGCGCCGTCCGCAGGTCGTCCAGGTAGGGGGCGATCGGCATGCCGCTGTGGACGAAGCATTCGAGATTGGGCCAGATTCCCTGGAGGTGCATCACGCGGGCCTTGCCGTGCGTCGCGCTCGAGCGGATCGACTCGGCGAGGATGAGCACCCAGGGCGGCATGCCGGCGAGGAGCGAGATGTCGACGGTGGACGTGCGCTGCGTGATCGCGGCGATCTTCTCCTGCCAGTCGGGGATCTGCGCGATCTCCGGCCCGGGCTCGTAGAAATGCTTCTCCGCCCACTTGGGAAGGTTGAGCGCCTCGATGCCGCTCAGCTCCCCCGCGTAGGCCTCGAACGGCTCGGACTCGGGTATGGGAACGAGGGTGGTCGAGCCTCCCAGGTAAAGGTGTCGGGCCCGGAACACGCCGCCATGGCCGACACGCGCCGTGTACCAGAGCATCGAGTCGAGCGCCGAGCGCCTGAAGTGATCGAGCATCGCCTCGGTCACGGGGATATACCTCGGGCTTCCGGTCGTGGTCCCGGCGGTCGTGGCGTAGATCTGGCACAGCCCCGGCCAGAGCACGTCCTGCGCGCCCAGCTTCATCTGCTCGATGTGCGGCACGAGGTCCTCGTATTTCTGGATCGGCACCCTCCTCTTGAAGAGGTCGTAGCGCATCCGGGGCTCGATGCCCGCCTGCTTCCACACGGAGCCCAGCGCGAGCTTCTGCGTGAGATGCATGAATATCCGGTCCTGCGCGGCCTCGACGCTCTTGGCGCGCTTCAAGCGCATCGCCGCCCGAGCCGTGAGCAGGCTCGCGCCGAATGTCATTATGCTTTTGGGGACGACTGCCATTCCTTTGTCCTTGGGGCGAAGAGGGGACGATCCGGCCGTCGCCCGCGGCAAGCGAATTAGGGCGGGGGGCCGAAAACTTACCGGGTTTTAACTCATTCTGGCCCGCGGCCATGCGTGTGCGCGGGCCTGACGGGGCTGGCGGTCGGCGCGCGGGGGCGATTGGATCCACGCCGCGTCGCCGCCTGCATGACCTTTCCCGAAATCCTCCTTGAGGACGATCTCCTCGTCGCCTTTGACAAGCCGGGCGGCCTGCCCGTGGTTTCCGACCGGCGGGGAAGGGCGGAGGCGTCCCTCATGGACCTTGTCCACGACCGCTTTGGCGGGCAGGTCGCCAACGTCCACCGCCTGGATGCCGAGGCGAGCGGCGTCGTCCTGTGCGCAAAGACCAAGGCCGCCCTGGACTTCCTCAGCGGCCAGTTCCAGTCGAAGACCGCCCAGAGGACCTACTGCGCGCTGGTCGCGCTCCCGCCCCCCGAGCGCCTGGCGAACGCCGCCGCCCCGGTGAGGGAGGCCGGGGCGGCGCTGCCGGCGGAATTCTCGGTGGACCTGCCCCTAGGGGAGGACGAGCGCATTCCGGGGCGGATGCGGGTGTTCCGGAACCGGGGGGGCAAGCCCAGCGTCACGGACTTCAGGGTCGTCGAGGCATTCGGCCGGTTCGCCCGCGTCGAATGCCGGCCCGTCACGGGGCGCACGCACCAGATCCGGATCCATCTCGCCTCCGCGGGCGCCCCGGTCCTCAACGACGCGCTCTACGGCGACCCCGGCTCGGTGCTCCTTCTTTCCGGACTGAAGCGGCACTACAAGGGCCGGGAGGCCGAGCGGCCGCTCATAACAAGGCTGGCGCTCCACGCGTCCTCCCTCGGATTCATCCATCCGGGCCGCAGGGAGCCGACGCTCGTGGCCGCGCCGCTTCCGCGTGAATTCGAGGTCGCCCTGAAGTACCTGCGCCGGTTCGCGGCGCCGGGCTGACGGCCCGGCGGAGGGTTCAGGGAATCGGATGCTTGGGGGGCGGAGCGGCGTCCGTCTGCGACACCACGACGACCCTGCGGAAATGAACCTCGCGGAGCACGGGCAGCGCGAGCAGGTAGACGACCGCCATCCAGAAGGGCGCGATGATCGCCCATACGGCGATGGCGTGCAGGGCGGTCATGCCGAATTTCTCGAAGAACTCCCCGGGATCGTCCCAGAGCATGTGGTTCATCATCCTGATGCCGACATGGGAGTAGGGTATGTTGAAGAGCAGGTCCCCCAGCCTGACCATGCCGTAGATCACCGGGAGATGAAGGGGCGTGCAGAGGGCATTGACGATCTGGATGATCGGCTGGTTGAGCCGGAGCGCGACCCCGACGATGAGGCAGAGGATGGTGGTGGTGCCCAGGATCGGGAAAAGGGCGAAGGCGCTTCCGACCGCGAGGGTGAGCGCAATCTTCTCGGGGGTGATGCCTTGGGTGAGCTGGACCGCGATCGGGTCGATCACATGGCGCTGCCACGAGGTGCGCGATGGCGCGACCGGGGCGGGGTTGGGGGGTTCAGTCAACAAGCGAAAACGATACTCCAGATCGGCGAAAGGCTCAAGCAGCGTTATGCCTGGAGATCCTGCCGCGGGCCCTGGGCGAGCCCGCTCACGTCCCCGTGGACAACGGGGCCGTCCGGCCGCCTCGAGCCGAGCGGATGGGCCGCGGCGACCGACTCCTGGTGGTCCAGGCGCTCGCCCTCGGCGAGCACCGAGGCCGGGACGGGCTTGAGGCCCCAGATGAGGCCGGTCCACGAGAGGCACTTCAGCAAATAGTAGGTGATGTCGATCTCCCACCAATAGAAGCCGTTCCGGGTGGCGCTCTGGTAGCGGTGGTGGTTGTTGTGCCATCCCTCGCCGAGCGTGATGATCGCAAGGACAAAGCTGTTGCGCGAATCGTCCTCGATCTTGTAGCGCCGGCGCCCCATCAGGTGCGCCATCGAGTTGATGCAGGACGTGCCGTGGAAAAGGGCGGTCGTGCTGATGAAGAATCCCCACACGAGCATCTGCCAGCGATTGGTGCCGAGCCCTGGGGCGTGGACCTCCAGGAACGCCCCAAGGCCCCAGATCGCGAGCGCGAACGCAATGGGGACGACGGCGTCGAAGCGGTTCAGGAAGACCAGCTCCGGGTAGCGATCGAGGTCGCGGACCTTCGAGTAGTCCGTCGGGAAGTTGCGCCGGCTGGTGATCCAGCCGATGTGCGACCACCAGAACCCGTGGACATGCGGCGAATGGGCGTCCTCCTTCTCGTCGGAATGCTGGTGGTGGTGGCGATGATGGTAGGCCCACCAGAGCGGCCCCCGCTGGACGGTGGTTCCGCCGAGCAGGGCGAGGACGAACTGCATCGGGCGCGAGGTGCTGTAGGTCTTGTGCGAGAAGTACCGGTGGTAGACTCCGGTGACCGCGGCCATGCGTGTGAAATACAGGGCGACCGCGGTCCACACGGCGACCGGGCTGGCACCCGTCCAGATGACCCCCAGGCATCCCAGATGCAGGATTATGAAGGGGATGCAGCGGGTCCAGTCGACCCTGTCGGGCTCGTTTCGCATGGCCGCGGCCCCCCCGGGGGCATGGTCGGCGTCGATCCATTGAATGACAGCTGACAAGGTGCTTCTAAGGCGGGTCGGCATGGGACGCGTTCTCAAGGATATAAACGATCCAGCAGACGCGTCCGATGCGCGCTCGGCAAGTGCGGTTTCTACGAATCACGGAAATCATTCGACGCTAGACCATAACGGCGCGCCAAACCTCGCGGCGCCCATGGAATGCGAAAATAAAAGGGCGCCCCCGCGAACGGGGGCGCCCTTTGTTGTTTTCTGTGGGATACCCGTCGTCGTCAGTTCAGCGCGAACGCGCTGGCGGGCTTGGTCGCGACGATGCGGACCGGCAGGATGACCTTCGTCGCCACCGGGGCACCGTTCTGCAGCGCGGGCGTGAACCTCCACTGCTTCAGCGCGTCCACCACGGCGGCCGCGAGGTCGCGGTCCGTTGCGGACTTGATGGTGAAGTCCGAGGTGTGGCCCGTCGTGTCGACGACGAACTCCACCTGGACGGACTTGCCCACGTCGTAACCGCCGACGTCCGGTGAGACGACGGTGATCGGCACGGGTATGCCGGGACCCGTCCTGCACGAGTCAATGTAGGATTGCTCGAGCGACTTCGCCGAGGCGGCGAAGGGCAGGAGCGCTCCCAGACCGAGCAGGAGGGCTAGCTTGTTTGTGTTTTTCATGGCTTTCTTTCAAACTCCGCTTGAAGCGGAGAGTTTTGTTTTCTGGCTTATGGTTAAGCGCCCCGTCGCCGCCGATGCGGATGCACCGGCGGAATCAGGGGCGTTTTGACCGCGGGACGCCGTGAAGCGCCCGCGGCCAAAAGTGTCGTCCTGGGGTAACCCAAGCCTGAATGGAGGGCGCGCCGCCCGCGGGGGGCGCACTCCGGAGCCTTGTTTATCCCGCCGGAAGGGGCCGGCCGGGACTCAGATCAAAGAACTTTTTAGGGAGTTCCTTGAAAGCAAAATGGAGGCGATGAATACAGACGGTAGTAAGCTAGTCTTGTTCCAAGGTATCCATGGAAATGGCCCAAAAACGTAAAAAGTAACACGTTTGACACACGACCCCAGGGACTTACGGAAAAAGCGCCCCTTGTCTGGAAAAAGCGGCCGCCGACCGGGTCGGGGTGCTTTTTGGCCCGATTCGGACCTATTGGACCTTCTTTAGGATGATATCGCCGTTGAGGGTGGACGCCTGGATCTCGGCACCTCCCCCGTTCAGCGTTCCCGAGACGATCTTTCCGCCGGTCATCGGGGGCAGCGGGGGACTCGGCGTGTTCGGCGGCATGACGCCGGCGAGCTCGATCCGGGCCTCCGCCATCCCCTCCTTCACCGCCTCGGCGGCCTCGTGGGCGGCGATGGCCGCGTCGGCCGCGGCCTCGCGGATGGAATCCCTCACCTCGGCGTGCCAGTCGCTGTCGGCCTCGGCGCTGTCCTCGGACTCCGCCACCGGCGCGGCGTTGGAGGCCGCCTGCGGATCCTTTTCCTTTGAGTCGGCCTTCAGCGCCTTCCTCGGCGAATGCCGCAGGATCTCGGTCCGCGTGACGAGGGCCTTGTCGTCGAAATCCGTGAGGATCACGCCGCGGTGGGTGCGGAACCGGATCGCGGCCTTCGCGTCCGCCGGCACCCGGATCGTGACGCGGCCATTCATCGACGAGAACGACAGCGGCCGCGTTTGTGCGAGGGATTTGACGGCCACCATGATGTCGCCGTTCATCGTCTCGACCAGCGCCCCTCCCGAGACGTCGCCGAGCTTGACGTCCCCGTTGATCGTGCGGACGTCGATGTCGCCCGAGACCCCCGTGCACGCGAAGTCCCCGTGGGTGGAACTGGCGACGACGACCGACGTGTCGCGCGGCACGGTGATGTCGAAATCAACCGGCGCCCCCGAGGATCCGTCGGCCCCGTACTCAAGCGAGGCGACATTGCCCTTCTCGGAGAGGACGTAGCTCGCCGAGGCGGAGAGGACGCGCATCCCGTCCTTGCGGGGGGCGGAGTTCGCAGGCGCCGTGTCGGAGGTCACCGAGATGGCCTTCACGTCCGCCCCGTGGACGGACACCTGGCCGTGCCAGACGCGGATCCTGAGCGTGCCGGGCTTCGACGGGTCGGAGAACGCGATGCTGGACGACGAGTCGTCGGCGCGCGCGGGGCCGCTGAATGCCAGCGCCAGCGCGGCCGCGAGGAGGAGCGTGGAATGGAATGGTAGGGTCTTCATGGTAAAGGGGGCCGTGGGGGGATGGCGGCTTCAGAGCTGGTCGAGCGCGCGGCGCGCGGATTCGCGGACGTCGGCGTCCGCCTGGTCGTTCGCGGCGAGCTTGCGGAGCTCGGGGGCGGCCCCGTGCTCCCGGGCGGCGACGAGGAAGTCGATCATGGCGACCTGGACCAGGGGGTTGGACTCGCGCGGCAGGCACGCGAGGACGCTGGCGCGCACGACGTCCTGGTCGGCGTGCAGGTAGAGGGCGTTGAGCGCGTTCAGCCTGACGTTCACGCTCGTGTCGAAGGCCATCGAGTTGATCAGGCCGTCGATCACCCGCTCGTCGGGCTTGCTGGCCGTGGCGGCCGTGAGGACAGTCTCCAGGCGGTCGCCCGTCGCGCGTTTCTGCAGCACGGACTGCTCGAACAGCTGGCCCATCGTGTCGACCTTGGTGCGCAGCTCGGCGAGCTGGCGCTGGGTGGCCGCGCGCTCGCCCACCGTGAAGCCGAGCGCGACCAGGGCGCACGCGCCCAGCGACTGCAGGAGAAGGGTCGCCCACGGGTGCCGGCGCCTCGGGCGCGGGGCGGCGGCCTCCCGGATCGCCGTGGCCCAGCCCGAGTGGCGCCGGAGCGTGAGCTTCTCGGTCTCGATGTCGCCCATCACGCGGGCGCGCAGCCGGTGGGACGGCGCGACCGAGGGAAGCGCGTCGAGCGCCGCGAGGGTGCGCCTCAGCGAGTCGAACTCGCGGCGGCAGCCGGGGCAGCCGGCGATGTGCTCGCGCATCGAGGCGGCGGTTTGCGCGTCGAGCTTCTCGTCGGCGAGCTCGGCCATGCGGTCCAGGCACGATTGGCAGTTCATGTGAGGGGCTCCTTTTGGATTCGAAAATAGTGGTCGCGAAGCGCGCGCATCGCCCGGTGCGCGCGGACGCGGGCCGCGCCGACCGAGCACTCGAGGATGCCGGCGACCTCGGCGAACGAGAGCTCCTGCAGCCGGGACAGCAGGAGGACCTCGCGGTCGTCGCGGTCGAGGCGGCCGAGCGCGCGCTGGAGGACCGCATGGTCGTCCCGGCTCGCCGCGGACTCGTCGGCGCCGCGCGACTCGTCGGCATGGTGCTCGAGCTCGGACGGGTCGACCGAGATGGGGGCCGGGGCGGACTTGCGGAAATGATCCGACGCGCAGCGCCGGGCAAGGTGGTACATCCACGCGGTGAAGCTGCCCTGGTCGCGGTAGGTGTGGCGGTACTTGAGCATCCGCTGGAAGACGACCTGGGCGATGTCCTCCGCGGCGGTCCGGTTCCCGGTCAGCTTGGCCAGGTAGCCGAAGAGAGGGCCGTGATGCCGCTCGAAGAGCTCGCCCATGCAGTCGAGGTCGCCGTCGCGCACGGCGAGCATGAGCTCATGGTCGGATTGCGGGGCTTTGGTCTCCACGGCGGGGCTGGGGCGCCAGTCAACCCCGATCGGCAGGCAATGCACAGGGATTTCGGCTGCGGTGGCGGTCACGGGTGGAGGGGGGCATGGCTGGATATGGGGGCTGCTCCATGGTCAACCGCCCGTTTGGCCAAATGTTACACGGACCTGGCCGCCGCGGGGCGGAGACGGGTGTTGATTGCGCGGCGGCCCTTGGCTAGTCCATGGGGCCTGGAACCCCGCATGAACCGCCGTACATTCATCCGCTCCGCGCTCGCCCTGTCGGCGGGCATGGCGGCCTCCCGGCGGCTGGGGGCCCAGGCGGCCCCGGCGCCGGCCCCCGCGGCCACGCCCGCGACCCGGTTTCTCCCGCTGAGGGGAGGGGTCGGGATCTTCACGGGTCGTGGCGGCACCATCGGATGGCTGTCCTCGAGTGACGCGCTCGTGGTCGTGGACACGCAGTTCCCGGACACCGCGCTCACCTGCCTTGGGGGAATCCCGGGAATCGGCAGCCGGACGATCGACGCGACGATCAACACCCACCACCACGCGGACCACACGGGGGGCAACGTGGTCTTCAAGCCGGCGTCCCGGGCGCTGGTGGCGCAGGCCAACGTGCCCAAGCTCCAGTTCGAGGCGGCAAAGCGCGCGGAGCTGGGAACCAAGCCCGACCCGGCCGCCATCGTCGCGAGCCAGGTCTACGCCGACACGACGTTTGCCGATGTCTGGCGCCGGGAGCTCGGCGGCGAGATCGTCACCGCGGAATTCCGGGGGCCCGCCCACACCGGCGGCGACGCGGTCGTCATCTTCGAGAAGGCGAACGTCGTCCACATGGGCGACCTGGTGTTCAACCGGATCTATCCCTTCGTGGACCGGCCCGGCGGCGCGAGCATCCGCGGCTGGATCAAATCGCTCGAGGACTCGGTCGCGGCGTACCCGCCGGACGCGATCTACATCTTCGGCCACGGCAACCCGAAGTTCGGCGTCACCGGCGGCCGCGGCGACCTCCTCGTCATGCGCGACTTCTTCTCCGCCGTCATGGATCACGTTGGGAAGGAGATCGCGGCGGGCCGTGACAAGCCGTCGGTCGTGGGGCTGGAGAACCTCCCGGGGTTTCCCGACTTCCACGTTCCGCTGCCGAACCGGCTCGGCCTGGTCCTCGGGGCGGCCTATGACGAGTTGACCTCGGCGGCCACCTGACCGAGCCTCCGCCATGAGCTTCAAAGCAGTCTTCAAGGCCATCGTGTTCCTGGGAATCCTGTTCGTCATGCTGTACATCGGCATGAACAACGGCCAGTCGGCGGATTTCTACTTCCCCGTGCTCACGCAGAAGAAGATCACGACCACCGCGGCCCTGATCTACTTCGGGATGTTCGCGGTCGGGGTCCTCGCGGGCACCGTGCTCGCGTCGGGCACCGGCAACGCCAGGGGAAAAGGCTGGCCCAAGGGCGAGAAGTGATCCGCGTTGGGGCCCGCGCTCCCGTCCATTGAGCCCTACCGCGCGCCGCGGCGGAGGTTGTCGCACACGATGGCGGCTGCGACCGCCGCGTTCAGCGACTCGGCGCCGCCCCTCCGGGGGATCGTGACGCTGTAGGCGAGGCGCCGCCTCACGTCCTCGGAGAGCCCTCCGCCCTCGCTTCCGATGACGATGACGGCATCGGCGATTCCGGCGATCCCGTGCACGTCGCGCCCCTCGAGCGCGCAGCCGATGACGGGCGCACGCGTCCCCTCGAGGGCTGCGCCGAGGGCTGTGACGATCGTGCGGACGCGCGCGAACGATCCCATGCTGGCCCGGATCACCTTTTGCGAATGGAGGTCCGCGCACTCCGGCGAGAGGAGGACGCGGTCGAGCCCGAACCAGTCCGCGATCCGGAGCATCGTCCCGACGTTGCCCGGGTCCTGGACGCCGTCGAGGGCGAGCGTGAGGCCGCGGTCGAGTTCGCCCGGCTCCAGCGCCTCGCGGCGGATCCTGCCCACCGCGAGCACCGTCGACGGCGTCGGGAAGTGGCTCGCCCGCTCCATCTCCGGCTCGCCGATCTCGTGGGTCTTCCGCCCGGTCCAGGCGCCGGTCCCGTAGATCTTCTCGAAGGGATGGCCGGCCGCCAGCAGCTCGGCCACGATCTTCTCGCCCTCCACGGCGTAGAGGCCGAGCTCCTCGCGGTGCTTCTTGTCCCGGAGCGACCGCAGAAGCTGGAGTTCCGCACGGGTGATCACGGCCTAGCATGGCCGGCGCGCGCGCCGTTTTTCAATTGTTTTGCGGGATGCCCGGCGCGATAGTGCGCGGATGACGCCTCGCAGCCCCCATGCGGCCCACGCACGGCTCCTCGACGAGATTGGGGCCGTCGACTGCGTCGGGGTGGAGGAGCGTGTCGCCAAGTACATGACCCGCAGCATAAAGAAGGCGTCGAAGGTCTGGGGCCTCAGGATGGCGGTCTCCATGACCGACCTGACGACCCTCGAGGGCAAGGACACCCCCGGAAAGATCGAGTCGCTCTGCCGCAAGGCGCTCCACCCGCACGACGACCCGGCCGTCCCCCCGGTCGCGGCGGTGTGCGTCTATCCCTCGATGGTGCGCCACGCGAAGCGCTGGGTCGGCGGGTCCAGGGTGCGTGTCGCGTCGGTTGCCACGGCGTTTCCGTCCGGGCAGACCCACTACAGGACGCGGCTTGCGGAGGTCCGGGGGGCCGTGGCGGACGGGGCGGACGAGGTCGACATGGTGATCAACCGGGGCGCCTTCCTTTCGGGGGACTTTTCCAGGGTCCAGGACGAGATAGCCGGCGTCGTCGAGGCCTGCGGGGCCGCTGCGCTCAAGGTGATCCTCGAGGTGAGCGAGCTCGAGACGTACGACAGCATCCGGGCGGCCTCGTTTCTCGCGATGGGCGCGCTGCGCCCGGGCGACTTCATCAAGACGAGCACCGGCAAGACGTCCCTCAACGCGACGCTGGGCAGCAACCAGGTGATGATCGAGGCGATCCGGGATTTCTACCTCGACACCGCGGTGCCCATAGGGATGAAGCCCGCTGGCGGGATCCGGACGGCGAAGCAGTCGCTCCAGTACCTGATCGCCGTCAAGGAGACCCTGGGGGACGCATGGCTGACGCCGAGGCGCTACCGGTTCGGCGCCACCTCGCTCCTCAACGACCTGCTGCGGCAGATCGAAAGGGAGAGGACCGGGGCGTACCAGGCGCCGTACAGCTTCAGCGAGGCGGCCGAGAGCTACTGACCATGCCCCCCTCGACGACACCACGCGGCAGGGCGCGCGCCGGACTCATCTTCGGGGACCTCTGGGACTTCGACCCGGCGCCCGAGACGGCGGATCCGAAGCTCAAGGAGCGGTACGACCTGTTCATCGACGGCCGGTTCGTGCGGCCGCGGTCCGGCAGGTATTTCGACTCCATCAACCCGGCGAACGAGCGGAAGCTGGCCGACATCGCGCTTGCCGGGACCGCCGACGTCGATGCCGCGTACGCGGCGGCCGCGAGGGCCTTCAGGCCGTGGGCGGCGACGCCGGGGCGCGAGAGGGGGAAGTACCTCTTCCGGATCGCGCGGCTCCTGCAGGACCGGGCGAGGGAGTTCGCGGTCGCCGAGACGATGGACGGCGGGAAGCCGATCAGGGAATCGCGCGACTTCGACGTCCCGATGGCGGCGGCGCATTTCTTCTACCATGCGGGATGGGCGGACAAGCTCGAGTATGTCGCGCCGGGACGCGCCGTCGCGCCGCTCGGCGTCGTCGGCCAGGTGATCCCGTGGAACTTCCCGCTCCTGATGCTCGCGTGGAAGCTGGCGCCGGCCCTGGCCATGGGCAACTGCGTGGTCCTGAAGCCCGCCGAGACCACCTCGATCACGGCGCTCAAGCTCGCCGAGATCCTCCAGGACGCGGGCCTGCCGCCCGGCGTCGCCAACTTCGTCACCGGGGCCGGCGAGACCGGCGCGCTCGTGATGGGGCATCCGGGGGCCGCAAAGGTGGCGTTCACCGGCTCGACGGAGGTCGGGAAGGCGATCATGCGCCAGCTCGCGGGCACCGACCGGAGGATGACCATGGAGCTTGGCGGAAAGGCGGCGAACATCGTGTTCGACGACGCGCCGATCGACCAGGCGGTGGAGGGCATCGTCGACGGGATCTTCTTCAACCAGGGCCACGTGTGCTGCGCGGGCTCGAGGCTGCTCGTCCACGAGCCGGTCGCGGACCGCGTGATATCGAAGCTCAAGGACAGGATCCGCGTGCTGAGGGTGGGCGACCCGCTCGACAAGAACACCGACCTCGGGGCCATCAACTCGAAGGCGCAGCTCGCGACGATCCGGCGCCTCGTGGCCGCCGGCGTCCGGGAGGGCGCCGTCCTGTTCCAGCCCCCCTGCCGGCTTCCAGAGCGCGGCTTCTATTTCCCCCCCACGCTCTTCACGAACGTCACCCAGAGCCACCGGATCGCGCGCGAGGAGATCTTCGGCCCGGTGCTCGCCATCCTCACGTTTCGCACGGTCGACGAGGCCATCGAGAAGGCGAACAACACCCCCTACGGCCTGAGCGCGGGCGTGTGGACGGACAAGGGTTCCCGCATCCTGCGGATGTCGACGGAGCTCAAGGCGGGCGTCGTCTGGGCCAACACCTTCAACAGGTTCGATCCGTCCTCGCCGTTCGGCGGGTACAAGGAGAGCGGCTTCGGGCGCGAGGGCGGCCGCCAGGGCCTCCTCGACTACTCGCGACGCGCATGACCGCACGAGCCAAGAGCCGTATTCCCGTGACGAAGACGCCCAAGGTCTACATCGGCGGCGCGTTCGTGCGGTCCGAGAGCGCGCGGACCTTCAAGATCAGCGGCGCGGACGGGGCGTTCTTCGCGAACATCCCCCAGTGCACGCGCAAGGACCTGCGAAACGCCGTGGAGGCCGCGGCCAAGGCGGGGCCGGGCTGGGCGAAGCGCAGCCCCTACAACCGGGCGCAGATCCTCTACCGCCTGGCCGAGATGATCGAGGCGCGCATCGACGAGCTGATCGGGTCGCTCGTCCGGTTCGGCGCCCGCCGGGAGGACGCGGCGAGGGGGATGTCCGTCTGCGTCGACCGGCTGATCCACTACGCGGGCTGGGCGGACAAGTACGAGCAGCTCCTCGGCTCCGTCAACCCCGTGGCCACCCGCCATTTCAACTTCACGGTGACCGAGCCGATGGGCGTCGTGGGCGTCATCGCCCCGGACAGCCCGCCGCTCCTGGGCCTGATCAGCATGGTCGCTCCCGTCATCGCGAGCGGCAACACGGTCGTCGCGCTCGCATCCGAGAAATTCCCCTATCCGTCGATCCTCCTCGGGGAGATGCTCGCCACGAGCGACCTGCCGGGGGGCGTCGTCAACCTGCTCACCGGCCTCCGCAGGGAGCTGGTCCCGACCTTCGCCACGCACGCGCACATCCGCGCGATCTACGCGTCCGCCGGCGCGGAGGAGCGCAGGGCGCTCAGGCTGGGCGCCGCGGCCAGCGTCAAGCGGGTCCGGTTCGCGGACGAGGCCGGGGCGGCCTGGCTCGAGGACACGGCGCAGGGCCTGGACGCGATCCGCGGATTCGTCGAGTTCAAGACGACCTGGCACCCGATCGGGTCCTGAGGAGCCGGTCGATCTCGCGCCCGCGGGGCATGGAGGGCGCCGTGCCGGGCCGCGTGACCGACAGCGCCGCGGCGGCATTCCCGAACGCCGCGGCCCTGAGGAGGTCGCCGCCGTAGCGGATGAGGCCGGCGGCAAAGCCGCCCACGAAAGCGTCGCCCGCCCCGGTCGTGTCGACGGCGCGCACGCGGTGGCCGGCGATGGCCGTCCAGCCCGTCCCCGTGGACACGAGGCAGCCGCTTCGCCCCAGGGTGACGATGACGGTGGCGACCCCGAGCGTGCGGCACATGCCGTGGATCCCGCGAAGGCTCCTGCCGGGGGGACGGCCGGTCAGCGCCGCGAACTCGGACTCGTTCGGGATCACGATATCGGTCAGCGCCAGGATCCGCCGGTCGAATCCCGGCCCCATGGGCGCGGGATTGAGGAGGGTCGTAGCCCCGAGCCGGCGGGCGAGCCTGAAGGCGTGCCGGTTGATCGCCGCGTTGGCCTCGCCCTGGCAGATGACCACCCGGGCGCCGCGGAGGAGCGCGGCCGGGACATCCCGGGCGGTGATCGCGGCGCTGGCGCCGATGGCGACGATGATCTCGTTCTGGCTTTCGCCATCCACGAGGATGGCGGCCGCCCCGGTGGATTCGCGCGGCTTCGCGGCGAGGCGCGCGTCGATGCCCTCGGAGCGCAGGAATCCCGCGGCCTCCGCGCCAAACGGGTCCTTGCCCACGGCCCCGATGAACCGCGTCCGGGCCCCCGCGCGGGCCGCGGCCACGGCCTGGTTCGAGCCCTTCCCGCCGGGACCCGCCACGAACGTGCCGATGACGGTCTCGCCGGCCGCCGGAAAGCGGCCGCAGCGAAACGAAAGGTCCTTCACGTAGCTGCCGACGACCACCACGCTTGGTTTCATGGGTTTGCTCGCGCGCCTTTCATCCTTCAAACGCGGATGACTTTGTCCATACCGGGGTTCCGGGATGGTCCACCGGAGCCCGCCCTGCGGGCCGGCCGGCCTTTCGACCCTCCGCCCGGACCGCTCGTCCAAAGGTTGCCGTGGGGGGCGCTGCCGGGCATAGTCTTACTGGTCGATGGATATTTCCACGGACATTTCCCTGCCGACGGGCGACGCGGACCAGCGCGAGCACGCGAAGATGAGGCTCTATGTGCTGTTCCAGACGTGCGGGTGGGGGGCCCTGGTGGCGATCACGACATGGACCACGGTGGAGTTTCCGGAACACGACGAATCGAAGTGGGGCATGACCACGTCCCTTGCCGTCATCGTCATGACCTTTGCGGCGGGCCTGCTCATCACCCATGTCCTGCGGCCGCTCATGGATCGGCGGAGATGGAAGCAGCTCGGGTTGCGCTCCCTGCTCCGGCGGCTCATTGGAACCGCGGTCGCCGCGTCGGTCGCCTGGAACGCCTTCGTCTCCACCTGGATTCACGGCATCATCGGCCTGCCCTGGAACACCCAGTATTGGCCGCCGCTGGTCTTCGCGCTGCAGGTGTTTTCGTGGGGCATCCTTCTCTTTGGCTGGCTGTGCCTCTATTACTTCTACCATCTCTTTGACCGGCTGAACCGCTCCGAGATCGAGCGCTTCAGGCTCATGACGAGCGTGAAGGAGGCCGAATTGCGCGCGCTCAAGTCGCAGGTCAACCCGCACTTCATCTTCAACTCGCTCAATTCGCTCCGGGCCCTGGTCGACGAGGACCCCGCGCGGGCGCGCATGGCCGTGACGCAGCTCGCCAACCTGCTCCGCTACTCGCTCCAGAGCGGCCAGCTGGAGACGGTGCCCCTGGAGGACGAGCTCAACGTCGTGAACGACTACCTCGCGCTTGAGCAGGTCCGCCACGAGGAGCGGCTCCGCCTCAGGCTCGACATCGCCCCCGAGGCGCTCCAGCTGCGAATCCCGCCGATGCTCCTCCAGACCCTCGTCGAGAACGCCGTAAAGTACGGGATCACCCTGAGGCCGGAGGGTGGCGAGATCGCGATCGTGGCCCGCAACTCGGGCCGGGCGCTGAGGATCCAGGTGTACAATCCCGGCGAGATCGCGCCGGACAAGCGGGAATCCTCCACCGGAGTCGGCCTTCACAACGCGGCCGAGCGGCTACGGCTGATCTTCGGCGAGGGCGCGACCCTGCGGCTTCGGTCGGACCAGACGCCGGGGCAGGTCGTCGCCGAGGCCGTGATCCCCCTTCCGGCCCATTGATGAAGGCGCTCCTCATCGACGATGAGCGCCTCGCGCGCAACGAGCTTCGCCGCCTGCTTGCTGCGTTCCCGGAGATCCGGATCGCGGGGGAGGCGGTCCATGCCAAGCAGGCCCGCGAGCAGATGGCCGCCCTGAAGCCCGACCTGCTCTTCCTCGACGTCCAGATGCCGGGCGAGACGGGGCTCGAGTTCCTTGCGTCGCTCGAGGCGCCGGTGCCGCACGTGATCTTCACGACCGCCTACGACGAGTTCGCGGTGAAGGCGTTCGAGCTCAACGCGCTCGACTACCTGCTCAAGCCGGTCGACCCGGCGCGACTGGCCACCGCCGTCGAGCGGCTTCCCGGGCGGAAGGACTCCGCCCACCCGAAGGCGGTCTCGGGGCGCCTCGAGGCGGGGGACAAGGTGTTCCTGCGGGAGGGCGAGCGATGCTGGTTCGTCGAGGTGGGCCAGATCCGGATGCTAGAGAGCGAGGGAAACTACACGCGCGTCCACTTCGGCGAGGTGCAGCCGCAGCTTTTCCGGTCGCTGAACGCGATGGAGGAGCGGCTCGACCCGAAGTTCTTCTTCAGGGCGAACCGGCGCCAGATCATCAACATCTCGTGGATCGCCAGGATCGAGCCCTGGTTCAGCGGCGGGCTCCTCGTGGAGCTGAAGGGCGGCGCCAAGGTCGAGCTGAGCCGCAGGCAGGCGCAGGAGTTCCGCGAGCGGATGAGCTTGTAATGCCCCGATCCGCGGGCATCCCCAAGGCATGATCGAGGCAACGCTCCTCACGAAGGTCTTTCACGACAGGAGGAAGGGGGAGATCCGCGGGGCGGACGCGGTGTCGTTCCATGTCGAACCCGGCCGCATCTACGGGCTTCTCGGCGCGAACGGGGCGGGCAAGACGACCACGCTGCGCATGCTCGCGACCCTGCTCAGGCCGACGAGCGGCTCCGCCGTCGTCGCGGGGCACGACGTGGCGCGCGAGCCGGACAAGGTCCGCGCCGACGTCGGGTTCCTCGCCGCGAGCACGGCGCTCTACGCGCGCCTCACCGCCCGCGAGATGATCGCCTATTTCGGCCGGCTGAACGGGCTCGACGAGCCCTCCCTGCGCCTGCGCCTGCGCACGCTCGCGGACGAGCTCGACATGCACGAGTTCCTGGACCGGCGCTGCGACAAGCTGTCGACGGGGATGAAGCAGAAGACGTCGATAGCCCGCACGCTCGTCCACGACCCCCAGGTGATGATATTCGACGAGCCCACGCTCGGGCTCGACGTGATGACCGCCCGCTCGATCATCCGGTTTGTCCGCGAATGCCGCGGCCGGGGCAAGACGGTGCTCTACTCGACGCACGTGATGAGCGAGGCGGAGAAGCTGTGCGACACGATCGGGATCATCCACGCCGGGAGGCTCATGGCCGAGGGAACGCTCGCCGACCTGCGGGCGAGCACGGGCTGCGCGGACCTCGAGGAGTGCTTCATCAAGATCGTTTCGCCGGGGGAACCGGGATGAGCTGGCGCACCATCGGCACGATCTACGCGAAGGAGCTGCGCGACTCGCTGCGCGACCGGCGCACGCTCCTCTCGACGATCGTCATCCCGACCTTCGTCATGCCCGCGCTCGTCATGGGCGTGGGCAAGGTGGCCTCGACGGTGGTCTCGAGGGCGAGGGAGGAGATCCCGCGGGTCATGGTGATCGGGGGCGCCGATTCGCCCGGGATCAGGGCCGAGCTTGAGAAGTCGGGCCGGTTCAAGGTGGAGGCGGCCTCCGCCGACTGGCGAAGCCTCATCTCCGAGAAGAGGGTCCGCGCCGCGGCCGAGATCCCGGCGGGCTTCGAGCAGGCGCTCGAGGCGGGCTCCGCCCCCGCGGTCACGCTGTACGACTACGAGGGCGAGCTGAAGTCGGGCCTCGCGGTGGAGCAGCTGAGGAATTTTTTTGTCGGCCTGCGCGACCGGGCCATCGCGAGGCTGCTGAAGGCCCGGGGGCTGCCGCCGACGATCGCGCGCCCGTTCGAGCTGGAGCAGGCCAACGTCGCGCCCCCGGAGAAGATCGGGGGGAACCTGCTGGGGGGCATCGTGCCCTACCTCATCATCCTGCTTTGCTTCATGGGGGCCATGAATCCCGCGATGGACCTCACCGCGGGCGAGAAGGAGAGGGGCACCATGGAGACGCTCCTGTGCTGCCCCGCCTCGCGCACCGACATCGTCCTCGGGAAGTTCTGCATGGTGCTCACCGGGTCGCTGATCGCGGTGGTCTGCTCGCTCGTTTCGATGGGGATCACGCTCACGGTCGTGGGCGCTTCGTTCGTCGGGGGGCGCCCGGTCCCCGCGGGTCCCGCGGGAGCCGCGCTTTCCATCGACCCGGCGGGCATCCTCGGCGTGCTGGCGATGGTGATCCCGGTCGCGGTGCTCTTCTCCGCGATCCTGTTCACGGTCTCGCTCTTTGCGAAGAGCTTCAAGGAGGCCCAGAGCTACACGGCGCCGCTGGTGTTCATCGTCATCATTCCCGCCATCATCGGCATCCTGCCGGGAATCGACCTCAACTTCCGGCTGGCGCTGTTTCCCATCCTGAACATCTCGCTTGTCTGCAAGGAAATGCTCTCCGGCGTGTGGCACTGGGGGTACATCGCGGTGATCTTCGGCTCCACGGCGCTGTACGCCGCGGTGGCGCTCTCGCTTTCGGTGATGATGTTCAGGCGCGAGGACGTAATCTTCCGGACGTAATTCGGGGCCCATTCGCCAAATGCCGGTGGACTTTCTGTAAAAGCCCGGTAAATTGGGGAGTACGCCCGGGATATTATCAATTGGTAATCCGAAACACGATGTGATCTAATTGCGTCTATACAGGGATTGTGATCCAATTGCATCTAGATACAAACCCATCGAAGCCATGAACACGAACGCCCCGTTCCCCGCCCCCCTTCGGCCCGAGCTCAGCTTGAAACGCCGGGAGCCAGGAACGACGACTCCCCCGATGTCGGTGACGCAGCCCCCGATGTCGTTTGGAAGCCCTCCCCCTTTCGGCAGCGCGGCGCCCTTCGAGGGCGACTCGTCCAACCCTTATGGCTATGCCGCGCTCCAGGCCGCATGGGACAAGCTTTACCGGGCCCGCGCCCTCCTCGAGGCGGAGCAGGCCCATCTGCGCGATGACCGCATCGCGCTCCAGGGCGAGCTGGACGCGCTCGACGTGCGCCGCCAGGCGATCGTCGCGCGCGAGGTGCGCATCCAGCAGCTGGAGATGAAGGCGGCCCTCGACAAGGAGGAGGCGGACGAGGAGAAGGGCGCCGAGTCCACCATGGCGAAGTTGACCCGGGCCCCGTTCGAGATGGCCCGCCAGGTGTTCGGCAAGAAGGATTGATTGAACGCGCCTCCGACGCCTTCCCTCCGCAGGGAGGCGTGACATGGGCGCCCCGCTTTTTCCGCAGCACGTCATTGCGCGCAAGCGCGACGGGAAGGAACTAGACCGCGCGGAGATCGAGGATTTTGTCCGGGGCGCCGTGGACGGCTCCTGGGCCGACTACCAGCTGAGCGCCCTCCTCATGGCCGTCTTCATCCGGGGAATGACCCCGAAGGAGACGGCGGTTCTCACGGAGGCCGTGATGCATTCCGGGATCATTGCCGACCTCTCTGCGATCCGCCTGCCGAAGGCGGACAAGCACTCCACGGGCGGCGTCGGCGACAAGGTGTCGCTCCACCTTGCGCCGATGGTGGCGGCCTGCGGCATCGCGGTGCCGATGATCAGCGGGCGCGGCCTCGGTCACACGGGCGGGACCGTGGACAAGCTCGAGTCCATCCCCGGGTTCCGCGTGGGCCTGTCGCTCTCCGAGTTCCGCGCGCAGGTGGGGAAGATCGGCGTGGCGCTCATCAGCCAGACGGACGAGCTCGTGCCCGCCGACCGCAAGCTCTACGCGCTGCGGGACGTCACCGCGACGGTCGAGTGCATCCCGCTCATCTGCGCCAGCATCCTGAGCAAGAAGCTGGCGGAGGGGATCGATGTCCTCGTCCTCGACGTCAAGTTCGGCCGGGGCGCGTTCATGAAGGACAAGGCGCGCGCGCGCGAGCTCGCCGTCGCGCTCACGTCGGCCGCCAGGTCGATGGGCAAGCAGACCCGGGCCGTCATGACGGCCATGGACGAGCCCCTGGGTCTCACGGTCGGCAATGCGCTCGAGGTCGCCGAGTCCGTCGATTGCCTGAAGGGATCCGGACCCGCGGACGTCATGGACGTCACCTACGCCCTCGGCGAGCAGATGCTCGTCCTCGCGGGGACCGCCAAGGACGCGGCGGACGCGCGCTCCCAGCTCGAGCGGAGCATTTCCTCCGGGGCCGCGCTCGCGAAGTTCCGCGAGGTGGTCGCCGCCCAGGGGGGCGATCCGCGCGTGGCGGACGATCCGGCCGTCCTGCCGGCGGCGCTGATCAAGGTGCCGGTTCCCAGCCCCTCGGACGGCTGGGTCCGGACCGTCGACGCCCTCGGGGTCGCGCTTGCCGCGCTCAGGCTCGGCGCGGGCCGGGCGAAGGCGGGGGACAGCATCGACCCCGCCGTGGGGGTCGCCGGCCTGGCGAAGGCCGGCCAGCGCGTCCATAAGGGACAGCCTCTCTGCATCCTCCACGCGAATGACAAGGGCCGCCTCGCGGAGGCCCATGCGATCCTCGCCCAGTCCATCCTCGTCGGCGCCGGCGCGGTCGCGCAGCCCCCCCGGGTGGGGGAAGTGATCGGCTGAGCGCCGGGGCCCGCGGGTCGCGTCAGGCCTGGCCGCTCTCGATGCCCTCGAGCTTCGCCGCGTCGCGCTCCCATTCCGCCGAGGCGGCCCGAAGCTGGTCGACGACGATGCTCAGCTCGCGGTTCAGGGCCTGGGCCCGCCCCTGGTGGGAATAGGTCTCCGGGGCCTCGAGCTCGGCCGTGATCTCCGCCTGCCTCGCCTCAAGGGCCGAGATCGTCCGCTCCAGCGCGGTGACGTGCGCCTTGATGGCCCGGAGCGGCGCGGACCGCGCCGACCGGATCTCGGCCTCCGCGCGCTTCTGCTCCCTGGTCTTGGGGCCCCCGCGCGGGGCCTCCGCCGCCTGCTTGCTTGGCGCGGGGGCGGCATGGTTCGGGCGCGCATCCGTGAGCCGCGCGGTCAGCGCCTCGCGGGCGCCCGTCGCCTTCGACTTGTCGAGGTAGTAGTCGTAGTCGCCGGCGTAGGGCGTCAGATGTCCCGCGGCGACGTGCAGGACGCCCTTGGCGACGCTGCGGATGAAATGGACGTCATGGCTGATGAAGATGAGCGTGCCCTCGTACTGGCGCAGCGCGTTCACCAGCGCGTCGATGCTGGGGATGTCGAGGTGCGTCGTCGGCTCGTCCATGAGCAGCAGGTTGGGCGGGGCGAGCAGGAGCCGCGCGAGGGCGAGCCTCGACTTCTCGCCCCCGGAAAGGACGCCGACCTTCTTGAACACGTCGTCCTTCCTGAAGAGGAACCCGCCCAGCAGCGTCCGGGCGAGGCGTTCCGTCACGTCCGGGTTCACGTTGCGCATCTCCATCGCCTCCTCGAGGACCGTCCGCCTGGCGTCCAGGTTGTCGAGGCGGTTCTGCGCGAAGTATCCCGCGGTCACGTTGCCGCCAAGCTCGCGCGTGCCCGCCTGGATCGGGATCGCGCCCGCGAGAATCTTGAGGAGCGTGGACTTTCCCGCGCCGTTCGGGCCCACAAGGACGAGCCGCGCGCCGCGCTCGGCGTGGAAATCAAGGCTGCGGTAGACCACGTTCTCGCCGTAGGCCTGGCGGACGCCCTTGAGCGTCACGACCCTGAGCCCCGACCGCGGGGGCTGCGGGAACCGGAACGAGATGCGGCGGATATCCTCCTCGGGCGCCTCGATCGCGACCTCCTTGAGCCGCTCGATCTGCTTCTCCTTCGACTTGGCCCTGGACGCGAGCGAGGCCTTCGCGCCGAACCGGTCGACGAACCGCTGCAGGTGGGCGATCTCGCGCTGCTGGTTCTTGTGCACGGTGACCTGCTGCTCCCGGTGGGCCTCCTTCTGGCGGACGAAGTCGTCGTAGTTCCCGGTCCAGCGGTAGAGCGTCCGGTCGCGAAGCTCGAGGATCCCGGTGCAGAGCGTGTTCAGGAAGGCGCGGTCGTGCGAGATGATGATCAGGCCGCCGGGGTAGCGCTTGAGGTACTCCTGGAACCAGAGGAGCACCTCCAGGTCGAGGTGGTTGGTCGGCTCGTCCAGCAGCAGCAGCGCGGGCTCGCGGACGAGCAGCCGCGCCAGGTGCGCGCGCATGACCCAGCCGCCCGAGAACGTCCTCGCCGGCCGGTTGAAGTCCGCGTCACGGAACCCGAGGCCGGCCAGGATGATCCTGGCCTTGGTCTCGATCCCGTATCCGCCGAGCTCCTCGAACCGGTGGTGCGCGTCAAACTCGCCCTGCATGCTCGCCGGCGAGCCGCCCTTCTCCATGACCCGCAGCTGGTCGCGCAGCTCCACGAACTCCGGGGTGATCGCGGTCGCCAGGTCGAGGACCGTCTCGTCCCCCGCGGGCGCCGTCTCCTGGGGCAGGTAGCCGAAGCTGCCCCCCTTTTCCCAGGTGATCGTCCCGGAATCCACGGGCTCCTCGCCGATGATCACGTTGAAAAGCGTGGTCTTTCCCGCGCCGTTCGGGCCAACGAGCCCGAAACGGTCCTCGCGCTTGATGAATACGGACACATCCTCGAACAATGTCCGTGGACCGTACGACTTTGAGACGTCTGCGAGCGTGAGCATGGGAACCCTGCATTCAACACGCGCCCCATGGGCCTCGTCAATCGCGCCGATTAGGGGTTGTTTCGGACGCCCTGGGCGGCATTTTTTGGGTGCGGGCGGCCCGGCGCCGGCAAGAATCAGCGCCACGATGCTCGACGAGGAGTTCATCCCAATCGCCATCCGGGAGCTTGAACGGCTGAAGGGCCTTGCCGACCGGGCGATCTCCCAGCTGCCCGCCGACCGGCTCTTCGAGATCCCGGGCGACGGCGACAACAGCGTCGCGGTGATCATGAAGCACGTCGGCGGCAACATGTGCTCCCGGTGGCGGGACTTCCTCACCTCCGACGGCGAGAAGCCGGACCGCAGGAGGGACCTGGAGTTCGTGATCGCGCCCGACGACTCGCGGGACGCCGTCCTTGCCCGGTGGAACGAGGGATGGGCCGTGCTGTTCGCCGCGCTCGCGCCGCTTCGCCCGCAGGACCTGGGGCGGACGGTGACCATCCGGCGCGAGCCGCTGACGGCGCTCCAGGCCATCAGTCGCCAGCTCACCCACTACGCCTACCACGTCGGGCAGATCGTCTACCTGGCGAAGCATTTTGCCGGCGCGCGATGGAAAACCCTGAGCATTCCGCCGGGCGGGTCGGAGCCGTTCAACGAGGCCCCCAAGAAATATATCGGGAATGCCTAGAGGGAATGCGGCGCGTGGAGGCCGGCAAAAGCGGAGGGAGGCCAAATCGCAACGGTGCCGAATTTGGGTGGCAACGCGGTTCGGCAACGTTCACGCTTTTGGCGCACACATATCGTCATGAGCGCAAAATTCCGAAAGCATCTCCCCGAGGTGGTCAACGCGCGCATCGCGCGGTCGAAGGGTCCGATTTCAAGGTTTCTTGCGCGCCACTACCGCCATTTCAACTCCGCCGCGCTCCTGGACGCGGCGAAGGGATACGACGCGCACCTCAAGGCGGGCGGCAAGATGCTCGTGACGCTCGCGGGCGCGATGTCCACGGCGGAGCTGGGCATCTCGCTCGCCGAGATGATCCGCCGGGGCAAGATCCACGCGATCGTGTGCACCGGCGCCAACCTCGAGGAGGACATGTTCAACCTGGTCGCCCACGAGTACTATGAGCGCGTCCCGGACTACAGGAACCTGACGCCGGGCGACGAGCAGGCGCTCCTCGACCGGCACATGAACCGGGTCACCGACACCTGCATCCCGGAGAAGGAGGCGATGCGGCGCATCGAGGAGATCGTGCTCGGGGAATGGGTGGCCGCGGACCGCTCGGGGGAGCGCTGCTTCCCGCACGAGTTCATGTACAGGATCCTGCGCGGCGGGAAGCTCGGCAAGTCGTTCCAGATCGACCGGAAGAACTCGTGGCTCCTGGCGGCCTGCGAGAAGAACCTCCCCATCGTCGTCCCGGGCTGGGAGGACTCGACCCTGGGCAACATGTTCGCGTCCCACGTCATCACCGGCGTCGTGAAGAACGTGCACACGGTGCGCTCGGGGATCGAGTACATGGCCGAGCTCGCCGGGTGGTACAAGAAGACCGCCAGGACGCTCGGGACCGGCGAGGGCTCGATCGGGTTTTTCCAGATTGGCGGCGGGATCGCGGGCGACTTCCCGATCTGCGTCGTCCCGATGCTCCACCAGGACCTGCGGCAGACGGGCATCCCGCTATGGGGGTATTTCTGCCAGGTCAGCGACTCGACGACCAGCTACGGCAGCTATTCGGGCGCCGTGCCGAACGAGAAGATCACCTGGGGCAAGCTGGGCGCGTCCACGCCGAAGTTCATCGTCGAGTCGGACGCCACGATCGTCGCGCCGCTGATATTTGCCTGGGTGCTCGGCGAGTGACGATGCCGAACCGGCTCGCGGGCTCGGCGTCGCCCTACCTGCTTCAGCACGCGGACAATCCGGTGGATTGGTTCCCGTGGGGCCCGCAGGCGTTTGAATCCGCGCGCAGGCGGGACGTCCCCATCTTCCTCTCGGTGGGCTACTCGACCTGCCACTGGTGCCACGTGATGGCCCACGAGTCGTTTGAGGACGGCGCCATCGCGGCGGTGATGAACGAGCATTTCGTCTCCATCAAGCTCGACCGGGAGGAGCGGCCCGATGTCGACCGGGTCTACATGTCGTACCTGCAGGCGCTCACCGGCCAGGGAGGCTGGCCGCTCAGCGTGTGGCTGACGCCGGACCTCAAGCCGTTCTACGCCGGGACGTATTTCGCCCCGGAGGACAGGCAGGGACGCGCCGGCTTCCCGACCATCCTCCGGGCGATCGCCCGCGGCTGGAGGGAGGACCGGGCCAGGCTCGTCGGAGAGGCCGATCGCGTCGTCGAGGCGCTCAGGGAGCGCGCGTCGGAAGGGGCGGCGCCGGGGGCGGTCGCGACGTTTGCCGAGGCCGCGGGCGCGGCGTTCGAGAAGGGCTACCAGTACTACGCGGAGAACTTCGACCCCCGGAACGGCGGCTTCGGGGGCGCGCCCAAGTTCCCCCGGCCATCGAACCTCGCGTTCCTGCTCCGGTGCGCGGCGCTGCAGGGCCTGGCAAGCGAGGCGGGGGTCGAGGCGGCCGGGATGGTCGCGCGCACCCTCGGCGCGATGGCCCGCGGGGGCGTCCACGACCATATCGGCGGCGGCTTCCACCGCTACTCCGTGGACGCCGAGTGGTTCGTCCCGCATTTCGAGAAGATGCTCTACGACCAGGCGCAGATCGCGTCCTGCGCCCTGGAGGCGTGGCAGGCGACCGCCGACGAGCGGTCCGCGTGGCTCGCCCGGGCCACCCTCGACTACGTGCTGCGCGACATGACGGCGCCGGGCGGCGGCTTCTATTCCGCCGAGGACGCGGACTCGCCGGGCACGGACGGGCAGGGGTCGGTGGAGGGCGCCTTCTATGTCTGGACGCTGGCCGAGGTGGAGCGCGCGCTCGGCCCGGACGCCGCCTTCGCGGCAGGCCACTTCGGGATCAGGCCCGAGGGCAATGTCCCGAAGGGCCTGGACCCCCACGGGGACTTCTCGGGCCGGAACATCCTGGCGCAGGCGCGATCCCTCGGGGAATCGGCGAAGCTCCACGGGCTGGACCCGCAGGCGGCGAACGACCTCCTTGTGTCGTGCCTCGGGCGCCTGCTGGCCGCGCGATCGGCGCGGCCGCGGCCGCACCTGGACGACAAGGTCGTGGCGGGCTGGAACGGGCTCATGATCTCCGCGCTCGCGCGGGCGGCCGTCGTCCCCGCCGAATCGCTGGCCGACAGGCGGGCGGCCTACCTCGCCGCGGCGCTCAAGGCCGCGGCCTTCGTGGAACGGGAGCTCTTCAACCTGCCGGGCGGCCTGCCGCGCCGTTCGTGGCGCCGCGGCGAGGGTTCGGGGGCCGGCTTCGCGGAGGACTGCGCCTTCCTGGTCCAGGCGTGGCTGGACCTCTACGAGGCGACATTCGACGCCGGATGGCTTGTCCGCGCGGAAGGTCTGCAGCGGGTGATGGACGAGCAGTTCTGGGACGCCGCAAAGGGCGGCTATTTCAACTCGGCCGCGGGGGCCGCGGATGTCGTGGTGCGGCTCAAGGAGGACTATGACGGGGCGGAGCCCGCGGCGACCTCGGCGGCCGCGATGAACCTGTTCAGGCTCTCGGCGCTCACGGGGGACGAGGCCATGCGGGAGCGCGGCCGGCGCGCCATCGCTGCGTTCCGGGGACGATGGGAGGAGGCGCCGCACGCGATGCCCCAGTTGTTGTGCTCGTTCGAGTCCGCGCTCGAGCCGCCCCGCCACGTGATCATCACCGGCGATCCTGCGTCGCCGGATTTCGCAGAGCTGGCCGCCGTGGTCCACGAAAGCCTCGGCCCACGCCGCGCGCTGGCGGCGCTCGACGGCTCCCCGGACGCGCGGGCCTTCCTGTCGGCGCGCTCGCCATGGCTCGCCCAGATGGGCGCCGGCGAAACAAGGCCCACGGCATACGTCTGCGAGGCGCACGCCTGCCAGGCGCCGGCGCGCACGCCGGATGAGCTGAGGAGGGCGCTCGGTCGCCCGGCCGCGGCGTCCTGAACCCCAAAATACCCATTGTTTACAATACGAATTGTTTACATGGGGGTCTTGGGCGCCCTAGATTGCCCCATTACCCATGAAAGTCCTAGCTGTTGAAGACGACAAAGCGTCCCTGGCGATTTTGTGCCGTTCGCTGGAGCGGCTGGGGCACGAGGTGATCGGGACCGAGGACGGCGAGGAGGCGTGGAAGGCGTGGCTCAAGGAGAAGCCCCGCGTGGCCGTGAGCGACTGGCAGATGCCCAAGCTCGACGGGCTCAAGCTCTGCAGGCGTTTCCGCGCGCAGCAGGGCCAGGAGTACCTCTATTTCATCCTGCTCACCGGAACGGGGGCGACCGGCCAGAACCGCCGGGCCGCCGCGGAGGCCGGCGTGGACGACTTCCTGACGAAGCCCATCGACCTGTCGGAACTCTGGATGAGGCTTCGTGTCGCCGAGCGGATCCTCACCTACACGACCCAGGTGCACCGTCTCGAGGAGATGATGCCGATGTGCTCCTACTGCAAGAAGATCAGGGATGACCGGAACTACTGGCAGCAGATCGAGAGCTACATCAACGAGCGCACCGGCACCGAGATCAGCCACTCGGTCTGCCCCGACTGCTACCAGCGGGTCGTGATCCCCGAGCTCGACCGCCTGAAGCGCGAGGCGCTCAAGCCGGCCCCCGCGCGCAAGCCAACCGCCGCCGTCAGAAGGCTGCGGTGAGCATCTCCTGGGCGCCCGGCTGGATCGTGCGCTCCCCGAGGGCCGTGCACTCGATCTCGTCGTTCTTGTAGAGCTTGAACCTGACGGCCGCTGACGCGGCCTTGGTCTCCCAGCGCCACTTGCCGATCGAGATGAACGTCATCTGCACGCCCTTGTCCCAGCTCAACCCCGGGCCCTCGCCGCGGATGCAGAGGCGGTTGCCGATCCCGATATAGGCGGTGACGACGAGGCGCGTGCCGCCGTCTGCCGGCGCCGCGGCCTCGGCGGTCCCCGTCGCCGACGGGGACTGGGACTCGAGGATCAGGTCCTGCCCGGCCTCTGCCGTCGGCGCGGGCTTCCTCGGGGCGCGTTTGCGCGGCGCGGCGATCTCGGGAGCCGGCGCGGGAGCGGGAGCGGGCGGAGGCGCGGCCTCGGGCGCGGCCTCGGGCGCGGCTTCGGGCTTGGCCTCTGCCTCGGGTTTCACCTCGGGTTTGGCCTCTACCTCGGGGTTGGTCTCGGGAGCGGGTTTCGCCTCGGGCAACGGTTTCGCCTCGGGCGCGGGCTTCGCTTCGGGCGCGGCCGGCTGGAAGGGCGGGACCGGGGGTATCACCGCCGGCCGGATCTCGACGATCTCGCTCGCCAGCACGGGAGGCACCTCCAGGGCGACCGGCGGAATGAACGCCTCGGAGCGGGCCTGGGGGAAAGACTTGGGAGCGGCCGCCTCGAAATCGGTGACGGTTCTGGCGATTTTCTTCGCCACGGATTCCAGCCTCGCGGCGGACTCGCCATCATCCTTCTTCGCTTCGGCGAGGCGGGCGAGGAGCTCGGCCATCTTCTCCTGGATCTGGTGGGCGACCTTGTCGGACTGGTTGAAATTCTCCTGGGCTATCCCCGCCAGCCGGTCGAGGCCGCTGGCCGCGATCGCGATCTGCTCCGCTGAGGAGGTGACGGTGACGGCCAGCGCCTGCAGCGCGCGCTGGCGGTTGTCGAGGGCCTCCTCCTGCCAGCGCACATAGTCCGTGATGAAGGGGAAGGCGCCGAGCACGGTCGCCACGACCGCGCAGACGACGATCGCCAGCAGCGGCATGCCCCTGACGGGGTGGGCCGACTGGCTCCACACGATCCATATCGCGACGACCAGGGTGACGTCCCCCGCCAGGAAAATCCACTTGGGCAGCTTCGGCGTGTCGCTAGGTAGGTTCATGGGGTTTCGGCCGGATTTTTTCTGCGGCTTGGGGCCGCTTATTTCAACATGGAAACGCGCTCCGGGGACGAACTCCGCCCGAAATGCGCGGCGACGGCGGCGACGAGTCTGTCCCACTGTGCCGGGTTGAGGTCGCGCTTCCTGCCCGGCGAGACCTGCCGGTGGTCGGCGAGGCGGTCGGGGGCCCACCCGAGCCGCGACCACCGCGACTCGAGCCATTCCAGCGCCGATGCGAGCTGCGGGCCGGAAAGGGGCGCCGCATCGGTGTCGCCGGCGAATGCCACCCCGAGCATGAAGTCGTTGCACCGGTCGCGGCCGAGGAACCGGGAGGCGCCGGCGTGCCAGGCGACCTCCCCGTCGGGGACGAGGGTGCACCGGGTCCCGTCGGCGTCGATGAGGCAATGGTAGCTCACGCGGCTCCCCGGGTTGAGCATCCTCTCAATCGTCTCCCCGAAGCCGAGCTCGCTGTGGTGGAAGAGCGCGCCAAGCCTCTCATGCGGCGCGGGATCCCGGTTGGGGGAGAGCCGCTCGAATTCCCTGAAGGCCATCGGGCGCGCGGGGCTATACGCGATGCCACGCCGTGACCGAGAGCCCGAAAAGGAAGCCTATCCGGACCGCGCCCTCGAGCGTCAGCACGACGAGGATCTTCTTCAGGCCGCAGTTCCGGCGGATCGAATACCCCGCGACGGTCGCGGCGACCAGGCAGAGCGAGTACACCCGCCCCGTCGGCGTCGCCAGGAGCGCGAGGGTCCACAGGGCATAGACGAAGAGGCCCGCGGTCCAGAGGAACGCGACCCCTTCGCCGGGCCCCATCTCGCGGGGGTCGGCGCCGCGGGCGATCTGCTTGATCCCGACATAGCGCTCGCTGATGGCCAGCTGCCACGCCTCGAATGCGAGGAAAAGGGGCGCCAGGAGCGGAAGGCTGTTCACTTCCCGAGCATGCCCCCTTCGGGGCCCGGCGACAATCCAGTTCGCGGGAGTTGCGCTTGCGCCCCGCTCCGCGCTTGTCCAACCTCCGGGCAACGTGCCGATACGTACTGTCATTATCGATGATGAGGTCGTATTCCGCCAGATGCTGGCCTCCGCCCTGAGCCGCGTGCGCGGCCTGGTGGTGGCGGGTGCTTTCAAGGACGGGAAGTCGGGTCTGGAGCACTGCCTCAAGGATCCGCCCGGGCTCCTGGTCGTCGACCTGTACCTGCCGGGGATGCACGGCCTCGAGGTGGTCCGCGAGGTCCGGGCAAAGCTCCCGAACACGCGGATTCTGGTCCTGACCGGCCACCCGGACGGCGACCTGCCGGCCCGCCTCATCGCCCAGGGCGTCCACGGGTTCGTGGACAAGAGCGCGCCGCTCAACTACGTGCTGCAGGCGATCGAGTCGGTGATCGCCGGGGGCATGTTCTTCGCGGCCCACATCCCGCCCAAGCCGACCGGCTCCGCCCAGTTTCCCAAGGTCGAGCCCTCGGTGAAGGCGGGCCCGCAGACGACGTCCGTGGGCGCCGTCGAGACGCTTTCCGCTCGCGAGCTCGAGGTCGCGCGCCTCGTGGCCGAGGGCTATTCCTCGAAGGAGATCGCCGACCGGCTGGACCTGAGCGTGCGCACGGTCGAGAAGCATCGCGCGAACATCATGGACAAGATCAAGGTGACCGAGGTCGCCAGCCTCGTCCGGTGGTGCGTGCAGGCGGGCATCGTGAAATCCTGAGCGCCGGGCCCGTCCCCCGGCCCGTCAGTCGGCGTACTTTCGCAGCTCGGCCGCGAACGAGTCGAATTCCGCGATCGCGGCCTTGAGGTCGTCCTGGCTGAGCGGGGCGCCGGGCTGGGCCAGCTTGTCCTCGATCACGGAGATATGCTCCGAAAGCTTGTCCGCCCCCATGTGCAGGGCGCTGCTCTTCAGGCCGTGGGTGATCCTCATCTGGTCCTGGCGGCTGCTGATACCGAGGCTGCGGATCGAGTCCGGAAAGCTGTGGAGGAAGAGCCGGACGATCTCCCTCGTGGCGTCATCGCCGACGAGCAGGGCAAGGTCCTTCAGGGCCAGGTTCGGGGGTGGCGTGCTCAACACCACAATGGCCGCCCATAATGGGTCCGGCGGCAATCGATTAATTTCGCCCTACCGCCGCTTTCGCCTCGTCTTCCCCGCCGCCGGGGGTGTCCGCACGGCCGCCGTCGCCGGGTCCTCGGCGGCCCTGAGGGCCTCCTTTTCCGGGGCAAGCGACCCGGGCTCGGGATAGAGGTGCCATTTGCCGTCCGCCTTGTGCGCGTGGATCTCGGGCAGGAAGCGCAGGTCCCACTCGACAAGCATCTGAAAATACTGGCTCCGGCCGAATTTCAGAGCGCGGTAGCGCGACTCGATGCGCGCCCACATTTCGTGGGTGAAGGAGATTCCCTGGGAGCGTGTGGTTTGGCCCATGCGCAACTATTGCGAATCATTGAAAGCGTGTTGACGCATTTCATCTGAAAACGGTTGCGAGCCGTAGTCCCCCGTTTTCAACGGCATCCGCGGAACCGGCCCCGCGGGCGCCCTCCGCGCCCCGCCCTAGTGGGAGCCTTCCGAGTCAAGGTCGCCCGGCTTGAGGAGGGGCGCGAACGCCGCCTTGTTGGAGGCCTTCATGTACGCCTCCTTCGCCTCGATCGTGCCGTCCTTCACCCGGTTCATGAGGCTCGTGTCCATCAGGACCATCCCCTCCGAGCCGCTGCCCTCGATGATGGCCCGGATGTTCGCGATCTGGCCGCTGCGCACCGTGTTGGCCAGGGCCTCGTGCTGGAGCAGGATCTCGTGGACGGCGCACCGGCCCTTGGGGATTTTCCTGCAGAGCAGCTGGGCCACGATCCCGGCGAGGCAGCCGGCCAGCATCACCCGCACCTGGTTCTGGTCGTCCGAGGGGAACGCGTTGATGATCCGGTCGACGGTCTTCGGCGCGTTGTTCGTGTGCAGCGTCCCGAACACGAGCATGCCCATCGAGGCGCAGCTCAGCGCGAGCTTGATCGTCTCCAGCTCGCGCATCTCGCCGACGAGCAGGATGTCGGGGTCGTGGCGCATGGCCCCCTTGAGGGCGGACGCGAACGTCTCCGTGTGCTCGCCGACCTCGCGGTGCACGATGACGCTCTTCTTGACCGGGTGCACGAACTCTATCGGGTCCTCGATCGTGATGATGTGCCGGGACAGGTTCGTGTTGATGTAGTCGATCATCGCCGCCAGCGTCGTCGACTTGCCGCTGCCGGTCGGCCCCGTGACGACCACGAGGCCCTCGTTGAGGTGGCAGAGCTTCTTGATGGCCTCGGGCAGGCCCAGCTGCTCGAACGAGAGGATCTTGGCCGGAATCTCGCGGAACACGGCCGCCTGGCCCCAGTGGTTGTAGAGAAAATTGCCGCGGAACCGGGCGAGGCCGGGGATCTCGTAGGCGAGGTCAAGGTCCCGGCGCGCGAGGAAGTCGGTCCAGCGCCTCTCGGGCACGATCTCCTTCAGCATCCTGGACATCTCCTCCGCGGTGAGAAGCTTGTCGCCGATCGGCTGGATCGAGCCGGACACCCGGGCCTTCGGCGGCAGGCCCACCGCGATGTGGAGGTCCGAGCCGCCCAGGCCGACCATCTTTCTGAGGAGGGAGTCGATCTCGGCCATGGCGGGGTCAGGTGATCCTCGCGCGGATCACGCGGTTCGAGATGTTCGCAAGGGCGATCTCCTTCGTGATCTTGCCTTCCTGCCAGAGCCCGAAGACCACCCCGTCCATGAGGCACATCCCCTCGCGGACGCCCGTCTCCATCGCGTTGCGCAGGCCCGTCGTCTTGCCGTCCCGGACAAGGTTCGCGATGGCCATGACGTTGACGAGGATCTCGCAGGCCATCACGAGGCCGCCGGCCTTCGCCGGCAGCAGCCGCTGGCAGAGGATCCCGCGCAGGCTCTCGGCCACGCTCGAGCGGATCTGCGACTGCTGCAGGGCCGGGAACACGTCCAGCAGCCGGTTCAGCGTGGTGACCGCGTCGCTGGTGTGCATGGTCCCGATCACCAGGTGGCCGGTCTCGGCCGCGCTCACCGCCATCTCGATCGTCTCCAGGTCGCGCAGCTCCCCGATCACGATGATGTCGGGGTCCTCCCGCAGCGCCCCCTTGAGGGCCGTGAAGAACGTCTTCGTGTGCTCTCCCACCTGGCGCTGCGTCACCGTGCAGCCCCTCGCCACCTGCACCACCTCGATCGGGTCCTCCACCGTGATGATGTGGTCCCTGCGGGTCTCGTTGAGGTAGTCCACCATCGAGGCGAGCGTCGTCGTCTTTCCCGATCCCACGGGGCCGGTCACGAGGACGAGGCCGTTGTGGTAGCTCAGCAGGCGCTTGAGGGTGTCGAGGTGGGAGGCGAACCCGAGCTCCGACATCGACTTGGTCTCCCTCGGCACCATCCGGTACGAGCCCGCGGCGCCGTCCTTGTGGAACATGAGGTTGACGCGGTACCGCTCGTTGGGCCCGAGAGCCAGCGCGTAGTCGAGGTCCTTCTTCTCCAGGAACTCCGTCCTCTCCGTCGGCGAGAGGAGCGCGGTATTGAGCCGGAGCGCCTCGTCCGCGGTGAGCGAGTGCTCGTTGATGAAGGCGAGGGCTCGGTCCTTCCGGACGAACGGGCGCCTCCCGGTGCACATGTGGAGGTCGCTCGCCCCGTGGAGCACCGTGGCGGTCAGCAGGTCCCTCAGGCCCTGGGCGAGCTGCTTTTCATCCATCTTGCCGATGGCCTCGAAGGCGAACGAGGGCGGCGGCCCGGCGACGGCCTTCTTTTGCGCGACAGCCACGATGTCCTCGACGAAGTCGTCGGCCGCCACGAACGGATCCGTCGCGGGCGGCCCGACCTTGGCCTTGATCGACGCCCTGCCGGCCAGCTTCTCGAGCATCTCGACATCCGTGACGATCTCGTCGTCGATCAGCTTCTGCGCGAAATCCAGCATGCCGGGCTGGTTTCCCAGCTCGACCTTCACCTTCACGCATTGCGCCCGGGTGAAGAATCCCTGGTCGATGCCGAGCCGGACAAACCAGAGGATGTCGGGATGTAATGGGGGCGGTGGCACGCGTCCCGATCATGCTGCGGGGTAATGGCCTGCCATGCGAGCATCCAATGCGCCGGGGACGGGCGCCGGCGGGGGCAGATTGGGAGGTTGCAAACCCGGGGGTTTGCAGGGAGGGTGGGGCTTTCATCCAGACAACATGCTACGGAAGTTTATTGCCAGGCTGCGCGAATCGATCGCGCCCACCCCGAAGAAACCAGCCCACGTCGCGCCCCAGGCAGCGGCGACGCTCCGCAAGCCGGACCCAGCAGGCGGCGGCCGCCCCCATGGGCAGGCCCAGAGGGAGAGGGGGCAGCCACGGGTCCAGGGCCAGGGACGGGTCCAAGGCCAGGGACAGGGACGGGTCCAAGGCCAGGGACGGGGACAGGGACAGGGGCAGGGGCAGGGCAGGCCGCAGGGTTCCCAACAGGGGGGGGCCCCCAAAGGCAACGCCCAGGAATTCCGCCCGAGGCATGAGGAGCGGCGCCCCGAGGGCCGCGGTCCCGCGAGGCCCGCGCACGGCCGCCAGGGCGACGGGCGCAGGCCGCGTCCCGCGCGCGACGATTTCGAGCACCCGCGCAGCGGGCCGGACAAGCCGCTGGTCCATGTCGACGTCCCCAAGATGGACACGCCGTTCACGAAGCTGGGCCTCAACGACGCCCTCGCGTACGCCGTCCAGGAGAAGGGCTACACGGAGCCCACGCCGATCCAGGTCCAGGCGATCCCGCTGATCCTCGAGGGCCGCGACGTCATCGGCTCGGCCCAGACCGGCACGGGAAAGACGGCCGCCTTCGCGCTCCCGATCATCCAGCGCCTGGCGGCCCACGGCTCGATGCGATGCCTCGTGCTCGAGCCCACGCGCGAGCTCGCGCTCCAGGTCGAGGAGGCCTTCCACAAGTACGCCATGTTCACGGACCTGAGGGTCACGATCGTCTACGGCGGCGTCGGCTACGGCAAGCAGACGGACGACCTGCGCCGCGGGATGGACATCCTCGCCGCGACTCCCGGGCGGCTGCTGGATCACCTGGAGCAGGGGAACTGCTCCCTGGACAAGATCGAGATCCTCGTCCTCGACGAGGTCGACCGGATGCTCGACATGGGATTCCTGCCCGACGTGAGGCGCATCGTCCAGAAGTGCGCCAGCAACCGCCAGACGCTGTTCTTCACGGCGACCCTCCCGCCGGAAATCGAGCAGCTTGCCGGCTGGGCCCTGCGCAACCCCTCCAAGGTGGAGATCGGCCGCCACAGCGCCCCCGCGGAGACGGTCGCCCATGCGTTCTACCCGGTGGTCGCCCAGCAGAAGTTCGACCTGCTCCAGCTCCTGCTCGAGAAGACCGACTTCAAGAGCGTGCTCATCTTCTGCCGCACCCGGATGGGCGCCGACCGGATCGCGGGGCGCCTCCTCCAGAAGGGGCACAGCGTCGGGGTGATGCATTCCGACCGGAGCCAGCGCGAACGCGTCGAGGCGCTCGAGGGATTCAAGAGCGGCAAGAACGAGGTGCTCGTCGCGACCGACATCGCGGCCCGCGGCCTGGACATCGCGGGCGTGTCCCACGTGATCAATTACGACGTGCCCGAGAATCCCGAGGACTACGTCCACCGGATCGGCCGCACCGGCCGGGCCCACAACACCGGCGACGCGTTCACGCTCGTCACCGAGGACGACGTGAGGGATGCGCGCAGCATCGAGCGTTTCATCGGCGCGTCGGTCGAGCGCAAGAAGATCGAGGGATTCCCGTACGTCTACTCGGCCCTCTTCGACCAGAAGGTGCTGGACGAGGCGGTTCCGAAGGCCGCCGGCCGCCTGCACCGCGGGTCGAGGCGCTAGGGCGGCGCCCGTCAGTCGGTCCCGTTGATGAGCCTGTAGGCCGTGGCCGCCACCAGCGCGCCGACGACCTCGCCGGCGATGAGCACCCACAGGTTGCTCCACAAGGAAAGGCCCATGATGCTGATCCCGGTCGCCACGGCCGGGTTGAACGCGCCGCCCGACACGCCGCCGACGGCGAAGGCGCCCACCATGATCGTCATCCCGATGGCGACGCCGTAGAAGTGGTTGCCCATCGTCGCTTTCGTCGTCGCGACGTTCAGGACCACCCAGCAGAGGGCGAATGTGAAGAGGAACTCGGCGACGAACGCCGGCCTCCACCCGGCCAGCACGAGCGGCTGCGCCGCGCCCGGCATCTTCATCTTGTGGACGATCCAGGCGGCGAGGCACGCGGCCGCGATCTGGGAGATCCAGTAGGGAAGCACATCGAGGATGTCGCATTTTCCCCGGAGCCACACCGCCAGCGTCACCGCGGGGTTGAAATGCCCGCCGGAGACATGCCCGCCCGCGAAGACCATGACCATGAGCGAGGCGCCGATCGCGATGGGGGCGAGGGCGCCCGCGCCCGGGGCGATGACCGTGCTCCCGACCGTGAACACCAGGAAGAACGTGCCTATGAACTCGACGATGTATTTTTTCATCTTTGGGGGGATGGCAGACAGTACGGGATGCCGGCCCGCGAACGAGCGCTTTTTTGGGGTTGCGGGCCGCCCGGATTCGGGCGTCGTTGCGCATTCCCATGCGACTTCAGATCCCCGATGGCGACTTCAGCGGCTACATCTTTGACCTCGACGGGACGCTCGCGGACACGATGCCGCTCCATTACCTCGCCTGGGACCGGGCGATGCGCAACGCGGGGCTTGAGGGAAAGCTGGACGAGAACTATTTCTACGCCCTCGGCGGGGTGCCGTCCCGGCGGGTCGCGGAGCTCCTTGGCGTCCACCACGGCCTCAAGCTGGACCCGGTGCGCGTCTACAAGGACAAGGAGGCCGTGTTCATGGGGTCGCTGCAGAAGCTGGAGCTGATCGGCCCGGTGGTCGACTACGCGAGGAAGGTCAGCAAGGTGCGGCCGGTCGCGCTGGCGTCCGGCGGCACCAGGGACGTCGTCCACAGCACCCTTGCGAAGACGGGCCTCGCCCCCCTTTTCCCCATCGTCGTGACCGCCGACGACGTCGAGCACGGCAAGCCCGCGCCGGACATGTTCCTCCTCGCCGCGCGCCGGATGGGGGTTGCGCCGGGGGGCTGCCTCGTGTTCGAGGACGGGCAGCCCGGGATCCGGGCGGCCGAGGCCGCCGGGATGAAATGGGTCTTCGTCGCCAGCCGGCCGTCAGGGTGACTGCGGCGCGCGGGGATCGTAGGCCGCGAGCGAGACGGCGTCCCCGACCTTGAGCCGCGCGCTCCCGGCCGCGTTGGCGAAGTTCCGGGACAGGACGGTGCGTCCCTCGGCGTCCGGAAAGGCGATCCAGGCGTCGTTCTTCACGTCGCTGTAGGTGCGGCCGTAGAGGGCGCGGTAGGCATGGCCGCCGGCCTCGAGCTGGAAGAAGGTCATCGGCGCGATGCCCGCGGACTCGAAGTCCGCCGCCTGGGCCTCGAGGAGGATGTTGCCGTACACCGCGTCCACCTCGGCGACCCGGGTGTCGAAGCCGCGTTTGTCGGGATGCGGGACCGCGGTCGACGGACCGGGATCGGGCGGCACCGTGGCGTCGTAGTACGGCGTGTTCTCCCTTGGCCGGGGCAGCGCCTCGCGGCCGCGGTCGATCCAGTCGCCGAGCGCGCGAAAGGCGCCCAGGCGCTCGGCCTGGTTGATGTTGGTGTGGCCCTCGCGCGAGATGAGAAAGAGCGCGGGCTGGACCACCGGCTCGGGCCGCGCCACCAGGGCGGTCAGGTAGGCCTTCGCCTCCCTGGACTCGCGCAGCGTCGCCACGAACAGGAGCGGGATCCGCGGCAGCAGCGACAGGCCCACCCTCATGTCGGGCTCCTTCGCGTAGAGCGTGGCGTCGAAGACGACCGCGCCCTGGTAGGGACCGGGGTCGCGCTCGGCCATGATCGTCACCACCAGCCCCCCGATCGACTCGCCCTCGAGGATGACGCGGTCGGGATCGCCATAGGCGTTGGCGATGTACGCGCGCAGCGCGTCGAGGTCGGCGATCGCGTCGCCGACGATCAGCCCGTTCCTGCGGTAGCTCGTCGTCGCGACCATCCACCCCTCGTCGAGGAGCGCCTTGTTGGAGGGCCGCTCGGGATGGAGGTCCGCGACCAGCGGCGCCGAATCCGGGCGGTAGCCGTGGGCGAGCAGGAGGAGGTCGTGGTTCCACGCGCCGGGGGGATTCGCGATGGCGAATTTCGCGGTGCCGATCTGGCCGGTGTCGACCTTGATCGGCGCGGCGAAGGCGAATGCGGAATCGGCCGGATTCAGGGCAAATCCAAGGACCAGGAGCGGCAGCAGGGGCGCGCGATGAAAAGGCCTGTTCAGCGGCAAGGGTTCACGGTAGCCCGGCGCGGCCGTCGAAGGCGAATCCCTTTTGCCTTTCGCTGGGGTCCCGGTTCAATTCCAATGACTCCCCAAGACCCGTGAAACCCGCGTCGCTGGCAAAACCCTACGTCCTCTCGCTCCCCGAATACGTGCCGGGCAAGCCCATCGACGACGTTGCCCGCGACCTGGGGCTGGACCCGTCGGGGATCATCAAGCTCGCCTCCAACGAGAATGCATTCGGGCCGTCTCCCCTCGCGGCGGCTGCGGCGAGGCGCGCCATCGGGCAGGGGCAGCTCTATCCCGACGGGGAATGCTTCGCGCTGCGCGCGAAGCTCGCCCAGTTCCACGGCCTTTCGCCGCGGCAGTTCGTCATCGGGAACGGCTCGAACGAGGTCATCGAGCTCCTCGGGCACGTGTTCCTCGGGCCCGGTGACGAGGTGGTCATGGGCCAGCCGGAGTTCGTGGTCTACAGGCTCATGACGCTGCTCTTCGGCGCCCGCCCGGTCGAGGTGCCGCTGGTCAATTTCCGAAACGACCTCACGGCGCTCGCCCGGGCGGTGACCCCGAGGACGAAGCTGGTGATCGTCTCGACCCCCAACAATCCCACGGGCACCGCGACCCCGGCCGCGGAACTGCTCGCCTTCATCCGCTCGCTCCCCGGCACGGCCATATGCGTCGTGGACGAGGCCTACACGGACTTTGCCGAGGGCGCGCCCGACATTCGCCCGCTCCTCGGCGAGGGCTGCAACGTGATCGGGCTGCGGACGTTCTCCAAGGTGTACGGCCTCGCCTCGCTCCGCGTGGGCTACGGGTACACGACGCCCGAGCTGGCCTCGCTCCTCGACCGCGTCCGCCAGCCCTTCAACGTCAACGCGATCGGCCAGGCGGCGGCCGTCGCCGCGCTCGACGACCGGGAATTCACGCGCATGTGCGTGGCGGAGACCCGCAAGGGCCTCAGGCGCCTGGAGGGCGGCTGCGGCGCCCTCGGGCTCGCCTACGTCCCGAGCGAGGCGAACTTCCTCCTCGTTCGGGTGGGCGACGGAGCCAAGGTGTTCGACGCGCTCCTGAAGCGCGGCGTCATCGTGCGGCCCCTGAAGCAGTACAGCCTCCCCGAGTGGATACGCGTGACCGCCGGGACCGCCGAGCAGAACGAGCGGTTCCTGCGGGAGCTCGCCGCGGTCGTCCGCTGACTAGCGCGCGGAGGCCCGCATGAGCCGGTCGCCCAGGGCCTCGGCGAGGCCCGCGCCCGACGGGCGCTCCACGTGGATCCGCCCGAACCCGGCCGTGTCCAGCCGGCGCAGGGTTGCGAACAGCCGCCGCGCCGCGCGCCGCAGGTCGCCCTGCGCGTCGAGCCAGAACACGTTCCCGCGCCCTCCGGCCGCCTTCCTCGCGCCGCGCGGCCTTGAAAGGAAGAGCCACGCGTCCCCCGGTCCCCCGGCCGCCAGCCGCCGGGTCAGCCTGGAATGGAGGACAACGGGTGTCCGCGGGCTGTAGTGCCGCGACATCTGCCCGGGTGCGATGGGGGCGCCGCCGACGCCCTCCGGCCGCCTGGGTTTCGAGACGGGAATGCCGAGCGCCGCGGCGACCTGGGCCCGGGTGATGGCGCCGGGCCGCAGCAGGGCGGGGCGCCGCGGATCGCGCAGGTCGACGATCGTCGATTCCAGCCCGATCCTCGACGGGCCCCCGTCGAGGATGTGGAGCACCCTCGAGCCGAGATCCGCCCTGACGTGGGCCGCGGTCGTCGGGCTGACGTAGCCGAAGCGGTTGGCGCTCGGCGCCGCCAGCGGCACCCCGGCGAGCCGGATCAGCCGGCGAAAGAGCGGATGGGAGGGCATCCGGACGGCGACGCTCGGGAGGTTCGCCGTCGCGGCGTCCGGCACGGAGGGCCTCTTTGGAAGCACGAGGGTGAGCGGGCCGGGCCAGAAGCGCCGGGCCAGCCTCAGGGCGGCGGGATTCGGGCGGGCAACGAGGTCCAGGTCCCGCAGCGAGGCGATATGGACGATGAGCGGGTCGTTCGACGGCCGGCCCTTGGCCGCGAAGATCCTGCGGCATGCCGCCTCGCTCGTCGCGTCCCCCGCGAGCCCGTAGACCGTCTCGGTGGGGACTGCGACCAGCCCGCCGGCCCGGATGTGCCTGGCGAGCAGGCCCAGGTTGCGCGGCGTCCCCCTATAGATGCGGGCTGAAGGGGCCATGGTCCGCGGTGCGTGAAAACGGGGCACAAAAAGACCGGAGCCTTTTGAGCTCCGGCAGCCCCGCGCTCGCCGAGCCTCCGCTCACTTCGTGAGCAGCATGTTGCGCGAGTGCTTGATCGTGCGCGTGACGGCGCGCTGGTGCTTCGCACAAAGCCCGGTGTACTTGCGGGGCAGGATCTTGCCCGTGTCGGTGACGAAGCGCACCCAGGCCGGCGGATCCGTGAATGGGATCTGCGCGGGAGTGGGGGTCTGCTGCTTCTGTTCGGTGGCGCTCATGTCTTGGAAAGGGGGCTGGATCGTGCGGGCGCGCGGGTCGATGTCAACCCCGCATTGCCCCGGCTGGCGGGTTCCCGCAACCAAGGGCCGCTCGACCTATCGAATCCCGTTTCACACCCTTGTCCGGGCCTCCTCCACAAGGGAGCGACATGAGCATAACGCGGAGCGACTGGGCGGACCTGGCTTCGGTGATGACCGCGGCCGTGGCCGCGGTCGCGTTTTTCGGCTATCACTGGGGACTCGCCCGAAAGCGCAGGCAGCTTGAGGCCTACCTGAAGTCGGAGCAGGAGAGGGACCCGAACCCGACGAAGGGCCAGCCTGACATCGTGCACCTGATCGCCCAGCTCGGCCTCACCCAGGACGAGATCCCGCAGGCCAGCTTCCGCGGCAAGCACATCCTTCGCATTCCGGCGAGGGACCAGGCGACCCACAGGGCCGTGGACATCCTGTTCAGGTACAAGTAGGCCCCGATCGCGGGGAAGCTGCGCCGCCCTCGCACCGGCGGTTCGCGCGGCCCGCTGCGCGGGTCAAATCGCGCTGAAGTCGCCCTGGTCCAGCGGGAAGAGCGGCCTGCCCAGGCGCTCCGAGCTCACCCGCTCGATCTCGAGCGCGACCGTGTAGTTGTGGGTGACGAAGCGAAGGAGCTCGATGCGGGGGATGCTCAGGCAGCGCGTGCCCTGGTATGCGGTGACGGTGGCGTTGGGCGAGCTGTTCTGCATAAGGCCGATCTCGCCGAAGAACTCGCCGGCGCGGATGACCGCCACCTGGCGCGTCTTCTGGGTGACCCGGGCGTTGCCCTGGAAGATGATGAAGAAATCCTCGACGGTCTGGCCCTCGCTCAGGACGACGCTTCCCGGCGGATAGCCGATGATCGTGGACAGGCGGGCAAAGCGGTTGATGGCCTGCAGGTGCCAGTTCTGGCAGAGGGAGATCCGGCGCAGGAAAGGCATCTTGAGGAGCATGTCGGTGACCGTGGCCTGCGGCACCTTGCGGACGACGAGCTCCTCCGCCATCGCGCGATCCATCGACAGGAGCGTGACCGGCGTGAGGGAACGGAGCAGGTAGTTCGGGAACTTGGGGTCGGCGAGGTCGTGCAGGCCGATGATGTCCCCCTCGGTGAGGATCTGGACCTCCACCGACCGGCCCGTGGGCAGCTCGCGCCTCAGCGCGACCTTCCCGCTGACGATGAGCGCGACCTGCGTGGGGAGGTTCTCGTATTCCCAGAGGGAGGTCCACGGGCCGTGCCGCCGGATCGCCATGGCGCGGGCGAGTTCCAGTCGCTGCGGCGGCTGGAGCGTGCTCAGCAGGGGCGACGAAGCCATCGCCTTCATGCGGCTGGACTCATCCAGGATGATCTTGCTCTGGCCGAACCAGCGCTCGCGCCACATCCGCAGCGTGTTGCGCCGGGCCTGCGCGCGCTCCCGCAGCGAGTGATAGATCTCCCAGAACAGGTAGGCCGCGCCCAGCGCCACCAGCGACCCGCCGATCCACAGGACGACCTGGACGCCGTACCTCGACAGGAAGTCCCACCAGAACGTGAAGGTCCAGGGAGGCATGTCCATCAGGCGGTCGCCCCAGTAGAGGAGGGCGATCGCCCAGAGCACGCCGTAGCCCATCCTCAGCCATGTGCTCGGCTGGCGAAGGGCGCGGCTCAGCAGCCAGCCGCGCGTCTCCGGCCGGCGGTTGGGAGGGAACATGTAGGACTGCTCCGCGTCGCTCAGGCCGCGCTTCTTGCCCACGTGGATGAGGTTCGTGAAGCGGCCGCCCAAGATGGGGCGTATGCTGATGATCAGCGCGAGCAGGGTGAAGAACTCGCAGCCGGGCCGGCGCCAGGCCGAGAATCCCGCGGCGATGGCGAGCACCGCCGGCTGGGCCACGCCGATGATCGTCTGGGCGTTCGGGGGGAGGATGACCGCGTCGTTCGTGTCCAGGGTGAAGCGCGGCGGAATCGAGAGCCATCTCCACCGCGGGCGGTAGACCTCGCCGCCCGCGCCGCGGATCATGCAGCCCGCCAGGAACGCGGCGAAGCTGAGCGCGCCGCTCACGAGCAGGATTCCGCCGACCCAGTCGAGGAATGTCGTCGGCAGCTTCGGGTGGAACCAGAGGGCCAGGATGAGGCCGATGATGAAAAGAATGGTGAGCGGCATGCCGAGGAACTTCGGGCGGACCTCCCAGTGCCATTCATGGGCGCGCACGGGTTCCGGGCCGATGCCCGGCTCAAGCAGGATGTTCGCCCGCAAGGCCTTCAGGATGAGCTCGAAGAACTCGCCGAGGCGCAGGCACTGCCGGTTGCGGATCGCGCTGCCCAGCACGGCGGGCACGGTCCTGGGCACGACGAACTGCTGCAGGATCACCCACTGCTCCGGGCTGACCCGAAGGTAGGTCTTCGCGGGGACGTTCTTGAGCACGAACAGGCCGTTGATCAGCCCGCTCCGCTTCAGCTGCGGCGCAAGGCAGAGGGTCTGCGCCGACAGGATCAGATTAACATCCATGTGCTCGTCGCTCATCCGGGTACGCTCCCTCCGTTTATGGCCTCGCCGACGGCGGCCACCAGCTGCGCATTCTCGAAGGGCTTTGCCAGGAAGCGGTGCTCCCGCAGGTCGGTGGGCCACCAGGACACGTCGGAGAGGTGGCCGCTGATGAAGATGACGTTCAGGGCGTGGAGGCGCCCGCACATCCGCCGGACCAGTTCCAGGCCGTCGACCTTGGGCATCAGGACGTCGCAGATGACAAGGGTGGGGGGAGCTGACGCCGTCTTTACGACGTCCATGGCAGCCTCGGCTCCGCCCGCCGTGCGCACGTGCCATCCCTCTTGCTTGAGCACGATTTCGATCAGCTGGCGCATGGAGGGTTCGTCGTCCACCACGAGGATCCAGGGCTCGGGCGGCGTGGAAATTGAAGGTGTTAGGGAAGGGGACGATTTATTCATGGGAACAGGTATGATATACGAAGTGGGTATGCGCAGTTTACCTAATACTTTCGTGGGGCCACTCACGATACGAATAAACGCTTACTTAACTTTACGCGCTCCGGTCCAAGTGGTTGCGCAAAATTTCGTCGCCGAACCCGAGCCGCGATTTGGCGCTTCTGGCCGAGGTTGGGCCTGTTTCAGAAGGAATTGCCGCCAAGGCTTTTCGGGTCGAAGGAACACCGGGGAACGGTCCCATTTTGCGGGATCGGGTCCCTCAAGCCCGTTGGAACGACAGCCAGCGGCCCGCCAAGGCGGCTCGTCGTCACGGCACGGCGTAGACCTCGAGGAGGGCGGTTCCCTGGTTCCCGGTAAGCGACGTAAGCTGCGCGGTGTAGCTTCCCGGGGGCAGCGTTACCAGGAAGGCCGAGTCGGCGCTCGACGGATCATTCCACCCGAACGCGCCTACCGTCGCCGCGGCTCCGGCGATCTGGGGACTTCCCGCCCAGCCTGCATCCGAGGCGAGCAGGTCCTGGCTGGCATCGAAGAGCAGCAGCTTGGGATCGGGAAGGGGCGCGAAGACCCCGAAGGGCGCCAGGGCTGGCCCCGAGGCGCGGATGAGGACCGTCTCGGAAGTGGACCCGGAGATGACGAAACCCGCGATGAGGATGCTGGCTCCACCCGTGATGTAGGCCCGGGAGGATATGTTCGCGAGCTGGGTGCCCGGGTTCCCCGCATCGGCGAGGTAGACCTCGGCAAGGGCCACGCCCGAGTCGCCTGTCCCGACGACCTGCGAGGTATAGGCCCCGGCCGGCAACGCGATCTTGACCGCGGAATCCGCCGATCCCGGACTGAGCGCGAATGCGCCGACCTGCTCGAAATCGGCCGCGGTCGCGTCGACCGGGGCCGCTTTCCCCGCCCAGAATCCCTCCGGCGCCGAAGGCGGCGCCTGCCAGCCGGAATCCCCGGTGATCAGGTTTGCCGGGCTGGCCGAGTCGTAGAGCCAAAGGTCGGGGGTGGCTGCGAAATCGAGGACGCCGAAGCCGGCAAGCGAGGGCCCGACACCGCGCAGGATCAGGGGGCTCGGCGCCTCCCCTGTGAGCACAAAGCCCGCGATCAACGTTCCCGCATAGGCCCGGGAAGAGAGGTTGATCAGCCGTCCGGGTGCAGGCGTGCCGACGACCGAAAGGATCGCGGCGGCGCTTGTCGCGCTCCCGGCGCTGTTGGTCGCCGTGCACGTGTAGGCGCCTGCTACGGCCGAGGACGCGCCGCGCAGGTAGAGGATGGGGCCCGTTGAGCCGGAGATCCCGCCCCCGTCCGAAAGCGGAGATCCGTCGAATGACCACCGGTAGGCCGGGGAGGGCATGCCGCCCGCCGGGGCGTTGAACACGACGCTCGTGCCGGCCTCGACCGTCTGGGACATCGGGCAGCCGGCAAAGGACGGGGCGACCGAGACCGGGGTCCCGTCGATCACGGTGACCGTGCCGCTGGCGTCCTCGCCGAGCACATAGATCCTGTCGGTAACCGGGTTCACCGCGACGGCGAACGGGTTGGCTCCAACGGAAACGGTGGTCGTGGCTTTCGTGGATCCGTCGATCACCGTCACGGTGCCCATGGCGGCGAGGTTTGCCACGTAGATCCTGTTGGTCGCCGGGTTCACCGCGATCCCGGCGGAATTGGCTGCCGTTGCGATGAAGGACGCGGCATTCGTGGCGCCGTCGATCACCATGATGCCGGTGCTGCCCTGGATGATGGCGTACACCGTGTTGGTGACGATGTTCACCGCGATAGCGCTGACGCCCTCGCTGACTCCGGCGGTCGACAGGGCATTCGTGGCGCCGTCGATCAGCGTGACGTCGCTCGGGTCCTGGTTGCCGATGTAGATCCTGTTTGTCGCCGTGTCGACGACGATGGCATCGGGACTGTCCGGGAACCCACCGATGGGGGTCATGGGGACGCTGCCCAGCGGCAATGCGGCGTACGTGGCCCCGTCGATCACGGTCGCCTCGCCGCCCAGGATGTTTCCGCAGACGTAGATCATGTTCGTCCCGGGGTTCACGGCGATCGGCCCGACATCGAATCCGTCGGCTATCGTCGCGACGGCGTCCGTGGCGCCGTCGATCTCCCGCACGCTTCCGTTGATGCCGTTGTTCGCGTCGGCGACATAGGCCTTGTTCGTCGTCGGGTTCACCGCGATCGACACGGGATTGGTCCCCGTCGCGACCGAGGTGGTGGCGTTCGTGGCCCCGTCGATCACGGTCACGCTGTTCCCGCAGGCGACGTACACCTTGTCGGTCACCATGTCCACGGCGAGCGGTCCCGGGCCGGATCCCACGGCGACGGTGGCGGTGGCATTCGTGGCCCCATCGATCACCGTCACGCCGTTGCCGTGGCTGACGTAGATGATGTTCGTTGCGGTGTTAACCGCGATCGCGAAGGGATTGGGTCCCGTGGCGACGCTGGCGATCACCGTTTGCGCACGGCCCGGCAGGACGGCGATTGCCGCGGATATAAGACAGCCGTACCGCAGCAAGGAAGCCTGCGGGGCCCTCCCGAGAAAGGAACGGCGCTGAATTCGCAGCGATGAAGGTGTCGTCAAGATTGTGGGGTCGGCGCGAACCCGGCCTCGCATCCGTCGTGCCATGTGCCGCGATTCCAGGCTAACACTCTCCGGCGAAGTGGGTAGCGGGCGTCTTCGGCATTCAGGCTCCCCGACTTCGCCGCCGAAATGGTTGCAGGCACCCCTTTCAACATGGCCGTGCCATCCGGGATCGGACATGGCGAACCAACGCGGTGCATCGGGGGTCGCCAGGCGTGGACGGAAATGAGGCGTCCCCTTATGATCCAGGTCTCATCCAACCTGAATCGGCTTTCCCCCGGGGAGATTCATGGCAGCACGGAGCGGATGGCATTCGCCAATTCCAGGGCATCGAATGGCTTGTGCACGAAGCACCTGACGCCAGCCGGCAGAAGGTTTCGATTCGCGTCGATCTTGAAGTTGCCGGAAATCAGGATGATCGGAATGTCCTTTCGAAGCGATAGCAGTTCGCCCGCGAGTTGCAGGCCCGTCATCTCGGGCATCGCGATGTCGCTGATCACGGCGGAAAAGCGGCCGGGATCAGCCCTGAACGCTGCGAGCGCCTCCCTGGGCAACATATAGCCGGAAGGCATGAACCCCAGGCGTCTCAAAATCCTTGTGCCGAGGATGCGGACGGAGTCCTCGTCGTCGACCAGCAGGATGGCGCGGCTGTTGCCAAACGGAGCCAGCTCAATCAATTCGGGCGTGCTCATCTCCCGGGCGACGCCCCCGGGCGGGTTGGCGGCCCTTGGAAAATATAGACTGAAGGTTGCGCCCGCGCCTTCCTTGCTCTCGACGATGATGGCCCCCTTGTGGCCTTTCATCACCGTGTGAACCATCGCCAGGCCGAGGCCCGTGCCCTTCCCAAAGTCCTTTGTGGTATAGAAAGGCTCAAAGATGCGCTGGATCACCTCCGGCGGCATCCCGCAGCCGTCATCGCTGACAACCAGGCGAATGGAATGCGCCGGCGTGATTTCGGGATGCCGTTCGATCAGCGCGACGCTTGGCTCAAGGCATTGCAGGGTTATCGAGACCACGCCTCCCGATTCGCCCACGGCCTGGGAGCTGTTCGTGCCGAGGTTCATGATCATCTGGTGAATCTGCCCGGGATCGAACTCCACCTCGGGACAGTCCGGATCGATGCTCACGCGGATGTGAACCCGGCTCGGCAAGCCTGCGCGAAGAAGCTTGACCGCCTCCATGACGGTGGGTCCCAGGCGCCCCAGGCTCTTCCGGTCCTGCCTCGGGCTGCTGAAGGACAGGATCCGGGAAACCAGGTCGCGGGCGCGCCGCGCGGCCTGTTCAGCCGACGCCACCGACTCGAAGGCGGGATGGTCCCCGCTCATCTCTATTCCCGCGAGCTGCAGGTTTCCGAGTATGCCGGTCAGGATGTTGTTGAAGTCATGCGCGATTCCCCCGGCCAGTGTGCCCAGCGCCTCCATCTTTTGCATCTGGCGCATCTGCTCCTCGAGGCTCCGCTGCTTCTGCTCCGACTGGCGTTGCTCGGTGATGTCCCGAAACGCGGTCATCCTCAGCGTTCGGTCGCCCGCCCGGACCGTCCTGGCCCTCGCCTCGACCGGAAACGTCGTTCCATCCTTGCGCAGCAATTCGAATTCGCAGGCTTCCTCGCTGTGGACCCGCATGCTCTCGACAACCGCATCGCGGTCCTTCGGGCTCACAAAGTCGATCGCCGGGCGCCCGAGGATCTCGTCCCGGCCATAGCCCAGCATATGGAGAATCTGGTCGTTGACATCGACCCACCGCTCGTTCTCGACGATCACGATCCCCTCGAACGTGGCGGACGCCAGCGTTCGGAACCGGTCCTCGCTCTCGCCCAGGGCCTGCTCGGTCTTTTTCTTGCTCTGGGAGATGTCCTCGAGAATGCCGTCGTAGTACAATATTCGGCCATCGGCGTCCCGGATCGCGGTGGCGCTTTCCCTGACGAATATCTTTGTCCCGTCGGGCCTCGTCCACCAGGTCTCCCAGCCGATCACGAAGCCGTCCCGCTCCATGCGCTTTCGGAAATCCTCGCGGGGGTATTCCCTCTGGTTGGCCTTGTCCTCGAAGCTGAGCAAGGCCAGTTCCTCGAATGACGTGTATCCCATGATCCTGATCATGGCCGGATTGGCCACGAGAAAGCGGGCGTCTGTCGAAGTCCGATAGATCCCCACGCAGGCGTTCTCCACCAGTCCCCGGAAACGGGCCTCGCTTTCCCGCAGCAGTTGTGACCCATCGGTTTCGGCAACCGCAGATGGTGGGTCCGGTTCCTTTCCGAGGACTTTCTTGAGCTTGGAGAGAATGTGACGGTGAGACTCGATCATGTGCGCCCGGATGGACCCATCCCCTGACACGAATTTCAGGCGAGCCCAAATGGTTGGGCGGTCCGGACGCCAGCGCGAACACTTCCTGCCAAGCATCGATCGCGCCCAATTCCGCGGTAACAATACGATTTACACGTGTGCCGAAAAAAACGATGGTGTTGAATCATCGCCCATCTGTCTTTACATAAGTCCCCGTAGCTCAACTGGATAGAGCAGCGGTTTCCTAAACCGCTTGTCCCGGTTCAAGTCCGGGCGGGGGCACCATCTTAATCCCAAGAGGGGGGCGACGGACCACCTCATTCGCGAAGCCGGGTGCCGCGGCCGTCAGGAGCAGGGCCCCGCTCGGTGCATGGACGAAGCTCGTCCACCGGCTCTTCCAAACGGACGAGGCGATGTCCTTGAACTGGTCACGCCTCGCGTATCCACTCGGGGCATGCCCCCACGATTCCACACCGCCGCGCTCGTCCTTGCCCTCCTTGCTGCGGGCGCTCCGCTCTCCGGCGCGCCCGCCTTCGTCCAGGCGCGACTCGACGCCGACTATCCCTCGCTGGAATCCCTTTACCGCGACCTGCACGCCCACCCGGAGCTCTCGCTCCAGGAGGAAAAGACGGGGGCCCGGATCGGCGCGGAGCTGCGAGCCGCGGGCTTCGAGGTGACGGAGAAATTCGGGGGCACCGGCGTCGTGGGCGTGTTGAAGAACGGGCCCGGCCCCACGCTCCTCATCCGCTCGGACATGGACGCGCTTCCAGTCAAGGAGGACACCGGCCTCGCATTCGCGAGCACGGTGCGCATGACGAACCTCTCGGGCCAGGACATGCCGGTCATGCACGCCTGCGGCCATGACGCCCACATGACAATCCTCGTCGGCACGGCCCGCATGCTGGCGGGGACGAGAGACAGGTGGAGCGGCACGATCGTCCTGATCGGCCAACCTGCCGAGGAGATAACCGTCGGGGCTAGGAACATGCTGACAGCGGGGCTATACAGGCAATTCCCCAGGCCCGACTTCGCGATAGGGCTCCACGACGAGCCGGCGATCCCCGCCGGCTCGGTCGGCTTCTGCGAGGGTGCCTTCTCGTCGAACGCGGACTCGGTCAAGATTGACGTCCGCGGAATCGGCGGCCACGGTGCGCGCCCGGAGAATGCGAAGGACCCCGTCGTCCTCGCGGCGCAAATCGTCCTCGCGCTGCAGACCATCGTCAGCCGCGAGATCCATCCCGGCGACAAGGCGGTCGTCACGATCGGCTCCATCAACGGCGGGACGGCTTCCAACATCATCCCGGACAGCGTGAAGCTGCAGCTGACGCTGCGCTCCTACTCGGATGACGTGCGCCACCACCTGGTTGCTTCGATCCGGCGCATCTGCCGGGGCGAGGCGATAGCGGCCGGGATGCCCGAGGACCTGATGCCCGTCGTAGAGGTAAAGGAGGGCGGGTCGGCCGATTCGATCTACAACGATCCGAAGCTCACCGCGCGGGTGCGCTCCGCCGTCACCGGCAGCCTCGGCGCCGCCAACGTCCTCTCGGTCGAGCCCCTCATGGTGAGCGAGGACTTCAGCCAATACGGCCGCACCGTGGAGCATGTTCCTATCTGCTTCTTCCTGGTCGGCGCATCCGACCCGGAGAAGCTCGAGGAGAGCCGCCGCACCGGGATGCCGCTCCCCGCGCTGCATTCCAGCAAGTTCGCGCCGGACGCAGAGCCCATGATCCGGACGGGGATCGCGGCGATGACTGCGGCGACGCTCGACCTGCTCCCGAAGGGTTGACCGCCGAGTGCCAACCATGAAACCAACCATCCCCCCTTCCATCCGAAATTCCGTAGGCGATTGATTCCAAACGAAGCTTGTCGGCTTCCTAAAACGCATGTCCCGGTTCAAGTCCGGGCGGGGGCACCA
>Ga0302326_10001489_pt1 | contig 59390 bp, 52 predicted proteins | sample Palsa_T0_3_FD_202264 | JGI IMG/M metagenome (GOLD analysis project Ga0302326, IMG submission 202264) | Peat permafrost microbial communities from Stordalen Mire near Abisko, Sweden - Palsa_T0_3 | ecosystem: Environmental > Terrestrial > Soil > Palsa > Peat permafrost | place: Sweden: Abisko...
AAAGGCGCATGAAAGCCTTGCCTCCCTGGCGATCGAACGCCAAGCGGCGAACTTTGGGCCCGAGGAAGACGTTCCCTCGGTGATCATAGATGCCATTGGCCCGATGCAGATCTGGCAGGTCGACGCAGGGTAGCTCGCCCGCCTGCACCCGTGCCGCGACGTAGTCATTGAACTGCGCGAGCCTCGTGCGGACGTCGTCCGCAGGGATCTCGGCGGCTTCGAGCGTATGTTCCGGAAATGCGACAGGCGTGTGGACCGTTGGATAGCGCGCGCGTAGCCCCGCCTGTCTCGGATCGCCCGACCCCGAGTTTGAACCAGCAGTAGCTTCCTCGAGCTTCGCTGCGACGCCCGGGACATCCGGTCCCCCGTTCTTCGGGGAGCCATCGTCGGGGATGCGCGTCACTTCGGCGCTTGGGAGGACGAGCGCGCGACGGAAAGGCTCGCTCGACGAATCAGGGGTCCGCATGCGCCCTTCGTCGATGTCCTTGATCAGCTCCCGGATGTCGTCGTCGGAAAGCGCAGTGCTGCGTCGAAGGAACGCGGCGAGAGACTCGATGACCTCTCGCGCTGCCATCCTTGCCATCGGTTCTCCCCCGGCGTTCGATGATGCCGCCGGTCGCGACCGGCAACAAATCCGACAGCCTTGCGAGAAAGCGAATCATGGACCGGCGGTCCTCGATTCATCTCGCAAGTCCGTCGGAAGGTCCATTCGTACCACGTCGCACAGGCGGCTTTGTACCCCATCGACACGGCCAGCGATCCGGTTCAATCCTGATCGTGCCTCCAAAGATTACGCGTGGTTGCCGTCGAGGCCCGCGTGACCGAAACGGCCGCTCTGCCACGCTGAGCCGGCCGGAGACCCTAACCACCCGCGCCTGGGCGAGCGGCTCCCTGTGGATGAGCGCGGCGCATTCAAGTCGGCTCGACCGGACTTCGTGTGCTTCGTACATCAGCCTGAACGCTGAGACGGCCTCCCGCTCTACGCGGCGGACTTCCAAAGCCCGCTTAGGGAGTCCTGAAACACGAGCACCACCTTGCTACCGTCGTCGGCCTTCATGTCGGTCAGCGTCGTGAGTTCGTCGCTCACCTCAGTTTCTGTCCATGTCTGCCCTGTCGCCAGAGTCAAGTGCGCAGCGACATCCGTCGCAGTAGCTCCGGCCGGCCGCTCCTTTAGCGCGTAAAGCGCGATGGCCTGCACCGGATTCACCTTTGCCCTCTTCCGGAGGCACGCGCGTCGAATCAAATACAAAGACGCGGCCACAGCAGCCACCCCACCGCTTGCCGCACCCATTGCCACCGTAGTGGCCCCAGCGATGGTCAAGACTCCGGCGGCAGTTCCGAGAGGTGCCGCGTATCTGAGGAACGTTCCAATGACGTCGAGATCGTCGTTGCGAACGGCCCACCCTTGCCGCATCGAGACAAACCCCATCACGTTGGGGTCGTCGGGGCTTTCCATGTAGGACCGCGTGTGGTCCGCCATGATCAGCGGGACAAGAGTTGCTGAGACTTCGGCGGGTAGACCCCTGCGAGAAAGTCCATCGACGATGAAGCGTCGACAAGCCGCCTCCTTTTCCTGGGGGAAAGATGGACGCTCGAACATGGTCGGGCGATTCTAATGGGGTCGAAGCTGGACCTCCATCAGGTTGATCACGGTACTTAAGGACGCTCATCTCCCTATACTTAAGGACGCTCATCTCCCTATCGCTTCTCGATACCGGCGAGATCGATCACGGCGGCTACGGGCCCTCGTGTTCGTGGATCGGAGGCACGTCCCGAGCTATGCGGAAGCTCGATGCCTGCGCTGGAGCTGCGTCCCAACTGCGAACTCTGCGACCGCGACTTGCCGGCGCAGGCTTACGACGCACGGATTTGCGCGAACGAGTGCACTTGGTGCGCGGACTGCGCTGACCGCGTACTCATGAACGTATGTCCGAACTGCGGTGGAGAGCTGGTTCGGCGACCAATCCGACCCATGGAAGCCCATCGACCCGGGCAGGGTCTGCGCCTCAACCCGGCGGGGACAGCGAGACGGCACACTAAATACGCACGCGAAGACATCGAAGCAATTACCGCTATCCTTAGGAATGTTCCCGCTCACCTTCGTTGAGAGCGATACGAGCGTCCTCTACCTGCGCGGAGGACGAGGTCGTCGGCTCAAAGGGTGACGGAAAGAGCCTGATCACCTTGGCGAGCGCGCCCGTCTTCTCGGCGTCGGAGATCGTCGAGTAGTGCGCGTGCATCTTCGGGTCGTGGTGCGAGTTGATCGATTGCGCCACGAGCTGCGAGACGCCCTCCTGGCGAAGCAAGTCCTTGTTCGTGCGCCGCATCGACTTGGGCGTGATCGTCTTCGTGAACCCGGGCACGCGCTCGCGCATGATCTTCGAAACGTCGTCGAAGGGCTTCCCGAGACGGCCCGCAACCTGAAACGATCCCGTCGCACCGCTCGGGAACAGCAAGTCCGACGCGGCCAAGGCCGCCCGAGCCCCGAGTTTCAGTTCTCACTCGATGGCGGTGAGATCACTCGTGCCACCTCGAACCACGAGTCCTCGAACGACGCCATCCGGTTTTTTCCAGATTGCTTGGCGGCCTGTTTTGCCGCCGCAGCCTTCGATTCAATCTCCTTATCCGTGAGGTGGCAGTCCGGTGCCACTATGACGAAGCCAATGGAGACCGTGAGCTTGAAGTCCACTCTTGTCCCGAGGAACGAGAGCCTTTCAACTTTGCTCCGAAGCCTCTCAAGAAAGTCGTCGGCTTCCTCGACTGTCGTATTCTCGAGCAGAAGAATGTACTCGTCTCCACCGAAACGATATGCGCGACCTCGCCCGTAGACATGACCTTCAAGGGCCCTCATCAGGACTGGAAGGATGTTGCGATCCACAAATGGCTCACCGAACTCTCTGTTGACTTGCTTGAAGTCGTCCACATCAAGATAGACGACGGCGCACGATATCCGTCGGAGTCCACCGGCCCGACGCGAACCCTCAAGGTCGGGCAGGAATAGCGACGGTGCTTGGAGGATATGAAACTTCTCGTCAAGCACGCGGCGTACCTCATTGCGTGGTTCTTCGGCCTCCAACAATTCAAGCGGGAAGTAGTCCCTCAGGTGCGGGACGTGCGCCTTGTCGGCCTGACGGAACCAATCTCGACGCAACACGTTGTCGTAGGGGGCCAACTGCGCATCGACTTTGCCAAGAAGCTCAGGATGCACCGCCCTCTGCCGGTGTGTTTCGACACGCCTGGCAATAGCGAGCCGCTCTGCAACCACGGCATCACGAAGGCAAGGGCCGTAACGCTCCGGAACCTCGCCTCCTTCCGGAGGTAGATTGGCGAGGGTGTGAAAAAGTGCCCCAAGCTCCTCGCAGTGGGTCTGTACGTCGTTGGGCAGAGGCAACTGGAGACGTGGCGCGAACGGAGACTCGTTCGCGGTGACGAGGCTAACGAACCCCTGAAAAGCGTTCCGATAGTCCTGCAAGCAGCGGTTGACGACTTCGCGAAGTAGCTCCCGCTCATGCCCATCAACGAACATGGGTTCCCCTATAGCTTACGCAGCTCGGAGGCGGGTGTTCAGGGGCCTCTGCCTCCTAACCGCTTCGGTCGGCGGGGCCGCCCGCTTGCGGGTCGCATTCCTTGCCCCATCAAAGCGCGTACAGGGCGTAGCCACCGGCCTTGGCCGGTCGCGGCTCAGCGGGATTGGGAGTTATGTCTACGCTCCCCGCCTCTTCGGTCGGCGGGCCTCTCGGAATCCGGCCAGGCTGATGACCTTGGCGATACCGGCCCGCACCTCGGCGTTCGAGGCCGTCGAGTGGAGGCGAGCGTCGCAAACCGCCGCGTTTCGAGCTCACCGACCTGCGGCCTGGCGTGCCGGAACGATTCTGATTCTTGCGGGGCGCACCGCGATCGGAACGCGGCGGTTTTGAGGAGTCGTTTCCATTTCGCGTCCAACCCGCCTGCGCCACCGGAGAATTTGTCGGTTGTATTTATGGCGCCCGGGCACACCGGAAGCCGACATCGTCGCCGCGGCCCGACGAGGGGAAGAAGAGGCCGCGGTCGGGGGGGAGCAAGAGCGAGGAGGGGATGGTGAAGCCGAAGTTGCCGCCCCGAAACACCCGATTGGCTAAGATCCCAGCGGCGAAGTCGGCGCAATCTGTGCACGGATCGACGTAGGGCGCGTACCAGTCCAGAGTCCACTCTGCCATCTCCCCGGCCATATCGAGCTGGCCCCACAGTCCCGCTCCCGCCGTCGCGGTCCCCACCGGCGCGATGTTGCCCACGGCCCTGCAGCTCCGCGAATCGCTTGGGTAGTAGCAGCCGTAGATCGCGTACTCGTTGGCTGTCCCAGGCGCCGTCGAGCCCCATGGGTACTCCCGCTGCTGGCTCCCTCCCGCCGCCGCGTATTCCCACTCCGCCTCGCTCGGCAAGAAGCCCCCGTCCCAGATGCAGAATGCGTACGACTCCCTCCAGTTCACGCAGTTGATGGGCAGGTTCTCCTGGCTGGCGGCCGTGTTCGTCCACGTCGAATAAGGCGCGCACGAGGAGAGGTTCGCGTTCGTTGGCGCGATGTTGCTGTCATCCGTCGCCACCCAGCCAGGCTCGTAACCACCTCCGGTGGCGTTCAAGCCGTTGCCGCCGTTCAAGTATGTGTGCTTGCCTGAGCCAGACGACGGCACCCACCCGGCTCCACCATCTGAAGCAAGAACGGCGTTCACGAACTGACGGAAGCGCCCGACCGTCACCAAGTATTTATCGAGCCTGAAGCAGCTCACTGTAGCGGGATCGGCCTCGCCGGTAGGGCCGCCGTCGGCGGCAAGTGTGAACGTGTAGCTACCCCCGGGAGCTGTGATCTCATCGTAAGTCCGGTAATACGTCCCGCCCGTCACTTCCAAGCTCGTGCAGCAGCTCTCGCCACTTGCTCCGCAGTTGGTCATCCCGGGCCCGCCAAGAGCGCAGCTCGGGGGGGCGACTGGTCCTGCATCCGACGAGTTGTCCGGGCAAGGTGGCGCAAGCGCGTTTCCACTGTCCGTGCCGGCACCCGCATCACTGCCCGTACCGGAAGCACTGCCGCTGCCGGAGTCCGCACTCGCTCCACTGGCAAGGCCCGTGCTCACGCCAACGCCGCTGCCGCCGCTCCTGCCGGAATTGGCTCCGGTGCTTGCTCCCACACTCGTGCCACTCACCGTGCCGGGACTCAGGCCGCTGCTCACGGCCACGTTGCTGCCGCTGCCGCTAACTCCACTCGCACGACCGCCGCAGGCGGCGATGACCAGCAGCACGAACGCGGGCAACGACCGCGAGCGATGGCTCGGAAGCGACGGGGCAATCACGGCGCGCGGATTGTCGCACCAAACGGGGCGCCTGACTTGTGGCTATCGCAAGGCGAAGAGGCCGCCCTCGACGTCGGTACTCATCTGCCACGAAATCTGCCACGCGGAGCCATCCAATGCCGCCCGACACCTCCCAACACCTCTCTCGAAGCGCCGCTATTTCCCGACGATCTCGGACTTCACCGATGAAAATGGATCGGCCTGAGCGGGTTGAGACGGTAGGGGTCGCTGGTTCAATCCCAGTCGTGCCTACAAGGATTCCGCAAGGTTAGCGGATACGGGCGCGGTCTCGGTCGGCGGATCTGCCACGCGATCTGCCACTCTGAACCAGGTCTGCGGGGGATGTCCTCGGCGGCCCTGCCGCCCAGTCGCTGGTACCACTCTCGAAAAGTGACGATCCGTTCCTGACGCCGTGGCGGTCTGAACGCCGTTTCCGCGTGGCCGTCGGCGGTGACAGGATGGTGATCCAATGAACGAGTCGGCAAGTTTCTTGAACCGTCCCCGTAACGAACCTCGCGATGAAGTCTTGTCAGATGAGGGGCGCGCTCTCTAGCGTCGGATCTGCCACTCAATCTGCCACTCCGGGCGCGGAGGACGACGAGGTCGGCTCAAGGGGTGACGGAAAGAGCCAGATCACCTTGGCGAGCGCGCCCGTCTTCTCGGCGTCCGAGATGGTCGAGTAGTGCGCGTGCATCTTTTCGTTCGGCGCATCGACTTTGGCGTGATCGTCCTCGTGAACCCGGGCACGCGCTCGCGCATGATCTTGGAGACGTCGTCGAACGGTTTACCGAGACGGCCCGCAACCTGAAAAGAACCCGTCGTACCGCTCGGGAAGAGCAAGTCCGACGCGGCCAGGCTACTCCATAACGTCGGTGTTGGCGGGCAAGCTGGACTTGTCGATCACGGACGCCAAATAGAAGTCGAGCCCGTTTGGATCGATCGACAGGCCCGCACGTCACGTTCGCTCGCGTAGATGAGCTGGCGCTCTCGCAGGCATTCCCCGCATGCCGTCAGCGTGAGAGTCGCGGGTTTCTTGCTAGGCCGGAAACGTCACTCGCGGATGCGAACTCGGCTCTCGTCTACGATCCACAAGCGGCCCTCCAGCGGTTCTTCGCCGAGCAACGGTACCACCGCGGCGACGACGGTCAGCACGTGCGGCTTGTCCTGGCGCTGGAGCCGAAGCACGACAAGTCCGGGATAGTCTCGGGGCGGATAGGCCTGCACGTTAGCGAAGTCGACGTCGAGCGTGACGAGCGAGCGTCCCTCACGACGGCAGACCTCTGCGACGCTGGCGTCTGCACCCCCGCCGAGCCCCTGGTCAACGACGTTCATGGCGTCGTGTCCGGCCTCACGCAATGCGACGGCGACCTCAATCGGGAGGTTCTCGTCGATCTTGAATTTCATCCGCCAGCCACGCGCAAGTCGATCACTCGCTCTCGAGCGAGCTCAGCGCCGTACGCAACCGCGGCCGACACGTCGTCGAGCGTCACCGTCGGATAGCTCTCGACGATCTTCTGCGGTGCGAGCCCCGCGGCCAGGTTGTCGAGGACGACCGAGACGGGGACGCGCGTTCCACGAATGCAGGCTTGGCCATGGCAGATCGTGGAATCGGTGCTTATTCGTGAACGCCAGTCCATGTGTCGCTCCATCCGTCGAGACCAAGGCAAGGTTACCGCATTCAGGGACGCGCGCCTTCTCGCCCGCGAAGCTGCGGCCGCGGCGGCCATCGTGGTCATGGCTGGGGACGGCATCCGCGTATCCGGGTCGTCATGCTTGCCATCCCGGTACCCTCCCCACTTGGTTATGGCGGGCGACGGCAACCGCGTATCCGGGTCGTCATGCTTGCCATCCCGGTACCCTCCCCACTTGGTTGTCGACCCCTCCCCACTTTCCTCCCCACTTTGGCGTAACGAGTGGAACGCTCAGGTAACGCCTAGTAACGAGAACTGGTTGAAATGATTCGATCGCGTAACGCCTAGAAACGGCCCCTCACGGCCCAGATCGCCTTGACACGGTAGGGGTCGCTGGTTCAATCCCAGTCGTGCCTACAAGGATTCCGCGGAGTTAGCGCCACGGATCGTTCGGACACGAAGGAATGGACGGGGTTTCCTCCGCGACCGAGCACGCTGAAGCAACGCCGGGCGGCCATCGTCCCGTGCTCGTTCTCGACAACAACGTCCTTCGCAACGAGCGGGTCGTCGAGGGCTGCATCGCCCGCTACGTCCGGACCGGCGAGCAGTTCGCGCTACCCGAGATGGCGATGTTCGAGCTGACCAAGCACCCCGACGCTTGGGAGTCGACCGTCCGTCGCTCGCTCGGGTGCGTCGCCCGATGCCCAGAGGCCCTGGCCCGCCCCACCACCTCCCCACCACTTGAGGGGGCAGCAGCGCGCGGACTTCGGTCTTGGACGGTCGTTGACGCCTCGACAGCGGTGGCGACAGCGCCGACCATCCTGATGATGCAGTCCTGGCCCAAAACCTACTCGGCCACGGAGGCGCCCCGGGAGATGCTCGACCTCGCCAGGAGCTTGATGCCCCTACTGCTCGGCGGTGATCACCCAACCTGCGCCGTTCCCCGGGAGCAGTATGCGAGGGCGAGCATCCGGCAAATCGAACTTACAGGTGTCGGCGTTTCGATCGTGTGTACATCAGGTCCAGTGCGGGAGAACGACTCTGTTTCTCGGTACTTTCGCCCCGATCGAAACGCGGCTCTTTTCGGCAGTTGCTTCCACTCGCGTAGAGCAGCTCACCGCGAGATGCTAGTCTTAAAGCCGTGGCACCGCGCAGCAGCAACCCGAGCAGTGTACCCCCCGGCGACGTCCGGCGAGCGCGCGTGTTGCCTCAGATCGACCGAGCGCAGCGAGTCGCGGCCATGCTCGACCGATGGGAGCGCGAGGAAATCGTCGACGAGCCAGATTGGGACGTCGATAACGTGGAGCCGCTCGCGCTCCGTACGCCGCCCAAGTGAAGCTGCTCCTGGACACCGGGGTCCTCGGGCAGATCTGCCATCCGCGCAAGCACGCCGAGGTGCGAGCGTGGTTCCGGCGCGCTGTGCGCGAGCACACGATCCTCGTCTCGGAGCTTGCGGACTACGAGCTCCGTCGAGAGTTGCTCCGCCTCGGTGCTGCCGCCAGCCTCAACCGACTCGATGAGCTGTCGCGCGAGCTGCCTTACGCTCCGATCACGACGGCGACCTGGCGACACGCCGCGGCACTCTGGGCGGTGGCGCGTAGCAGCGGCATCGTGACGGCACCGCCGGAGGCCTTGGATGGTGACGTCCTTGTGGCCGCGCAGGCACTGGAGGAAGGCGCGGTGATCGTCACGACCAACAGCAGGCACTTTCAGGCGCTCTCCGTTACCGCGATGGAGTGGCGAGCCGTTCCGGTCGCGTAGCCAGACGCCGGGACTGCGCACGCGACCCTCCCCACTTGCTTCGTTACCCTCCCCACTTTCCTCCCCACTTTGGCGTCACGGCCGGAACGCTCAGGTAACGCCTGGTAACGGGAACTGTGTGAAATGACTCGATCGCGTAACGCTAAGAAACGGCCTCTCACGGCCCAAATCGTCTTGACACGGTAGGGGTCGCTGGTTCAATCCGAGTCGTGCCTAAAAGGATTCCGCGGAGTTAGCGCCACGGATCGTTCGGACGCGAAGCAATGGACGGGGTCATGGACGGGGTTTCCTCCGCGACCAAGCACGCGGCAGTACCGCCGGGCGGCCATCGTCCGGTGCTCGTTCTCGACAACAACGTCCTGCGCAACGAGCTAGTCGTCGAGGCATGCATCGCTCGCTACCGAGCGAGCGGGGAGCAGTTCGCGCTGCCCTCGATGGTGATGTTCGAGCTGGAGGCGTCGCCAACTCCGCCGCGCAAGACGCGTTCTGCTCCGGCACGACATGCACTGTCTCGATCATTTATGACCAGTCCCCGAAGGGAAACGACCTCAAGAGCGCGCCGGCAGGCGGGGCGAAGAACACGCCGGACAATGAAGCCAGTGCGACCGCTCTCAAATTGACGGTCGGCGGCCACCCCGTTTACGCGGTCGTCGTGAATCCCGGCATCGGCTACCGGATCGATGCGACCTCGGGCATCGCAACGGGCGACCAGCCCGAGGAAGAATACATGGTGACGAGCGGCACACACTTCAACAATGGGTGCTGCTTCGACTACGGGAACGCCGAAACGAATAATCACGACGACGGTGCCGGTACAATGGAAGCCGTTTATTTCGGGAATTCCGCCCATTGGGGCAAGGGTGCCGGCACCGGGCCCTGGGTCATGGCGGATCTCGAAAACGGCCTGTATGCCGGAGCGAGCTTCGCGGCTAACCCTGACGACACGCCGCTGACTTCCGCCTACGTCACAGCCATGGTCAAGGGCCGGTCCGGAGGCTTTGCTCTCAAGGGAGCCGATGCGCAATCTCGTGCTCGCGTTCGGAGCATGACAGCTCGCCGCGCGTCATCGCTTCGCGTAGCTCTCGCGTGTTACAAGCCACTCGCGGCCGACGCTATGAGCTTCGCTCAAAGCTAGGTTCGCAGCGACAGAGTAGAGAGCTACGGCGTCAGATAGAGAGCTATGGCGTCAGATAGAGAGCTACGGCGCCATTGGCGGGCACCGTGACACTGTTGGTGGTGGCGAGGTCGTAGTTCGCGCCGGTGACGAGGTCCGTGGCAGTGCCGGAGATCATGTCCGGAGCGAGCGCCATGGTGGCGCTGCTCGTTTGCCAATTGAGGCCGACCAGGTACTTGCCGTAGCGCCCGACATAGAGCGTTCCGAACGACCCCGAGACGTAGCGGCCGGAGGCGCCGTTAGCCGCGCTGGCCGGCATCATCACCGTCGCGATCCGGTCCATCGTCGCCGTGGTGTCATGCACGCGGGCGATGTTGTCCACAGTCTCCTTCGACGTGGACGGCGCTGTCACGTTGCCGGGTGTCTTCAGCGGGCGCCAGTTGAGCACCATGCCCAGCGTCTCGCCCCCATGCTTGATTGTGATGGTGCTTCCCGTTGGATCGGCCCACACGCCGTCCGCGTGCGCCGCCTCATTCAGGAACGTGACTCCGCTCGTGTCGGCGGGCCCCGAGTTCACCATGTTGCACAGCGTCAAGTAGTCGGCATACTCATGCAGATAGGCGCTCGCGGCGTCGTCCGACCCGCCCGAGCCGACGTTGGGCAGGCGGGTCCAGGGCGTGGGCGCGCCCATCGGCTGGGTGATGCCGTTCGCATGCTCCAGATAGAAGCCATGAATGGCATAGGGATCGCTGAAATCGATCGCGGCGTAATAGAGCGGCAGCGTATCGATCGGACCGACGTTCGCGTCCCAGCGGAAGGTGAGGGCCTGCTCGGAGCGCATGGTAGTCGCATAGCCGGAGGCCGAGATAACCAGCGACGGATGAATGAAGTTCGAGAAGGCATGGACCGCTTTGATCGCCACCGTGCGGACGGGATGAGAACTGCTGTTCTCGACCCCATTGTCGTTCAGGATCTTCGCCAGCCAGACGAGATAGTAGGCGTCGTTCCACCCATATCCGCCGTCGTAGCTTCCGTTGAGGGAGCCATTAACCTCTAGCCCCAGCCCGCCGTTGCTGATCCATAGGTCGCCAAGCCCGTTGAGGACTATCCCGGAGGTCTCGTTCAGGTAGTCGCTGTACATGGTGGCGTTGCTCCGCGCCAGGCTGGTCCCGTAGATCTTGTCCAGAACCCGCAGCGCCAGGTTCGCATAGACGTATGCCTTGGCCTGCAGCAGGTCCTGGTTCGGTGCATGCCCATGGCCGATTCCGCCGGTCAAAAAATCGATGAGGTTGACGAGCATGGTCTGGTAGGCTTGGTAGCGCATCACCCCCGGTTCGAGCTCGCTACTGATCGGCTGCTGCAGCGCGGCCAGGAAAGAAGAATCGTTCTGCATCAGCACGATCGCCGAGCCCAGGGCCCACGTGCCCTGCCCCTCGATTGGGCTGCACTGCGCGTTCTGGCGGCCATAAGGATTCGACGGTGAGGTCGTGGTCGCGCCCACGCCGTCCCACTCCAGCATGACGCCATAACATCCGTTCAGCGACTGCATATAGGAGTACGAATCGAGCGCCGCGACGATCTTCTGTTCCGTCGTGCTGGTCTGATAGAAGCTGGTCAGGAAATTCGGGGTGACATACGCATACGCCAGCATATCCAGCCGTTGCATGGCGACGTTATTTCCCTGCGAGGTATAAGTGGCGTCATTGTTCAGCCACTGGGCCTTCGTGTAGCTGTTCGAGGGCGATAAGCCTAGTTCGAAGGAACCGATCATCTGCGCCGGCACCGTGCCTGCATTCACGGCCGCGTTCCAGTTCGAGCCGTAAATTTGGCCGTTCGACGCGGAGGTGAGGTAGTCCGTCAGGGCGCTCCGGATCGCGGAGAAGTACGAACTGTTGTAGGTCGCCGGCGTGGGCACAGTGGCAAAGGGAGCCGTGCCCTGAGGGTCAGTCGGGGGCACGATCAGGTAAGGATTAGTATGCGTGAATGCTGCGTAGATCGGCCGCGAGGTCGATCCAGCCGGCAGCTCCGCCCCGGACGACTGCCCCGCATCGAGCGTCAGCGTCACCGTGGTCTTGCCGCTGGTCATCGACAGCGGAATCGGGAGTGTCTCATAGACGAAACGCCCCGGCAGCGTTGGGTCCGACCCCTGATTGTCAAGCTCGGGCTGGTTGGTGCCTAGGTAGTTGCCCAACACGTAGCCCTGCGTCGCCGTGTAGAGGTAGACAAAGTCGTGGGTCGTGTCCGAGCCCCATACCTGGATCGTCAGGTAGTTCTGTAGCGTCGGGCTGCACGTCATCGTGAACGTCAGCACCTCGTTTTCCGCGCCGTTGCCCACGTTGGAGGAGTTGGAGGAGGGAGCGATCTCCCGGTATGTCAGTCCCAGCGCGCCGGTACCGGTGGGATTGCCCATGTTCACGAACGTGTGTGCCGACTCCGAGTAGACATCGCCCCCGGTGTCGCCGAAGTTTACCCTGTCTAGATAGTTCGCCATCGGCACCGCCCCGGCGTCGCCATCCCCGGCGTCGCCATCCCCGGCGCCGCCGTCCCGTCCGCCATCCCCTCCGCCGTCCCCTCCATTGCCGCCGCCGTCGACGCGCGGCATCGGCGGGGCTCCTGTCTGCGGCGGAGCGCTGCACGAGACCGGCGGGGACAGCCACAGCATGGCCAGCCCGCCGCTGATCTTGGAGAGTATCCTTCGGGGTTTCATCCGGGCTCCTGAGAAGTGAAACATGCACCGACGAGGGCCTGCGCCAATCTGGTCGGCCTCTTGCGTAACACGGGGAACCCGCTGGAACAGGTCCCGACGCGTGGCGGGCGCGTTTGAGAGCCGGAAGAATGCGCTGCTTGCGCGCGCAGCCCTCGGGCACCGTGAAGGCGACCGCTTCCCCAAGCTCGCGGCCCCCACGAGCAGAGCAAGCCATCATCGCGCGCGCCCAGGCTCCTTTCCGACACGGGCCTAGCCTACGTGCGATCGCGGCGAAGCTCACGGCAGACGGCCGATCAGGCCGCACCGGCAAGGGTCTTAGCTCCACTCAGGTTCACCGTTTCTTGAGCCCCCTGCTCGTTCTTGCCGTCGCCTGAAACGTTCCTGGTTCCCTCGATTGGAATGGCGGGATACCCGCGTGCGACGCCGACACACGCCGTCGCGAGAGGCGGCGCAAGAATGACTCGTCGCGGGGCTCGAGGGGCGGCGTTCCGATGGACGGGGCGAATGGACGGGGTCCGGCGCGAAAACGCGGCATGGACGGGGTTTTCGGGCTCGCCTGTCACACGCAAGTGAATGAAATCGCACGCATCCCATGCAGCCGGTCGGATTGACACGGTAGGGGTCGCTGGTTCAATCCCAGTCGTGCCTACAAGGAAAGCCGGGCACGCGTTCGCGCATGATCCGGGAGACGTCGTCGAAGGGTTTGCCGAGACCGCCCGCGACCTGAAACGATCCCGTCGCACCGCTCGGGAAGAGCAAGTCCGATGCGGTCATGCGCGTTAGCGTCTTGCGTTCGACCAAAGGGGATCGGTGTCGCGCGGTGCGTTCGCGTCGAACCACCGGAGCAGGTACGCGGTTTGCGTGCTTTCACGACAAGAACGACAACGGGGTTCTCGACACCGGCCCGCTCGGCGTTCCGACCGAGGGTGTGGTCGCTTCGAGGAACGCAAAAGGCTTCATGGGTCGCCCAAGGTTCAACGACGCGAAGTTCACGTTCGCGGGCAACCCCACGGAGCTACGGCGCAAGATGGGTCACTAGGGAACAATCGCTCCCCGTTCGGCGGCCGAAGGTCCCATCGAAGAGGGTGCTCCGATAGATCGCGAGATCACCTGCGACCGGAGGATCGAGAGTCAGCCAGGAGCACGGGGGCAGAGGCAGATCGATGCAGCAGACGCGAAGCTCCCTCGTCCGCGCGATGTGCTCCAGGTCTCCCAGCACTCGCGCTAAGCGTTCGCCACCGAAAGGGCAGTAGAGGAAGTAGATGGTGCCAATCGGGATGTAGCCCGCGAACGTCGCCGCATCGCCTCTAATGCACGCGACGCGAGAGAGGAGCAGGCGTGCCGTGAGATCGCGAGCGCCGATGACGAGCTGCGGCTGAATTTCGAGCCCGATCACCGCAGCCCCCGTGAGCAGGTGCACCAGAGCGGCGGCGCGTCCTAGACCCGAGCCGATATCGACGAAGACGTCCGAAGCACGCACGGGAGCTTGTTCAACGACCCGCAGCAGAGTATCGACCGAACTCGGTACGTATGGGACGCAGCCCCTCGGCAGCTCGGGGCCGTCATTCGGAAGGTCGCCGAGGCCGAACACGACATCGAGCCACCCGTCGCGAATCGCTGACGGCACACTCAGTAGCACAGCCCGGAACGTCGCTCGGTCATGTAACCCGTGCTCGATCAGCGAGCGTACCTTCTCAGCGCTTGCTCGGTGGCAGTCGTCCATCGACAGCTCGAACGTTAACATGGAGGGCCAAGCACGACGCGCGGCCATCAAGAGACGCCCGCTGCGAAGCTTCCCGAGATGGTCGAGTCGAAGAAGCGTCGCGGGTCTATTGTGCCTCCACGCACAGATTAGTCAGTGACCCCACGAGCGCGATCGTACTCCCATCGGTATCGCAAGCGTCCGATCCCAGGACCAGGGGCGGAAGACGACCGAAGTTCGCTGCCGACGTCTCCGATCCGACCTGGACGCTGTCCACGAGCACGACTAGGTTCCCCGCCAGCCGCTCGATTACGACATTGTGGGGCAGGCCGTCATTGATCGCTGGGCCCGATGCGGTGACTGAGGTGTACGCTTGCGAGTCGTCGGTTTCGACGAGCAAGACGCCGCTCGAGAGGCGGATATCCCAGAACGAGGACCCGAGGATGCATGTCGCACGCTGGTTGAGCAACGCGACCAGCCCGGCCTGCGTGGTCTCGACGGTAAAGGAGATGCGAAAGCTCCCGGTGCTGATGCCCGACAGGTCCCCGACGCAAGCGGGTGCTGACGGGGCCGCGCAGACGGCGCTCATATCATAGAGGAAGTCTCCAGCCGCGATGTCGACTCCGCGCACGATCTGGCCGGCAGGGCAGGTGTCGTCGAAAGGGCCGCCGCCCGCCCCGCCGTACGCGGGGAGAACCGTGATTGTGCTCGTATCAACCTCCACCGTTCCGTCGGGCGCGAGCGTGAGCGGAGCGCAGTCGAACCCGACCTGGTCCACGGCGATGCCAGAGCGACCATGAATGCCGACCGCGACCTGGCCGGCAGGGCACATGGCGGCGAATGGTGAGCCCGCGGGCGCTCCTTGCTCGGCGAGCGTGGTCCCCGGCAGCATGCGAAGCATGCTGGGACCAGAGCCCGCGACGTCGATGGCGGCGCACACCAGTTGAAGGCTGGAGACGACAACGATGCCCGGGTTGCCGACTGTGCCGCTATAGCCGACAACAACCTCGTTGTCCGGGCAAAGGTCGCCCGTGGGGGTCTGCGGGCCGCCACGAGTCGCTGTCGGCGTGGACCCAGTGAGGACAAACACCGCGGGCAATTCGGGAATCGGGGCTCGCGCCTCCGAGGCGTCCTCGGCCGTGGTGTCGGGCTGCTCGGAGCTACCGTCATAAGGCTCCGTACCGGACTGCGCTTCGGCCTGTGCGTCGGCCGCGGTAGGCGCATCCATCGTGGCTTCGGCAGCAGCGTCGACGTCGGGCTGAAGCGAGGGAGCCCGGCTCGCGTCGAGGCCCCCGTCCGAGGGCCCTGCGCCTCGATCCGTCAAGCCGTTTAGCCCGAGCAGCCCTTCGCAGCCGGAGACGGCAATGACCGCGGCAAGGGCAAGAACCCCCGATCGCAAGAGCGAGCCGCTTACCATGATGTTTGCGCGCCTATGCCAAGGCCGCCTCCGCCCAGTGCGAACGGCACGACCGCCCATGCCGACTCCTTCGGCGCAGGCCTTGCCGGCAGGAGAAGCAACGCGACGCCCGCGGCCGTGAGCACCCCACCGGCCGCGAAGCCAGCGTCGGCCACCGCCGCTGCCGTCGTTGCGGTTCGTAATGGACCCGCGTCGCAGCGACGGTCGGCATCACAATGGGCGGCGTCCTTGTTGACGATGGCGGTCAACCCCGCGATCGCCCCAGTAGCGAGCGCCGCACCTCCGGTTCCCGTCAGCGCCCAAGCCAGAGTCAGGCGGAGGTCAGGGCCCGCCGTGCTGCGATGCACCGCCTCCGCCCGCTCGACGGGCGCGGGCAACACGATCGAGACGCGCAAGTCCTTCTCTCCCTCGACCGCCACGACTTGGCGCTCGATCCATGTGCCGCCCGCCCGCACAAATCGGAAGGTGTGGGGTCCAGGGTCGATGGGCATGGACTTGCCGTCGAGCATCGCGATGACAGGGCGGCCGTCGATGAGCACGACGATGTCCGTCAAGTCGATCCCCGTCTCGCTCCTCACAGAAACGACGACCGAGGGCAGACTCTTTTCCACCTCGGCCAGCCACGCGGCGCAGTCGCCCTTCATGCTGACCGGGCACTCGTCCTGGGCGCAGAAGCGGAAGCGTTCGCGCGCCTCGACCAACCTGTGAGCGTCGCGAAGCGACTGGCCCTCGGTTGCCGCGTCGAAACATGCGGCGCGATCGAACGCAAACGCTCTTCGCCCGGCGAGAAGGAGCCCGATCGCGACTGAGATTCGCGCCATGGCTCTCATGGGCACTCCGGCTTGTATCGGCGGTGTCCCGCCGAATCGATCGTGTAGGGAGGACTGCAGCTCGTTCGGGAGCTGGGCTCGGCGAGTGGCGCTCTGACCGGCGCGCCCGCTTCAGCCGCGCCCGCGTCTCGAAGCCACACACCGCTTGTCTTGGGCGTGCGCGGTATGGAGATCGGGCGCGCCACGAGGGTCAATGAATCGACGGTCGCCGTTGCCGCCGCGGCATCGGCCTCGGCCGCCCCCCGCGACGCCGGAGGTGCGCTGCGGGGTGAAGCCAGGTCGCTCGTCACCGCGGGCTTCGCGTCGAGCGTGGCCGTTGAACGCGTTCCCACGAGCACGCGAACCAAGCCGACACCGCCGAGCGCGGCGAGCGCGACCGCCGCGGACACCCCGAGTCGTCTCCTGTCGGTGAGCCCTGGCCCCCTCGTGTGTCCGATGGGGGCGAGGCTGCTGATTCGGGCAGGCTTGGGCGGCTCGCGTGTTGAGCCCGCGTCGTCGCTGGAGAGAGCGCCCGCCGTGCGGAGGACCGCCAAGCACTCGTCGGCCCACGCTTGGGCCCGACTGGATCCGAAGGGAACAAGGGCGGCTGCGAGGTCGGCGACGTTGCCAAAGCGATGGCCCCTGTCCTTCTCGAGGACGTCAGAATCGCAGCCTCCAGGCCCGCAGGCACATCGGGGCGAAGGGCCCGTAGTGGCGGCGGCGCCGCCGTCATGACGCGATTGGCCACATCGACAAACGCTTCACCCGAGAACGGGAGCTCCCCGGAAAGAAGCTCGTAGAGCGTGACGCCGATCGCCCAGACATCCGCTCGCGCGTCGACGTCGGCCACGCCGCGCATCTGCTCGGGAGACATGTGCTCGGGCGTGCCCAACACCGTATTCGCGCGAGTGACCCCTTGCTCGGAGACGGAGACCGCATCGGTGGCCTTCGAGATTCCGAAGTCGAGGACTTTGATCCACAACTGTCCGTCCCGGCGGCGACAGCAGAAGAGGTTGGACGGTTTGATGTCTCGGTGGACGATTCCCAACGAATGGGCATCGGCCATGGCCGCACACGCTTGCAGCGTGAAATCGACCACCTGCTCGACAGGCAGGGGTCCGTCGGCCGTCAGCCAGGCGCCCAGGTCGCGCCCTTCGAGCAGCTCCATGACCAGGTAGGGAGCGCCATTTTCGAGCGCGCCTACGTCGAACACGCGAGCGGCGTGCTCGCTCTTGATCTTGACCGCGGCCCTCGCCTCCTGACTGAAGCGCACCACCGCCTCGTCGATGGTCGCCATTTGGGGCCGCAGCACCTTGATCGCGACTCGGTCGTCGAGCTGTATGTGCCGCGCGGCGACGACCACTCCCATCCCGCCCACGCCGAGGACGGCTTCAACCCGATACTTGCCGGCGATGACATCGCCGTAGCTCACTCCCGCGACGCCTCGGAGGTTTTCTTCGCCACTCGTGGCGTCGAGCTCCCTGTCCACGTGCTCACCGCCCCGCGCCATCGAACGTGCGGCGACCGGCGGTCGCTTGAACGAAGGCGATGGCAAGACGTCGCAGGGGATTGAGGTTCATCGGGGGCTTCTCCGGTGTGCCGCGCCGGACGCTGCGGCATCCACCTGCATGACGCCCCACGATCGCGAAGTGATAACCGCAGCGGTCGCCTCACGGCGTTCGCGCGTTCGGCTTGGCCGCGCCGAACACGTTCAGAAACCCGATCGCGACGCTGCGCGTTGCCGCCCCAGAGCTAAAAGGCACCTGAAGCCAGCGGAAAAACCATGGCCATGCCGCGGTTTCCGCGTGATGCGGCCCTCGCCGGCATCGCATCGTTTCCGAAGACTTGCTTGCCCGTAACCGCGGCGAAGATGAAGCTCGAGGAGTCCCACAGGGCGTGAAGGGCCACCGCCTCCGGGAGTCCTCCTTGATCGTAGGCCGTCTCGAAGAGGATCGACAATCCGGCGCGGACAACCGTCCCCTCCACGATCGAGGTCGTGCTCTGGACGCCCAGCTCGCCGGGTACGTGCCACAGCGAAAACGCCGTCGAATCAATGATGCGTGCGGGCCAGCGGCCAAGACTGATCTGTAGCTCCTCGTAAAATACGCCGCGAAACAAGGCCTCCTCCGTTACGCCGGCGCTGAACGAAAGCGCGACGCCGTTCATCGAATCGCGAAGGGCCGGCCCTGCGCGGAAGGTCTCGGAGCTGTGCATCGCCGCTCCGAGAGTCGCTTCGACGCCGGTGAGCGCCAGAAGCGGGACGTACACGATGGGGTGCTTCAGATTGGCCCCTTGGAACGGCGCTACGAGCAGCTCCGACGCGAAGGAGGGATGCCACTCGTCTTTCCACGCATCGGACGTGCCTCGCAAACGCATGTCTCGGTAGGTGGCGTACGTTCCCCAAAGCGCGATGTGCGCGCTGATATTGTCCACGGTGAGAAAGTACGGCCTGAACGACGCATTGTGAGCGGCCGCGTATCGCAATGAGATCGTCGAGGCGATGCCTGCGAGCTGCACGCCACCGACTCCGAGCCCGTCCGCGGGCGACACGGTCAGCAGTGGAACATCCGCGGCAGCTTCCGTAGCGTAATCATAGTAACCGTGAACGCCGAAGATTTCCGGGCTTGGGGCGAGGTTCACGAAGAAGGAACCCCCGGAGAACACTCCGGACAGCAGGCTTAGTGCTACCGTCTGACCTCGCGTGTAAGGACGCGGTACTGAAGCCGCATCGGGAGCCGTGGGTGCCGGCGCCTGCGAGTGCTCGGGGGCTATCGATACCCCGGATTGCGCCAAGGCCGGCGGCGTCGGGACCGAAGGATCCGGCGATTGCGCCCACGCCGGGGACGCCAGCGTCAGGACGAGCGACGTGACGACAGACGCGGAGAAGGCCGAGCGGAGAACGCTCGGAAGAGCGGCATTACGGGCCATTCGGACACCCCTATCGGCACGCCGCGTTTGCAGCTTCGCTCACTCGAAAGGGAGTGCCCGCGTCCGCGCTTACCCTCATGACGCCGGGGGCAGCGGAAGTGCTAACCGGATTGGTGCCGAGAGACCCGAGCCGCCCGCGCTCCCGTCGGCAGCACCCGCCGACCGAGCGGAGTCAGAGCGACAGGCCGATTCCGACCACGGCGCCGAAGAGAGTGCGAACGTCGACGCCCCCAGCCGTCTTCGCCCCGAGGAGAAGCCCTCGGACACCCAAGTCGAGATACAGGGGTGGAGCAATCAAGAAGCGCGTCCCGACATGCAGACCGCCACCTAACGCCGTACCTGCGTAGTGGGTCGTGGGCGAAAAGCCCGCAAGGATCGCTTGGTCGGCATCGTTGCGGCGAACGGTCTGCGCGATCCATTCCCCTCGGACGTCCACACCCGCGTGAAGCAATATCGGGTTTGCGAGCGTGAAGAAGCGATCCACGCTCGCCTCTCCTCCCGCGTAAAGCTCGCTCACGCCGTTGTAGGCCGTTTGCCACTTCGATAGGCCCGCAAGGGGCCCGATTGAGTAGCCCCATGTCTCGCGCCGCGACACGCGAAGCGCAAGCTCGTCGCCAATGTCCACCTCGCGTCCAGCCATCGCGCTGTCGACCAGCTCGGCGCTCCACGGATGCACGACCATGCCGCCCTTTTGCGCGAGTGCCTCCGCATGAAACGGTCGGAAAGCGTCCGCCGCTAGCACGTACGTTGCTCCCCCCTGGAGTGCGATCTCTACGGCCCCCCCGTGGAACCCCACTCGTTTTTGAACGATGTATCGTCCCGGCGGGAGCACGATGCGGAGGGCTCGATCCGGCAAACCGTAGACCTCCGCGACCACGCTCTGCGAACCGACCGCGTAGACGAGATAAAGGGCGTCCGCGTCCCGGGGGAACTCGAGCTGGGCGCGCCTGCCCGCAAGCTCCGTGAACACGAACGGGCCGGATTCCGTCAAGTCCAGTTTGGCTTGCGGCCGCTGGAGGACGCCTCCCGATCTTGCCGACCGAAAGAGGGTCTGATTGTAGGCGTACGCAAATGACTCATCGAGAGTGATCCGCCCATCTCCGTTGGCGTCTGCCGCCCCTCGCAGTCCCGCGAGCCAGAAGTGGGTGAAGATCGCTCCTCCCATCTCTTCGGACTCTTGCGCCGCTTCTCCATCTGCGGATGCGTAGAACCATGCGGTGCCTGTCGTTGCGGACTGACCCGAGAGAGACACACCAAAGCCGGGCCCGACGGTCATCCCCTTGGCTCGGGCGGGGTCGGTCGTGCGGCATGCGTCGACAACGACGATTCGCAAGGCTGCCGGGATGGCTTCGATGCGCGACGCGAGGCTCGCCGTGGGGAGGCTCTCACCGCGAACGTGCAGCGCGTCGCGATCGCCGTGGCCGCTGAAGTAAACGATCACCGTCACATCAGAGGGCGCGTACTGCCGTGCGATGGCTTCCGCGCGGTCGAGTGCAGCGAACAACGTATCCTTGGTCACGTCGGGCAAGAGGATGGTGTGGTCCGGCGTGACACCGCCCAGAGATGTGAGAACGTCGTAGACACCCTCGGCGTCATCCTTCGGGTAAGCCAAGGGACGGTCCGATTCGAGCCCGGTGCTTGCGCCCGCAGCAACAAGAATCCGCACGGGGGCAGCGAAGGCGCTCGAAGCCCGAGCGAGTAAGGCCACAAGCAGACCCAATGAGAGCAGAAACGCTCTCACGGTTTCTTTGGGCGTACACGAATCGTCGTCACTTCGTGAAAATCCCGGCTCTTGCGCGCCCGCGCTACCGCGTCCTCCGTCCCGACAAGCACCCATCCGCTCGCCACGTCATGGTCGAAGGTAATCGATTGCTCCGAATAGTGTGTTCCAGCCGCAAAGAGCGCGGGGGCTTGCAGAGAGGCCCACTCCCCATCGTCGGCAAGGACCCCGGCCACGATGCGCACGTCGTGGTCGAGAGCGATCTCGAGGCGAATCCGATCCCCCGGCTCGAGCGCCAAGGCTCCGGTCTCTCGCGATTGAACACCGCCGTGCTCGACGATGGTCGCCGTCTGCATGCCGCCCTTGAATCGCACCGGGCCTTGCGAAGAGAGGTCGTCCCGTCCGACCACTTCGCCATCCGTCCGGACGCTGCGCGAGTGAGCGAAGAGAGCCACGCCCGCCGCTAGTGCGAGCGCGGAGGCAATGCTGCCGGACCATGCAAGGCGCGGTCGAACAGCCCGCTCGCGTCGCCGAACGGCTTGTACAAATGAATCGGCGAGGGCACCTTCGTTTCGAGCGAAGGCTTCTGCACCTTTCGCGACCGAGTCCACATAAGAGGCACAGGCCGCGCAGGCCGCGATGTGAGCGCGTGCTTCGTCGTCGCCAGCGCCTACGGCCAGTGCGTCGAGCCGAGAACCGTCGGGATGGGGCGTGGGTTGCTCGTTCATGGGGTACCTCCGAGAACGCGGGCCGCGTGCTCGCGGACAGCGGTGAGTCGCTTCCAGATCGTGGGGCGAGAGAGCCCGAGCCTCGCCGCAATCTCCGTTTGGTTGATGCCGTCGACATAAGCCAGCACGGCCACCTCGTATTCGGGCTCGGTGAGCTCGTGAAGGATCAAGAGGGCCGCATTGCGAGCTTCGTGATCCACGCCCGGATGCGACGCTGCTGCGCCTTCGTGATCGTCGATTGGCTCCGCGCGGCGACGTTTCGTGCGACGGAGCTGATCGAAGCAACAGCGGTCAACCACCCGGTACATCCACGCCACCGGATTTTCCGCCTTCCGAAGCGCATCGCCCGCTCGGATGAATTTGACGAACGCATCCTGAAGAGCGTCGGCTGCGGCCGCCTCGTCGCGTAGCAAGGTGCGGCAGCGACGTTGCAGCAGAAACCCGAACCGCCGGTAAAGGTCGGCTAGCTCCTCGTTCGTCAGTCTTCCGGCGGGCGCGGGCATGCGGGCGATGAAACGTCAATTTACGGTGCACGGCCACCCGCTCGGCGTGGCGGCGCCGGCGACCAGACTGACCTCTTGGGGTGTGCAGGTCGTACTCGACGGTTGGCAAATGCCGGGCGGCGTGGTGGTCACGCAGTTGGAGAGGTCCTGGTAAGCCGTTCCGCCGGCCTCACACACGAGATTGGGGTCCGTAGTCGTGGGAAACTGGGCGGGAAACACGCCGGGGGCATTCGTCACGGGATTACCCGTGGTCGTGGTGTTGCTCGGGAACTGCTGGCACATGAGGTTCTGCAGTGTGGGGTCCGCGCTGAGCGCGATGAGAAGCGGAGTGTCCAAGGGCATCCAATCGAACGCCGCACCGCACCAGCCCCCCCCGGGCGGAACCTTTCCGCTCGCGCAGTAGCTCTCGTAAAGATTGAAGCCCAGCGAGGGCAGGTGGCCATCCGTGTCTTTCGCATTCGCGAGGAGACTGAGGTCGCTCGGCATCGTTCCTTCGAGGTAAAGTAGCTGCACGTTGGCCTCTCCGACGATGGCGTCGACGAATCCTGGCGCTGACGATGTCACCAAGTCGAGCTTGCCGTCGTGGTTCAGGTCTTCGTAGGCGACCACCTGCCCGCCGACGCCACTGAGATCGAGGCTGGCGCCGGGTGGAGCACCGAAGAGCTCCTGAAACGGCTGAAGGTTTTTCGGCAGCTCGCTGAGATCAAGCTGAAACTGGGCCGGGAATTTCGGCGTGACCGCGATGTCCTGCGTCGCGAGCGAGTCGTCCGCGTAGCCGCCATCGCCGAGGGCCTGCCCCGACAAGATCCAAACAATGGCAACACGGAACGGGCTGCTTTCCGCGGCGCTCAATTGCGCAGCCGTGAGGCTGCCAACGCCGATGTTGCCGCTTACGGTCGCGAGCGTGCCCGGCATGTCCGCGTCGCCAGAGAGCGAGCCGCAAGCGGCGGCACCGAGGGCCAAACCGGACGCAATCGCGAGCGGTCTAGAGTAGATGAGTTTCATCGGTCTTCTCCGGGTATGGCTCGCCGCACACTGCGGCGTCCACCTCCATGACGCTCCGGAGCGGCGAAGTGATAACGCCCTTCCGACTCCTCGGCTGCGCCGCGCTCGCGAGACTTGCGCATCCGTTCGGCATCCCCGATCGCCTTGTTGGCCCTCGAGGCCCTGACGCCGCGATCCGCTCCTGGCACAACTTTGCCACAAGATGGCACAACCGGAAGGCGCCGCTGCCATCAACGTCAGCGATCTTGCGCGAGAATCCTCCTCTCGCGGACGGCACGGACCCTGCTGATGGACCTCCCATAAGAGGTCTTGCCATGAAAAAACATCTTCTTTTCCAGTCGTCTTCGGCTTGTCTTCTACTTGTTGCCGGTTGCAGTGGCTCACCCGGAGGTGAGACAAGCTCTCCCCCCGCGCTGGCGCAGCTCGACGAGGCGCGCATCGAGGCGTCCGCGGTTCCCGTCAGCTCGCTCGGTCAGGCCGTTCTGGCCAATAACGCGTTCGCCGTCGATTTGTACTCGCGGTTCGTCGCAGGCCAAGCTTCGAGCAATGTCCTGACTTCGCCGGTCAGCGCGTCACTTGCCCTGACGATGGCCTACGCCGGAGCGCAGGGGCAGACGGCGACCGAGATGGCCAGCGCGCTGCACTTCGACGCGGGATGGGCGACGACGATCTTTGAGGGGCAGAACGCGCTCAGTCAGGCGCTCGCGTCTCGCGGCGGAGCCGCGCTGGCGACCGCGCAGGGCAGCAGCGCGCAAGGTAAACCGGCGCCTGCTGCAGGCGACTACAACCTCCAAGTCGTCAACTCGGTTTGGGGGCAGAAGACGTATCCCTGGGCCCAGCCCTTCTTGGGTGTTCTTGCTCAGAGCTACGGCACGGGTGTGTACCTCGAAGACTTCGCCAACGATTCTCAGCAAGCACTTCAGACCATCAATGGATGGGTAAGCAGCCTGACGAACGACAAGATCAACAATCTGCTCTCGCCCGATTCCGTCGACAACTCGACGCGTATGGTGCTCGTCAACGCGATCCATCTGAAGTTTCCATGGTCCACGCCCTTCAACTCGGCGTACACCGCGAGCGGAGAGTTCACGCGCGAAGACGGAACGACGATCGCGACGAGCTTCATGAGCGAGACGTCCACGCTCCCATTCGTCGACGACGGGCAGGCTCAAATCGTCGGGCTGCCTCTTTCGAACGGCCAGTTGTCCGTGGTGATTGCCCTTCCGCATCCCGGCGTCGACCTCGCGACGTACGAGGCCGGACTGTCGCCGACCTCGGCTGCGATCACCCAGCCGGCCACCCCCCAATCGGTGACATTGACGGTCCCGAAGTCCACCTTCACCTCGAGCTCGTTTTCGTTGAGCGCCGCGCTCAAGGCCATGGGCATGGTTCAGGCCTTCGATCCGGCATCGGCGAACTTCAGCGGCATGTGCACGACCCCGTCGAGCGGGCTCTACGTGTCCGATGTGCTGCAGAAGGCGACTATCTCCATGGCGGAAAACGGCGTCGAAGCCGCAGCGGCCACCGCGGTCGCCTTCTCCGCCACCGCCTACGAGGCGCCCGCGCTCGGCACGGTTGCGATGGTCGTCAATCGCCCGTACCTCATCGCGGTCGTCGACTTGCCCACGAGCGCCATCCTCTTTCTCGGGCACTTGGTCGACCCCACCAATCCGTAGGTCGCCCCCTACCCAGGGTGGGCGGCTCTGGGTTCACGACCGCTGGCGCTTCGTCCTCTTCGCCGGCCCTGGCTTCAACGACCCGCGCCGAGGTTCACGCTTCTGGGTTGCGAGCCCCCCCGCGTTCGCGTTCTCGCCCTTCGCCCGCTCGAGCTCCGTCTCGAACCGACCGATGGCGTCCTCGCTCGGGCCGCCCATCGTCGCGGCAAGCCTCAGCATCTCCGCCTTGCTTGGAAATCCGAGCGACCCAGAGCGCAAATCCGCGATCACGCCGTACAGCCACTTGAGCTCGGCGCGAACGACCGCGGCCATATACTCTTCTTCGAGCAAGAAGATCCGGGGTAACCCGGGAGGAACCTTCCGAAGCTCGGCAAGCCGCGCCTCGAGTGCCACGGTGCGACCCTCCAGGAGCGCGCCCACCTCCTGGGGACGAAGACTTGGATCCAAGAGCGAGATGACGGCCGGAAATTCTGGGAACTCGCGCGCGACATTGGCGAGGCCGTGCCGAATCCAGGTTCGCAGGGTCTGACGGCCCGCATCCGTCGCCTCGTAGGCGGTGCGCTCTGGCCGACGCTCTTCGCGCGAGATCCCGTGGATCGCGATCAGTCCAGCTCGATGGAGTGCAACGATCGTCTGATAGACGCTGTTGCGCTGGGCGACGTTCGCGATCTGCTCCTTTCCGCGCTGCTTGATGAGCGCCTGCATGCGGTACGGGTGCATCGGCTCCTCGCACGCGAGCGAGAGCACGACCAGCCACAACGGCGAGCGCGGGCGCGCAGGGGGGGGCATGGGGAAGCGAGCGTACACCATCGCCCACGCCTTGCATGACTAGTTATTGTATGTTTAGATACAGAATGTCCAAGTCACCCGGACGTCCCACCACTCGCGAAGGAGCGCTCGCCATGACAACCGCCGGCCACCCCGCACGGATCGCCCCAGCGAAAGACCGCGCTGCTCGGAGACCTCTCGCGCTCTGGCTCCCGCTCGGCGCCATCGTCGGCCCGATCGTGTTCGACGTCGCCTGGCTCTTGATGGGCCACCTGCGCCCGGGCTACTCGCCGGTCGGCCGGCCCATCAGCGCCCTCGCCGTCGGTCCCGACGGTTTCTTCGTACGCACCGCATTCCTTTTGTACGGAGTCCTGGTGACCGTCGGCACCGTCAGCGCCCTCCGGAGCGTGAGGCTGGAGCTGGGCGCGGTCGCTCGCTGGGCTTGCACGCTGCTGCTGGTACTTTCCCCGCTCGGCATCCTTTGGGCGGGCGTCTTCACGATGGACGCGATGGGCCTTCACATCGCGGGCGCCCAGGTTGGGTGCGGCAGTCCGATCATTGTCCTCCCGATCGCCGGACTCTTGCTGCGACGAGCCCCGAGCTGGCGCCGTTTGGGTACCTGGATGCTCCTTGGCGGCCCGCTCACGATCGCGCTCACCGCCGGTTTCATGCAGAGCGTCCCGCTTTCGGAGATGGCTACCGGCGGTGGCACCTTCGGACTCTGGCAGCGTGCCCTGTTTCTCGAGATCCAAGCCTGGTACGTGGCCATCGCCTGGGTGGCGTTGAGAGAGCAGGAAAGGAGGAGGCCGCTTTCGAGAACTTCTCCGATCCGATGGGTGCCTTGAACGAGCGCCCTTGACTCTCCAGTTACGGGAGACACCAGAGTAGGGGCATGGCGAACGAGCGGCTGGCCATCGGTGAGCTGTCGCGTCGTGCCGGGCTCCCGGTCAAGACGCTGCGCTTTTACTCGGACGCGGGGCTTCTCCCACCGGCGGAGCGTTCGCAAGCTGGGTACAGGCTTTACGGGGACGAGGCGCTGGTTCGGCTCGACCTCATTCGAACGCTGCGCGAAGCAGGCCTGGGCCTGGATTCCATCAAAAAGGTGCTGCACCGCGAAACGTCGCTCGCGGATGCACTTCGGCTCCGTCTCGCTGCAGTGGAGGCTCACGTCGCCTCGCTTCAGCGAATCGGTGCCGCGTTGCGAGCAGCGCTGCGCTCTGAGCCCAACGAAGACGACGTGAGGAGGTTGTGCGCCGTGACCCGATTGTCCAATGAAGAACGAAAAGCCGTCATCGAGAGCTTCTACGACAGAGTTTCAGAAGGCATCCCGATCGATGAAAAGTGGAAGCGGTCCATGATTGAGGCAAGCGCGCCCAAGCTTCCGGACAACCCCACATCCGAGCAGCTCGATGCCTGGATCGAGCTTGCCGAGCTCGTGTCGGACCCTACCTTCGTGGAGAGCCTGCGCAACAACGCCAAGGAGGTGTGGGGCAAATTCGACATGACCGCCATGCGTCGCGCAAGCGACGAAGCCTCCGCTGCGGCGAAGGACGCCGTGGCCCGCTCGGTCGCGCCTGAATCCGAAGAGGCCAAGGGGATCGTGGAGCGTTACGGTACGGCGCTGGCGGCGGCACGCGGCGGGACCTTCGACGAAAGCACGCGGCGCGGAATGCGCGAACGCTTCGAGCGCCATGATCCCCGAGCGGCCCGTTACTGGGAGCTGGTCGCCCAGCTCAACGGCACTCCAAGCGTTGCCAGTACGGTGAGTGAGTGGAAGTGGATCTCCACGGCGGTGCTGCATCACTTCGCTTGATGGCCTCGGGACCAGCTTCTCATGCCCGACCAAGACCTCCGCGGTCCCGACCAAGACCTCCACGACGCGGCCTCACGCGATCTCCGCCAATGGCTCGACGATCGCGGAGCGCTCTGGCCCTTCTGCCGCGCGGGGCGCAACGATTGGGCGGCCGACCCGACGGGTTCGCACGCCTTCAAACGGGCCCTCGGCGCGGCCCCCGCGGACGTCCAGGCGGAGTGGGTCGACTGGATTCGACACCTGTGAGGTCCCAGGCGACACAAGCGAGGTTCGCACGCGGCCTGCGCGCTTGGCGGGGCGGACCCCGTGGATTCGCAGCGCTCCTAGGCAGGTTCGCCGGCCGACCACGCGGACTGTGCGCCGGAGGTCGTGCTCCGCAGCGCGGCCAAACCCGTTAGGCGGCGCTGCGAGCTCGAGGGTGTGCCGGACTAACGGGTTTACTCGTCGGAGGGAGACGTTAGCCGGCTCGACCGCGCGCGTAGGCGGCCGGACCAAGGCGACAGGCGGCCCGGGGATCACGCTCGCGCGGCTTGTGTGTGCGTTAGGCCGCGCGGAGACGCTCGTTATATCGCGGCGAGATCGCTTGGCTCGCTCGCGAACACGAATGGGCCGGCGTGCCATGCGCGCCACTGGGCGAGTGAGGCGCTCAGGCGGCCGGCGAAATGCCTTTGTCCGGCGGGATGTCGGCTCCGGCCGACGGCGAGACTCGCGGCTGGAGACTGTGGGGACCTTTGTGCGGCGGGCGGAAGCGGAGACGCCCGCCTCCCCGAGGCCGTCACGGGGTCCACACTGCCTCGCCGTCCAAGCCTGCGATCAAGGCGGCCAATCTCTGCATGTCGAGCGGCTTGATGAGGTGCTGGTCGAAGCCGGCTTGCTTCAGTCGCGCGTCGTTTTTCCGATAGCCAGTCGCCGCGATCAGCAGAATCTTCTCGTCCGCATGCTCCTCGCGGATCCTTCTCGCGATCTCGTAGCCGTCCATCTCGGGTAGCCCCAGGTCCAGAATGACGACGTCGGGCCCAAATGAGCGGACAGCCGCCAGCGCTGACCGCCCGTCGTGCACGACGAGGGTCTGGTGGCCGTTCCCTTCGAGGAGGCCTGCGAAGAGCACGGCCATTTCCGCCTCGTCGTCCACCACCAGGATCCGTCGAGGCCGAACCTCGGGCTCGGCGGGGGCAGGCTCGCCTTCGGGGCGTTTCTTGGGGCGCCCATCGAGCAGGCGCGGCAAGGTGACGACGAACTCGCTGCCATGGCCGAGGCCGGGGCTCGAGGCGTCGACGGTTCCTTCGTGCATCTCGACCAAGCGCTTCACCAGAGGCAGGCCGAGCCCCAGCCCTCCCATGGCACGCTCCGGCGTTCGCGACGCCTGCATGAAAACTTCGAAGACGTGCGGAAGAAGCTCGGCGCTCATGCCGGTTCCGGTGTCTCGGATGATGATCCGAGCCTTGCCGGCCTGCGACTCGAGCGTCACGGCAATCCGTCCCCCTTCGTTCGTGTACTTCGAGGCGTTCGTCAGGAGGTTTTCGACGACCTGGGCCAGCCGGACCGCGTCGCCGAGCACCATCGCGCTCCCGTCGGGCGGCAGCGAGAGGGTGAGCTCGTGCTTGCGGGCCTCCACCAGGGGTCCCACCGTTTCGACGGCCGTCCGGACCACGTCCGCGAGATCGATGCACTCCTTCGACAGCACGACTTTGCCCGAGGTGAGGCGTGCGATGTGGAGCAGCTGGTCGAGCAACGTGCCGATGCGCTGGGTCTGCCTGACTATCACCCCGCGCAGCTCCTCGGACCGCTGGCGATCGTCGGGCACCCTGCCCAGGAGATCGAGGGCATGCGAAAGAGCGGACAGCGGGTTGCGGAGCTCGTGACCGAGCATGGCGACAAACTCGTCCTTGCGGCGGTCGGCCTCCGACAGTGCTTGCTCGCTGCGCTTGAGCGTGTCGATGTCCACGAGCACGATGACCGCGCCATCCACCTTGTTGTCGAGCGTCAGGTAGGGGCGAACGCGCAGCGAATACCAGCGCCCGCCCGTGTCGCGCACTTCGCGGTCCTGCTCGCGCCCGATGGAGACGACTTCCGCGCACAGGCCCTCGAGGTCTAGCGGGGGTTGCGTGGCGTCACCGAGAACGAGCTCGTGCCGGATGTGGCCGATTGGCCGCCCCACGTCGCCGGCCAGCAGGCCGAACTGCTTCTCCGCCTGCGGATCGAAACGGCGGATGCCGAGGTCGCGCCCGAGCAGCACGATGGCGACCCTGCCCGCGGTTAGCAGGTTGACGAGGTCGTCGTTGAGGCGATTGAGCTCGACGTTCCGACTCGACATCTCCTCGTTGACAGTGGTCAGCTCCTCGTTGGTCGCCTCCAGCTCCTCCTTGGACGTCTCCAGCTCCTCGTTGCTGCTCTGCAGCTCTTCGTTGGCCGACTGGACCTCCTCGTTGGCCGCCTGAAACTCCTCGTTGGCCGTCTCGAGCTGCTCCTGCATCGACTGAAGGTATTCGCGCGTCTCGGAGAGCTCGGTGTCGAGCTCCGCGATGCGGTTGGACTTCTCGTCGCCGGGGGCGCGGTCCGCGCGAGCCGGCTCGGAGTCGAGGGGGGCCCGCCCGCCGCTCGTCCTCTGCGCCTCCTCGAACAGGATCAGAAAGCAGCGCTCACGAAGGTTCTTCAGCGGAATGACCTCCAGATTCACCCTATGGGTCTTGCCGCTCCGCTTGACGCCGACGTTCTCCTTGCGCGCGGTCTTGTTTTGCTTCCTGGCTTGATGGATCGCGCTGCGCAGCGGCAGCATCAAGCCGCCGCGGGCCATCTTCAGCACGTCGAAGCTCGGCTTGCCGGTGGGAGGCTCCAAGAACGCGCCGATCGCGCCGCGGAACTGCAAGACTTGAAGCTCGGCGTTCACGAGCACTCCCGGAGGCGCGAACTGGCTGATGGTGATGCGGTCGGCCTCGCGCTGTGCATTGAGCTCGCCGCGCGGACCCTCCGGCGGTTGCTGCCCACCGGGCCGCTGCATCGCAGCGCGCGGACGCGGGGCGGCCGCCTCGTCGCGATCTTCCTTGACCGGCAGATGAAGCGCCAGGATCGACGGTGGCTTCTTCGAGTAGATCTTGTGCTTCCTGTCCATGGGCTCGAAGAGGTGGGTGAAGGCGCCGACGGATTCCGATGCGCCCAGTAAAAGGTGCCCTCCGGGCTTGAGCGCGTAATGAAACGAGGGAATCGCCTTCTTTTGCCCACTCGCTTCGAGATAGATTAAGAGGTTGCGGCAGCTGACGAGGTCCATGCGCGAAAACGGCGGGTCGGCGATGAGGTTCTGACGCGCGAAGATCACCATGTCCCGCAGCGTCTTGCTGACTCTGTATCCGCCTTCCGTCTCGACGAAGAACCGCCGCAAGCGCTGCGGCGTGATGTCGGCGACGAGGCTCTTCGCGTAGAGACCACGGCGGGCTTTCTCCAGCAAGGCGTCGTTGACGTCCGTGGCGAAGACCTGAAGCTTGCGCATCCTGGCCGCCTTCTCCGCTGCTTCCACGAGCATCATGGCGATGGAATACGCCTCCTGCCCGGTGGAGCAGCCGACGACCCAGAACCGCACCGGATCGTCTCCGCGCTGCCACAGAAGCTCGGGCAGGACCTTGCGCTCGAGGACGTCGAACGTCTCGGGGTTGCGAAAGAAGCTCGTGACGCTGATGAGAACGTCGGAGTAGAGGGCATCGACCTCCTCGGCGTTTCCGCGGAGGAATCCGGCGTAGTCACCCAGGGTCGCCTGCTTGCTCAGCAGCAGCCGCCGCGCGATGCGCCGCTCGATGGTCGTTGGCTTGTAGAGCGAGAAGTCCACGCCTGAATGGGTGCGTAGAAGTGACAGGATTCTCCTGTAGCCGTTCGAGGCGCCGCTGGCGGCGCCGGCGTCCTTTTCCGTCGAGAGTGCCCCGCCGTCTTCCGCTCCGATGAGCAGTGGCTGCCCCGCCACATACGGATGCCTCGCAATCCGCGCGAGCTCCCTCGCGATGTCCGCCGGTGAAAGAACGAGATCCACGCAGCCCGCCGCGATGGCGCTGCGGGGCATCGAGTCGTGTTTGGCCGAATTGTCCTGTGCGAAGGTGATCCCGCCCTCGGCCTTGATCGCCTCCAGTCCGATCGTGCCGTCGTTCGCCGTGCCGGACAGCACGACGCCGACGGCCCGCTCGCGCTGATCCAGCGCCAATGATTCGAAGAAGGCATCGATGGACCGATGCGGCACGCGCGACCGCTCGCGCGCCCGGATCTTCAACACACCGCCCGCGATGCTCAGGTTCGTATCGGGCGGGATCACATAGACGTGATCGGCCTGGACCACCTCGTCGTTCGTTATCTCACGCACCGGAAGCGAAGTGGCGCGAGAGAGAATCTGCGTCAGCGCGCTCTCATGGTCCGGATCGAGGTGCTGGACGAGCACGAACCCCATGCCGGTGTCCGGCGGCAGGGCGGCAAGCAAATGCGTGAACGCCTCCAGTCCCCCGGCCGATGCGCCGATGCCGACAATCGGGAAGGGCGCCCCACTTCGCGGCTCGCGGCGCTGCACCGCGGCATCGTCCGTCGTCGGCGGCGCTGCAGCCGTCGGCGCCACTGCAGGGGACGGCGGCGCTGCAGCCGTCGGCGCCACTGCAGGGGACGGCGGCGCTGCAGCCGTCGGCGCCACTGCAGGGGACGGCTTGGCACCCTTCTTCTTCGTCTTGCGTGCTGGCCGCGCCGAAGCGGGTGTTTTTCGAGGACGCGGGGGCACGGTGACACTCCGATCGTTTGCGCTGTCGATAGGGTTGCCGGTGTCGCAATCGCGGGGCTGGAGACTACCCATCCGTGAGGCGGCAGGACGAAAAAAAACTTACCGTCTTGCGCGCCTCTTCGTGGACTGAAACGCTTTGAACCGCCTCCCCCCCTGGGTGCGCTACAATTGCACGATGAGCCCCACGCGCACCGTCGGCAAGCGCAAGCACGCGCCGGGCGACCGCGATGGCCTCGATGCGCTCGTCCTCGCGTTCGGCGGTGGGGCCCCGAAGGGCGTTTTCCGCTATCGCAGCCAGCAAGAAGCCAACCGGGATCAGGAGCGATGGATCAGCGAACGCGTGCAGCGACGTACCAGGATGTCCGCCGAGTCGCCGAGCTCCTCGAAACCGAGCGCGTAGAGTACGCGCTCATCGGGGGCTACGCACTGGCCCTGCAGGGCATCGTGCGACTCACGGAGGACGTCGACATCCTCGTCGACCCCACCCCTGAGAATGCTCGTCGCTGGGTGCGCGCCCTCTCACGGCTGCCGGACGGCGCGGCGAAGGAGCTCGAGGGCGACGAAACGTTGCACACAGAACCCTATGCCATCCGCATCAACGACGAGTTTACGGTCGACGTCATGAACTCCGCGTCGGGCCTCACGTGGCAGGACCTTCTTCCGTACCGGACGCGCATCGACGGCATTCTCGTCGTATCGCTCCCCGGCCTGCTCCGCATGAAGGAGCACGGTCGGCTCAAAGACCAGGCCGACGCCGAGGCGATCCGGCAGGCGCTGGCTTCGGAGCGCTAAGCGTGTCGCGGTGGGAGGCTCGAATGCCGAAGCGCATCTGTTCGTGCGCCGCTTTTACGGCGCTACTGGCGTGCTCGTCGAGCGGAGCGCTGAAGGGCGCGGCCGCAGGCTCCGGAAGCCCGGGCAGCGGCGCCACCGGGGCCGCAAGCGGCACCTCGCAAGCTGCGACCGGATCGTGCGTGCCGACGGTCCCCAACGTGGCCTGGACGAGCCCCTATGCGGCCTGGAGTCGAGGCGTTCCGAAAGACCCATCCTTTTTCCCCATCGCCGTGTGGCTCCAAGGGTCGTGGCACGCGACCGAGCTGCACGATCTCGGCATCAACATTTACGTCGGCAACAACGCCGGCACCGATGCGCTTGCGGCGAGTGATCTCGCGATTCTCAAGGGCCTCGGCATGTACGCGATCATCGGCCAAGATACGGTGGGCCTGGCCAACATCGACGACCCGACGATCGTCGCCTGGTGGATGGACCCGGACGAGCCCGACAATGCCCAGCCCGCGGCAGCAGGTGGCTACGGCCCGCCGGTGGATCCGGCAACGCTCGTGACGAAATACGCCGCCTACACGAAGGCCGACCCGACGCGGCCGGTCTTCCTCGGCCTGGGACAAGGTGTGGCCTACGACGCCTGGGAAGGCCGGGGGAGCAACGCGCCGCCCGAATCGGGATATCCCGCCGCCACCGACATCGTGGCCTTCGACATTTACCCGTACAATAACTGCGGGGGCGACGCGAACGAGCAGGCGACGTGCGGGCAGTTCTGGCTCAACGCGTTCGGAATCGATCGGCTCCACCAGTGGTCGACCCGCGGACAAGCCGCATGGACCGACTTCGAGACCACGGTCATCGCCGCGGGCACGACCTCGGGCCCCACGCCCGCGCAGACCCGCTCCGAAGTGTGGCTCTCGCTGATCCACTCCGCGAACGGGATCATCTACTTCATCGACACCTGGAACCCCGCGTTTCGCGAAGACGGCATATTTGCCAATCCGGCGATGGTCGACGGGGTTACGGCGCTCAACAAGCAAATCGTTGCCCTTGCCCCCGAGCTCAACAGCGCCAGCCTGCCCAACCTGGTTTCGGTCGCGAGCTCGAACCCCGCGGCGCCCATCGACACGATGACCAAGGCGCAGGGGCCCTCGCTCACCGTGTTCGCCGCAATCTCACGGACGGGCACGGCAATGGGCACCTTCACGATTGCCGGGCTCTCCGGCAGCGGGTCGGCCACGGTCGTGGGCGAGAACCGAACGGTCTCCATTGCGGCGGGCGTCTTTACCGACGCGTTCGCTGCCAACGACGTGCATATCTATCAGGTCGACCTATCGACGATTGCTTGCAATTAGGCGGAACACGGCTGGGCGGTTCCATTAAATCGTACGCTCGCGCGTAACCACCTACGTGGGCACGCGTAACGCCGCGAAGGTCATTCGATCCTGCGCCCACGCTCGGTGGGGACGCAGCCGCGTGCTTTTTCTCGGAGGGTCACCATGTCCAATGCTCGAAGCCTGTCAGTGGTCGCGACGGTCCTTTGCGCCGCATGCAGCAACAGCAATAGTAGTGGCCCCTCCTCGGGCAGCTCCGGGTCAGGATCGTCATCGGGCACTTCCGCAGGTATGTCTTTTTCGGGAGTGACGAGCGGGTCGGGCGCCGCGAGCGGAGCGGCCACGGGGTCGATGATGGACGCTACGGTCGAAGCCTCCACAGGGACCGCGCAGACGCCCCCAATGGGCGGCCCCTTGGTCGAAGCGTGGCTTGCAGGCGGCGCCTACAAGATGTGGCACGCAGAGCCGGCCATTCACGCGAGCCGCAGCCCCTCGCCGCACGGTTTCGATCGGGTTTATTCGAACGATCTGATCTACTCCAATGCCTCTGGCACCGGGCCGTGGCCCGCAGGCGCGGCTGCGGTCAAAGAGCTTTACAATTCGGCTAGCGACACGGCGCCCGTCGGCTACGCGGTGTACCTCAAGACCGAGGCCGACAGTGCCGGTGGCGACAACTGGTACTGGTACGAACGAGTGCCGCTCACAAGCGCGGCGCCTCACGATCAAAACGGGGTCGTGGCCGATGGGCTCGGCAGCGCGGCGACGCCCGACAGCGGTGCGGCTGGGACCGGCCTTTGCGTGGGCTGCCATTCTGTGGCCGGCTCGGATGCCGCACATAGCCCTTCGTTGGGCGGGCGCGACGAAGTGTATACACCCGTCGGCTACTGGGAGTCGGACGCCTCGATCGACGGACCGGCGGGGACCACGGAGACCCCACCCATGGGTGCCGCCGCCGTCGAAACATGGCTCTCCGGGGGAGCCTACAAGCTGTGGCACTCGGAGCCGGCCATCCACGCGAGCCGCAGCCCCTCCCCGCACGGCTTCGACCGCGTCTACTCGAACAGCATCATCAATGCGAATGCGACGGCGGCAGGCCCCTGGCCCGCCGGCGCGGCAGCCGTCAAAGAACTGTACAACGCGCTGACGGACACGACGCCCGTGGGCTACGCGGTGTATCTCAAAACCGAAACGGACAGCGCCAATGGTGCCAACTGGTACTGGTATGAGCGCGTGCCGCTTACGAGCGCGGCGCCCCACGATACCAACGGCATCGTGGCCGACGGTCTCGGCAGCTCCCTCACCCCCGACAGCGGCGCAGCTGGGGCAAGCCTTTGCGTCGGTTGCCATTCGGTCGCCGGCAGCGATATGGCGCACACGCCGTCCGCGAACGGTCACGACGAAGTGTATACCCCGGTGCCGTGAGCTCGCGACGGACGCTGCGCGTCTCCCGCATCCGCGCGCCCCATGGGCCCCTCAACAGATGTTCGCGGTGTGACTATTTGCTAGTAGCCACGTAAACCCCGTCCCACTCTGCAGCGGGAGGGTGGTCCAGCATCCATTTGCAGCGTTCGATGAGCGTTCGACTCGGTCCGTCATCCGCAATCGGCTGGAGATCGTCGAGCGCACCGCGAAAATCGCGCCGCAGATAGGCCTCCAGAGCCCGCTCGTAGGTGATCACCAGCTCTTTGCGATCGCCACACTCGCCGTGGGCTCCCAAGAGCTCGTAAACGCGCACGGCCTCTTTCTTTCCCTTGACGGCCACCTTGTCGACGAATCGAAACTCGAAGTCGCGGCCGACCGCGCTCACGATCGCTTCGCTGGCGAGTGCCGCAACGCCATATTGCTTGCAGAGCCCCTCGAGACGCGACGCGAGATTCACGCCGTCGCCGAGCGCGGTGTAGCTCAGTCGATCGGGTGAGCCGAAGTGCCCCACCATCACTCGGTCCCGGTGCAGGCCGAACCGCGTGAAAAGCGGACCCACGTCGCCCCATTCGGCAGAGGAGTAAAGCGCCCCCGTCGCCCGGATGCACCCCAGAACTGCGGCGCAGGCCCGGCGCGAATGGTCAGGTACGGCGGTGGGCGCGTTCCAGAACGCCATGACGGCGTCACCGATGAACTTGTCGACGGTGCCCTTGTTTTCCACCACGCACCTCGTCATCACCTTCAAGTACTGGCCGAGGGTGTTTGCCAGGGCGTCGGGAGACATGCGCTCCGAGAGGTCGGTAAAACCTCGGATGTCGGTGAACATCATCGAAATATCGTGCAAGTCTCCACCAAGGGAGGGCTCGCGATTCGAGGCGTAGAGCGTGCGCACAAGATCGACCGGGACGTACTTGCCGAGCGCGCGCATCGCTGTCTTCGCGCGCTCGAGCCCGTCGACGACTTCGGAGACGTCACGAAACGCTGCTCTTGTCGAAGAAGGTGCAAAGTCGAAGCTGCGCATTCTCGACGTCTCGGACGTAATCCGCCCGAGCCCCCGAACCACCTCTCGGAGCACGACGACTCCGCCGATCAGCACGAGCGCCGTCACGACGAGCAGCGCCAGCAGGAAGCGCGCGCGAAGCGCGTATAGGTCGCGCGTGTAGTGAGCTTCCGGCACCACGACGCCGACGGCCCAGTCCTGTGTCTTCGGGAGCAGGAGAAAGCTTGCGAGATAACGCTTCCCGTCGATGTCGAAGGTTTCGCCTTGCTTGGGCCGATCGGAGCTTAGCTGCCTGAGCGCCGCGCTCGACAGCGCCGCCGCAACCGCGGGTTCGGGGTGCTTCGCCTGGACGCGAAGGTCATCGCCAAACGCGACGATCGGATCGCTGCCATCCAGCCGGCTTACAAGGCGGCCCTGGGCGTCGCAGAGAAAGACGAAACGCGGATCGTCCGCCCGACCGGCGACACCGAGCCCCGACAGTGTGTCTATCGTTGCCGCGAGAAGCCCCACGCGGATCACACCAGCAAAGTGTCCGGACGCGTCTTGGACGGCCTTCTGGACGCTCATGATTACCCTTCTCTCGGAGGGCGGAAGCCTCGCGTCGAGCTCGGAGTAGGCCAGATCGCTCCAGAGGGCCGCGCCTGCGACGGCACTCGACGCGGTCGTCTCGAACGTCGGATGTGCGGTCGGGTCCGGCGCTTCACCTTCCCGGCGAAACTTCGCGGCCAGAAACGCTTCGCCCGATGCTCGTTCGCGCACGTCGGCCACGAAACGTCCTGCCTCCAGTGAAACACGGCGGGTATCGACGCGATCCTCGCCCTCGCGCCGTATGCGGAAGACAGCGATCTGCCAAGGATTGCCGGGATCGAGCTGCGCGGCCCCCTGGGCGTCGTACTGGTGCCAGCTGGCTCGGGTGAAGGTCGCGTCCGAGAGAGCAGGGTTGTCCACGATGGACGAAAAGAGACGCGCTTCGACCGCCAGGGAGTCATCAGGCGCAAGAGTCTCGAGCCTTAGCGCGCGCTCCACGTCATCGACCGTGGCCTTGGCCACGCCCAGATCCGATGACAGCCTCTCCTCGATGCGCCGGGCCTCCTCGTCTCTTAGCTCGAGTGAACGCTCAAGGATGGCGCGCCGGGAAATCTCGATAAACCCATAGAATGTGGCCCCGACCAGGATTGTCACCGACAGCACCATGAGCACGAAGAGGCCACCGAGGGTCCACCGCGGAGGGCGATGGTGGTGTGGCCCGGCTGGCGAAGGCGCAGAAGAGGCAGAAACGGGAGCAATCATCTACGGCTCTACTCGGGCACGTCGCGCGTGGTCTCGGGGAGCGTATCCCGCCATCGCCGGTGCCGATACGCGGGAACCTCGGATCTCACGGGCTCGAGCTTGGGCGCCCCGTCGAGCAGTCTGAGCGGCGCAAGCCGGCGAGGCAGGTTACAAAGAGTCCATGGTGGGCCTGCCCATTGCGTGCAACCCCAGCGCGCTCACATCGGAATCGTTCGCCGCGCATCAAGCAGAGGGCCGACGCCTTCAGGCGCTGGCGCTAGAGCGTCGCGAGCTGCCCGATGGTTGGGCGCTGCGGATGCCCGATGACGACGAGACCGCGCTCGCGTGTGCACGCTGGATCATCCGCGAGCGTCGCTGCTGTCCGTTTTTCGTTTTCGCGTTGGTATGGGGCTCGGAATCTGACGCTGTCTGGTTGCGCATCACGGGACCGGAAGGCACCAAGGAGATCCTTCGAGCGGAGTTGCGCTGACAGCCGGCGACAGAATGGGGGCGCTTGGGCGGATGGCCTCGCCGCCGATCACGGGGCCAAGAAGTAGTAGTCCGCGGTGTACGGAACTTTCGCGGTTATGCCCCCTGCGTCCGCGCTACACGCCGCGCCGCTCGGAGCCACGCCGCCATCGGTATGGAGTCGCTCGACGTATTGCGTGCCGCTGAGCGTGCCCCCAGCGTCGCCCCCACCGCCCGACGAGACGACGCCTAGCAGTAACCAGGGCACCGAACCCGAGCCGCCGTCGGGCGTATACCCTTGCTGCTTCTGGCCAATGACGTAAGTCCCGTCGGTGGCCTGCCACTCGGGAGATCCAGCGCCCGCCTCGCTCGCAAAGTGTTGCGCCACGACCATCGCGTTGCAGTCACTCAAGGCCGCCTGCGGACCCACGAAGGTCCATGCGTAGTCTGTGCCGCCATCCACCGCGGTAGCTTCGCACGTGTAGTTTTGCGTGCCCGCGCCGGACGCGTGGAGGATCACGGTGGTGCTCGCGTCGATGGTGAACGGGTCATCGTTTGGCAATGCAGGCACCGGACAGGACCCGTCGCCCGTCGCCACGTCGGGAGACGTGTCGCCCATCGCGCCATCGCTCACGTTCGCATCGCCCGAATCGGTGGCGGCCGTCACGTCGCCACCCGAATCGGCCGCGTCCGATCCGTCACTACCGGGCGAGTCCGCCACCGGCCCATCGGAGCCATTGGCGTCGCTGACGGTGCCGTCCGAACCCCCGTCCTCGGCGGGTGTGGGGGTCGGGCTGCTGGAGCCACAACCGGCAAGCAGGGCAAGGCTTATGACGCTAATGCGCTTCATCGAATGCTCTCCTCTCCGAATCACAAGTGCCTGCATCCGGGGTGGATGCCCACGTGCTTCGCAGGCTCTTCGGCCACCCTGGCGCGTCGAGTTATCCGTCCTTGCGTCGCATGCCGAGGACCGAGCGGCCCAGGCCTCCGCCGAGGAGCCCCAGGACCACCAACGGGGCGACGTGTCCCACGAGCACATGCATCGCGTTGGTCAGCGGACACCAGGCGGCCACGGCGACCGACGCCCAAGCGCCACAGATGGCGCCAATGGCCGCTCCGAGCGCCATTGGGCGTCGCGGTTCGATGCCACGACCCATCAAAACGAGGGCCGACAGCGGCACTATGGCGGCCGCCAGCGTGAATCCCATGCAACGCCAACCCACGCGTACGAACGGCTCGACGTACGTGCCAGCAAACAGTTGCATCCACGCGAAGAGGCCGATCGGCGTACCCACGGCCAGGGCAAACATCAGCCAGGGCTTTCGCGGCAGAACGGCCCGCGGCCGCCAAAGTACGGCGACCGAGAGGGGGACGCACGCGACCGCCCACCCTCCGGCCAACTCGGCGGTCGTTTGCCAGGGACGCCAAGCGCCGCGCGCGAAGCCCCCAAGGCACTCGAGCACAACCCCGGCGATCCCTGCCGAGATCACGAAGAGCATCGCGGTTTTCCGCCCCTGACCCGACCGGGTGGGCGACGGCGCCGACCTCACCGAGGCAAGCACTCTTTGTTTCGTGGCCTGGGACGACTCCATCGCTTCCTAAATGGGAACACGCGAGTCGGCGTCGTTGGTTTCAGGGAATCGTCCGCGTGCTGTCGAAATCTGGGGCACGATCGTTGCCTGTACTGCGTTGCCGGCCGAAAGATCCGACGAGCCAATCGACATTAACAAATGACTATAGGCAGGCGTGCCGAAATCCGTAGCCTGCCCATGCGGGGGCAGTTCCTTGCAGGAGCGAGCGCGTGAAGACGGACGCCATCTCGATCGTCGAAGCGGCTTACGACATTTCGGGCGACGACGCCGCGTGGCTCCGGCAACTCATCGATCGCGCTACGCCAGCGCTTGATCGAGGACTGGGAATGCTCGCCTGGCGATATCGGATCGACGGCGCGTTCCGCAAAGAAGTGGAAGTTCGAGGACCTGGCGATCCTCGGGCCCTCGACGCCATGGCGGAGGCTCCAAACAGATACAATTCGGAGGCCATGGAAACGTGCGCAGGGCACGCGCTCCGAACGGGCGCTCAGATGTTCGGACTAAGCGATCGTGAGGCAGAAGCCTTCCCACCATTCGTTGACGTTTTCCACCCGGCAGGTGTCCGCGACGGTCTTCGTTTGAATGCGCTCGATGCCTCCGGATGCGGCGTAATGCTTGTGGCTCCCCAGCCGGACTTCGCGCGCCCCTCGCGGGCGGTCACCTCCCGCTGGGACAGAATCGCTGTGCACCTGGCCGCAGGAGCCCGACTTCGCGATGCACTGGGTGCGGGACTCAATCCCCTTTCGGGCGCATCGGCAATTCTCGATCCCAACGGGTCGGTGCTTCATGTCGATGCCGAAGCCAAGCCACGACTGATGCGTGACGAGCTTCGGCAAGCTGCCCGAACGATCGACCGAGCGCGTAGCAATGCGCGCTCGAACGAGGACGAGGCCCTGGAGCTCTGGCAGGGCCTGGTCGCAGGGCGCTGGTCTCTCATAGAGCAGTTCGATAGCGACGGCCGGCGCTTCATGGTCGCACGCAGAAACGATCCCCAGGTGACAGACCCCCGTGCGCTCAGTCTCCGAGAGCGCCAAGTACTCGCCTACGTGGCCATGGGCCACCCGGCGAAGCTCATTGCCTACGCCCTTGGCGTCGCGCCGTCCTTGGTCTCCCTGACTCGTCGGACCGCGATGCGGAAGCTCGGACTAAAGACTACGGTCGATGTGGTACGTCTCTTCGCGGGACCGCCCGGGTCCCCGGCCCCTCAAGATTTTTGAAGACGCCCGAGTGCGGCCACAGCCTCCGCGCGAGAGCGCACTCCCAGCTTCTTCAGTAGTGATGCCACCTGGTTGGCCACGGTTCGAGCGGACGTGCCTCGGGACGCCGCGATCTCGGAGTTCGACAAGCTTTCGAGCACTGCGAGCGCCACGTCGCGTTCGGCCGCGCTCAGGGAATTCGGCAACGTGGGCCGCGGCAGCGGAAGGCTGAACACCGCGAGCTCCTCACCATCAATCTCGATCCGCGAAGCGCGAAGGCCCAAGGGGACTGATGCGAGTCGTGGCTTCTTGAAATGTCCCGGGCGCAACGCGGAAACGATCCTAGCGCGTCGCCTGAGGGGAATGAACTAGGTCGCGGGGCCGGTTAACAAATGACCATGGAACCAAACTCCCATTCGACCCTATGTGACTAACTGGGTTTGGCATTCGTGCGGGGCGAGCGAACATGCTTTTTGCCATGGATCGGGAGATTCAACCGGCGCCGTCGCCAAGCAAGGCGACGGGGGAAGCGAATCACACAGGGGGGGCTTGGAAAGCGGCGGCCAGCGCTGCGATGGATCGCTACGCAAGCGGTGAAGACGCGGCCTTTTTGGAGCTCTACGATTTACTCGCTCCTAGGCTCTCCGCCTTCCTTCTCCGACGAACTCGGGATGCCTCGCATACCGAAGATCTCTTGCAGCAAACCTTTTTGCAGATGCATCACGCGAGGCGCCACTTTGGCAAGGGAGCCGACGTCACGCCTTGGGCGTACGCTATCGCGCGCCGCCTCTTTATCGACGCTTTCCGCAAGAGGGGTCGAGATGGCCCGCGCGTGGACGCAGAGACGGACGAGGAGTGCGAGGGCACGTCGCCGGACGCTTCGCCCGAGACCGTCCTTGGACGTCGCCAGCTCGCGAAGCAAGTCGAGCGGGAGCTGGCCCGGCTGCCAGAGGCCCATCGGGTAGCCTTCGAGCTCGTCCAGTGCGATGGCCTGACGATCGCCGAAGCGGCCGAGGCGCTGGGTACGACGGTGGCAGCCGTGAAGCTGCGCACCCACCGAACGTACCTCGCGCTCCGAAGCGCCCTGGGCGATGGGGTTCGTGCCGAGCTCCGGGAGACGCTGGCACGTAGCGTGGGCCGTAGCGATTGATTCGCCTCGTGCAGCTGCACGCGCTTTTCCCGAAACCAACCACGGCGCCCCACGTATCCCCAGGTGAGGGGCCGCGCCGCGGGCAAACCGCGGCGGTCGCGCAAGCCCGCGCAGATGCGGCCCGACAAGACGCGGCGACGACATCCGATTCAGCGCCTGTGCGGCGTGCGTGCCCGACGGGAGAACAACCATGATCGCAAACAAGCATCTTTTCATCGCGAAACTCCTGGCATGCGCCGCGTCTGCTACGGCGAGCGTCGGATGCGGCGCGGCAGGCGCGAGCGGCAGGCCGACCGAGTTTGTTGGAGACGACCTCGCGTCCCTACGGGTGGCCGAAACACGCGTCGTCAACGAGAACGTCAACCCGATGGTTCCCGTGCATCTCGCCACCGAGGGCAGCAACATCACGGCCACCTTCGGGCTGCCTGGGCGCAGGCAAGTGGTCACGCGGCTCGATCCGGCATCTCTGGACCTCCTATCGAACGAGCAGACCGGGCGCTCCGAGGAGCCCTCGGCGCCGTCGACTGGAGCGGCGCGCGTGGAGCTAGACGGCGGACGCTTTCTTGTTTGCAGAACGCGGGACAGAGCCGACGGGGGACACGAGGCGGTGGCTCAGATGTGGACCGCCAGTGGCTCGCGGCTCGGAGCGCCGACGGTCATTTCGCCCCCGGATGCGGATGTTTTCGGCGCTCCCCGAGCGGCGACTGCGGACGGCCGCCATGTTCTCGTGACCTTTCCAGAGACCTCCGGCGGGCCGTTCGAGCTGAGGGCGGTGTCGCTCGAAGACGCAGAGCGGCCCGTCGGCTCCGATCGGATGGCCGGGAAGTGACGCGGTGCAAGCCATGACGACGCTCACGCGCCGCCGGCGGATGCTCGGGCCGGCAACTCGAGGCTTGCTGCGAGGCGTGCCAGCTCGGCCCGAACGCCGCTCTCGGACGCAGCATCGACGCCGAGAAACGTGAGGGCGGCGACCACGTCGTCGAACGTGAACGTCCTCGGCAAACGCTCCGCAGATAGAAACCAACTGAGGGCCGTCAGCACGCCGCGCGCGATGGCCGACGACGTAAGAATGGCGGTGGGCGTGCGGATCGTTTCAGCTTGCAGTGCCTGAACCAGCTCCTTGCGCTGCGACGAGGACGGTCCGCCACCCAAGGTGCGGACCAAGACGCCACGGATACGGGGGCTCCTTGTCTCGTACGCTCGGAGCCAAGCCTGCCATTCGTCGTCGGCCGGCCGGTGCTTGTCGTGTGCGAGGAGCAGCAAGTCCCCGTGGGTCGACCAAGCCATGTGCCTTGCCATCACCCCTCCTTCTTGGCTCTGCCACGCGTCGAACGGCAAGGCAAATCGTACGCTCTTCAACCGCGGCGCGCCGCTCCATGCCAGGCCTGACCGAGTAAAGCCGCCGGGATGATTAGCCGTGGCCCTGGCAATCTATTGCAGCCCGGCCTTCCCGTGTTAGCCGATCGAGCCATGAAGGCGTACGACGGGGGCTGCCACTGCGGGCGCGTTCGCTACAGGGTCACGGCCGACTTGGCGAGCGTGACCGCGTGCAATTGCAGCATTTGCACGAAGAAGGGGTTTCTGCATCTTATCGTCCCCAGAGAAAAGTTCGAGCTTGTCTCCGGCGCCGACGACTTGTCGACCTACGAGTTCAACACGAAGACCGCCAAGCACCACTTCTGTCGACACTGCGGAATCCACTCGTTCTATGTGCCACGGTCGGACCCGGACAAGATTGACGTCAATGTTCGATGCCTCGCCGGCGTCGACACCGGCGACATCGCCCCCACGTTTTTCGACGGGCGCAACTGGGAACGCGCGATTACCGAACGCGCCTAAGTTGGCAGCGGAGCCCTCAGCCGACTTCAGCGTCTGCCCACGCCCGCGCATCGAGCACCTGCTCGGCGAGCCGCAACGCGGCGGTGAAGACGGGCGCGGGTGCCCCGCCCTTCAGCGCGCGAAACATGCCTGTGCGCTCGGCCGGGTTCATCGCGGGCAGCAGGGTGGCCCAGCCCGCCAACGACTGTTCGAGCGTCCGACTGCGCTTGAACGCCGTCATCCCGGCCGCAAGGCGGCTCTCCTCGACCAGCTCCCACAGGCGAGGCTGACCCGCTTCTTCCTCCTCGACGTGCGCAAGGAATTGGGCCGTGAACCGCGCGAGCGTGCGGTACGCCCCATGGCCGGCCGCCGCTGTCCTCTCCGCGACGGCGATCTCGAACTTCCGCTCGACCTCGTCGAGTGCCCGGTGATGCTCCTCGTGCTCCGCGTGTAGCGACTGCGCGGCCTCGGGGAGGACGTCGGCGATGATCGGGTGCAAAAACTCCTCCTCGTGCTCCGCGTGCGCCCGCAGCATCGTGACGACCTCGGCCACGATGCGGGCCAGCCTCGCTCGGCCCTCGGACTCGGCGTAATCGGTCGCGCCCGCGAGAATCACGGCCTCGAAGAGTCGCTTGCGGAGCCCCTTGTGAACCAGGGTGTAGAAATCCGTGCGTGCCTGTAGCATCGGAGAATCGTTGCTCATTGTTGCCTCCATGCTCCTTGGACCAGGCCGGAGGGCGACTGTGACAGTGGGGGGCTAGAAATCGGGACCGAGCGCGCCGCGGGCGCCAGACTGCTCGAAGAGCCTCCGAAGCGAGACCACCTCCTCGGGCGCGCTCAGCATCGGGTGCTCGCGGAAAAGCTCGGCGTGCTCCCTCGCGAGAGCGTCCAGCTCGAGGAGCCGGCTCGGGGTCACGCTGCGAATCTGAACGAGCCTCTCGGAGGCGAACTGAAGCTTCTTCGGGTCGACGTATCCCTTGTCGATGAAGCCGCGCGTCTTGCGCGCGCAGCGGCAAGGGTTGGCCTCGTTCACCAGACCGCACTTGTCGTTCATGAAGCTGTAGAGATCGCGACGCGCACGCGCGAGAACCTGCCGGAAGTTCTCCGGGGATAGCTCGGTGACTTCGGCGCCGACTCGGTCGGTGACTCCTAGGATTTCGCCCAGGACGAACACCACCCGCTGCCTTCTATCGAGGCACATGAGCATGGCGAGCGTGCAGCCGACTTTCGCTTCCTCGACGAGCAGCGCGGACGGCACGCCTCCGGCCTCGTCGGGGGTGGGCGCGTCGCCGGCCTCATCGAGATCGTGCACGAAAGACTCGAAGGGTCGCGTGGCCGACTCCAATGGCTGCTTCTTCTTCAGGTTGATGACGTGGTTGACCACGATCCGGTAGAGCCATGTGCGAAACGCGCTCTCACCACGGAACGTAGAGAGCCTCGTGATGACTTTGACCAGCACCTCTTGCGTCACGTCGGCTGCATCGTCGCGGCGCCACACCATTCGGGCGGCGACATTGAAGATCCACGGACCGTGTCGGGTGACGAGCTGTTCGAGAGCGGTGCGGTCTCCTCCCTGCGCCAAGGTGACGAGCTGCTCGTCGGAAGGGTCGGCGGGGGCGTCGGAAAGGGGGCTCTGCTCCCCTGCGCAGCCGCCAGTGCCGGGGCCGGTCATTGCGAATCCTCCACGTTCGGAGGAGCTATGGCGTCCAGAGGAGCTATGGCGTCCAGAGGAGCCATCGCGTCGGGTTGTCCCGCGTCCTGTGATGATTTGCACTGATACATGGCTTCGCCGAATAATTCGGCCTCGATGTATCCGTGAGCGCACTCCATCCCAAGCAACTTCAAAAATCTCGAGGTGCTCGAGCTACTCGAAGAGCTCCAATCGAAGCTTGGGCGCATGAGCCACACATGGCAGTCGGCACCTCGAACAGGCTTTGCCTTCATGAGTGGCCCAACCGTCCCAAATGCAAGGTGGCCCGGACGAAGGTCGAACACCGTGTCGGTGTCATCTATGGCAAACACGTCGCTTGCCTCTAGCTCTTTGTCCGTCACGCATGGGCCTTGCTCGTCGACGTGCGCCGGTTTGCAGTTAAAAATCTTCTCGTGGCCCACGACGTAGCCGTTTGGGCACTTCGCGCCCATGGCCTCGATGCACTTTGCGTCGTTCCCATCGCACGTCTGCCATTCGTTGCCGTCGGGGCCAATAACGGTGGCCATCCTCACGGCGCACGCAACCGCGAGCGCCGAGAAAAGCAACACGAAGAAGAATGGATGCCGGACCCGCCGCACTGGGTGCATGGCTGTTATCCCGAGCGCGTCGTAGTGATCTTGACCACCCCTAGCAGCCATGTTTGCTCTCGAGGTCGTCCCGCACGTGTGCGAGAGTATCGCTGCCCCGCGAAGCGGTCTACCGACGGGCTCATGCCGCACCCGGCAGACGCCGCGGCCCGCAGTGAAGCATTCACTCAGAATGCCCCGTCACCGATGGTCCCATCGAGGGCCGCGTCAGTAGGGGTCCCGGCGTCGGGAGACCCTCCGTATAGTGACGAAATCTCGGCGTCGGTGAGGGCGCGGCTGTACACCCGAATTTCATCCAGCGAACCATGGAAGGTATAGGTTTGGGTCTGTACGTTGGCGCCAATGATGAGGTGCGCGGTCGTGCTGCTCTTGGCGGACTGGAGGCATTCAGTGACCCCGACAAAGCGCCGCTGGCGTCTCCCGCCAAACTACTACCGGCGCTACCTCCCGACGCGGTGCCTGGGCTCCCGCTGCTCGATTGACCCGAGCTCGAGCTTGAACATGCAGCAAGCGGCCCGATCGATGCCGCAAGGACCCAGCCCCAAAAACACTTCTGATCCAAGCCCCACCTCCTCGCTCGCAGCCTATGGCTGCAACCGATATACCTGCACGGCGTTTCCACTGAACGGTTTGCCGTTGAGTGTGACGGTGTTCGAGCCAACGGGCCCGTCGGCGCACGTGGCTCCCGTCGCTTGTCCATTCAGATAGTCCTCGCTGGAAAGCACGGTGCCATCGGGGCTGAGCGACGCGCGACCTTGAGTGCCGCTCGAGAGACCGAGGTTCAAATCGAAGCAGGTGCCGTTGCCTTGCACGTTAGAAATAACAGGTGCTGGGCTCGTGCCTACCAAGCTCGATCCGTTGGGCACTTCGTTCTCACAGCTCCCCGCGGAGCCATCGGCGGAAGCTGCGGTCAAGACGGCATAGACGTAGTCAGCCGTCCAATTTCCGGGAAAGTCTGTCTGCAGCTGAATCTCGTGGAAGCACAAGTTCAGATTGGTATACCGGCCGTCTTGACTGTAGCCGATGGGATCGGCGGGGATATCGTTGCCCGCCATCAACCAGTGTTTTCCGTTGAGGTACCTCGTGATCGCCGAGACTGAGTCGAATGCGACGGTCGCAGCATCCACCGATGCCGAGCCGTCCGCTGCATCCTGAGCTCCGGAATCCACGTCGACCGGGGCCTCGGAGCTGTCTTCGGACGCGGCATCGCCCGGGCTCATTGGACCTGAGGCGTCGCTCGTCGAGCCGCTGAGGCTCCCAGAGCCGCTTCCCGATCCGCCGCTCGTCGACCCCGCGGAAACAGCACCGCTACTCCCAGAACTGGCGCCGGAGCTACTCCCAGAGCTTGCGCCGGAGCTGCTGCCCGCGCCGCTCGACGAGCCAGAGGTTCCCTCGCCCGAGCTTGCGCTGCTCGTGCCCCCGTTCGAGCTCGAGCAGGCCACAAGAGGGCCGATAGCCGCCGCAAGTATACAGACCCTAAAACACTTTTGATCCACGACCCACCTCCACTTGGCTACGGACACAGACCGGCAGAGCCCGAGCTGTAGATAGCCGCCACTTCAGCCCCCAGGGGGCCGATGGCTACAGCGAGCGCCGCGATTTCCAACAGTCTTCGGCTCAATGTGCACCTCCCTCAGATTCGACGTCAAAAGCGAGCACCCATACCGTTGGCGCCGAGCAGTGATCGGCGTGCGCCGAGCCTCAGTTCGAGACTGGAGCTACCGGCACGGGCATCCACGGAGAACCGCACCCGATAACGAGGGTCAGTCCTGCTCCGAGTTGCGCCGGAGTGGTCGTGGTCGCCAAGAAGGTTGTCGTCGTCCCAGACCCGTTGATGTCGATCCCCGCACCGTTGAACGCGTAGGTGTCAGCCGCGATGGGCACAGGCCCCGAGCATGACTCCTCCGCTGGCGTGAATGTGATGTTGCCCCCGTCCAACACAAACGTTCCCGTCTGGATAAGCTCGTCACCGGTTACGGTCGACGTCTTTATCAGGATCGTTGCCTGGTAGGTCCCATTCGCGTTCAACGTCCACTCAGCCTGGACGTTGCCTGCGTTGTTTGTGTTTAGCCAATTGCCGAAAATGCTCGGCTCGGCGACGGGAGCTCCAGGCGATGGGTCAGAGCCGTTCACAGGCTCAGGCATCCACGGGGAACCGCACCCCACGACAAGGGTAAGTCCAGTTCCGATCGGCGGAGCGGTGGTCCTTAGGTACGTGGTCGACGTGCCGCCTGGCGCCGTAGTGACCAGACCCCCGCCGTTGAAAACGTAGAGGTCCGTGGAAGGCGTGAGCGCTCCAGGGCACGTCAGCGATGTCGGCGTGAATGTAATAGTGGCACCGCTCACTACGAAATTGCCCTTCTCGACAAGCTCGTCACCGGTCACGGTCGACGTCAACACCAGGACCGTAACCTGGTAGGTGCCGTCGGAGCTCAAGACCAGCTCGACGGAGGTCGGTCCGTCTACGGCGAGCCAGGTGCCGACGAGGGTCGGACTTCCGGAGGCCGGAGAGCCGGAGCTACCGCCGGGTGAGGCGCCGCTCGCGCTCGCGCCGGGGGACGTGGCGCCGCTCGTCCCGGCCCCCGCAGTGGAGCCGCCGGCAGAACCGCCCGCAGAAGGCGACGCGCCGCTCGTCTCGGCGCCGGAGCTAGAGTCGCCTGTAGACGAGGCGCCGCTCGACGACAGGCTCGTGCCCGAGCCTCCACACGCCGTCACGGCCCCAAGCAAGCCGACGGTGATGGAAACGGCCAGGACTCTCATAAGGTCTCGGTTCAAGACGCACCTCCAGGAGCGGGTTGGAACTATCATGATCATTTCGGCGTGTTTGCGACGTTTTCGAATCAGCGAGCTCAGGTGGAATGGGATTAGTACCGCCCGCGGAGACCCAGCATCAGCCAGTCGTGCGAGGCGGTAGATCCAATGACCGAAGAGCCCTCGTCGGCGCCGTTCACCGTTAGGCTCGTGGAAGTGTAGGAGCCGAATCGGTACGTGATGAACGGCCCTACTCCAACGGAACCGAGTTGGAAGTCGCAGCCGGCCGTCAGATCGACATCGACGCCGCCGAAGGAGCCGCTAGTTTGATTTACACCGTCGTCCTCGCTCAAGGTCAGGACCTCATAGGAAACACCCAGCCCGACCCATGGGTTTACTTGCGAGGGGGGCGGGAGGAATCGGTATTCACCGTGGACGCCGATGTCGAAGTCCCAGACGTCGCAGGAGGTTCCGGTGGCGTTGCATGCCGACGAGAAGCCTTCGCCCGGCGCGCCGAGCCCGAAACCCACGTGGCCGCCGACCACGATGCGACGGAGGATGATGAGGTCGCCAGTACCTTCAAGGTGTAACAGCCCGCTTGCGATGTCACCGAGCGACTCGCCGCGATAGAGGTTGCCGCCCGGGATGCCATAGCTCACGCGAAGGCCGCCTCCCCAACGCATGATGGGCTCGGGGGGCGGAGGCGGCGGTGGCGGCGGTGGCCCCGGTGGGGGTGGCGGGGGCGGCGGAGCATATGGCGGTGGAGGCGGGGGCGGCCCTTGGGGCACCCCGATGGTGAGGTTCACAACCTGTGGCCGCAACGTTACGGTTGCCGCAGTGTCTGCAGCCGCTCCCTTTGCGGAGAGCAAGGTTGCACAACCGAAGAGAATACCCAAACCGCCGCGTGAGAATATACCCATTGAGACCCTCCTATTCATGCATTTCATCGTGCGTGCACGGCACATAGACCACACGTGTGCTGACTGTCGCGAAACTTTCTGGTGGCTACGCCGCGTTTGCTATGCCGAGTTTGCTATGCCGAGTTTGAACCTCGATGCGACGACTCATCGCGGCATTTGGATTGGCGAATGGCCCGCGGAACCGTCGCTCACGTCCCTCGACGCGCAATATGCGCGAACGAGATCGGCAAGCGATGCGAAGCCAAGGCACCTTCGCGCCGAGGCCAGTACCGACGACACCGTCCTGGGGGCCAAACCGAGTTTTATCGCGATGGCCTTCTGCGCGAAGCCGACGGCAAGAAGGGCGAGCACGTCTCGATGGGCCCGGCCGAGCCGCCGCCAGTCGATCGGCCTGGCCGAATTACGGCTCATCACGGCGCGGCGCATGCCATCGGCATCCACTCCCACGAGATTGGCCCAGTGACCGCAAGCAATCTCGCGCCAGATTCGGGTAGCCTCGCGCAACTCGAACTCGGTACCGCTTGCGGTGAGCATTGAGTCCACTGGCGTCCCTCGATGCGCGACGCTCCCATGCGACCAAGCATTCAGCTCGGGAACGGTCGCGAGCCCCAATCGGGCGCCGAGGCAGAGCTTCAAAAGCAGGTTCGACATCTGCCTCGCCACCGTGTAGCTCGACGTGCCACGCTCGCGGGCAATGAGGGAGTTGGAGTGTCCCGTATTGGCCAGCCGGGCGACTTCCAACTCCGCGGACGTTAGTTCCGTCAAACGCCCCAAGGAGAAGCTCACGATAATTAGGTCTTCACCCTGACCGAGAGCGCGGATGCGCAAGTTTCCGGGCCATCCGGGCTCCAAATTAGCGCGCTTGCCCACAATCTCGGCGATCCGTACAGGCGAGAGGTCGCCGCCCGCGTTCGCAAGGCCGCCGCCGATAACGCGGCGTGTCGCCGCACGTCCTTCAAACGTCATGTTCCCCGCCACGGCCAACTCTGCGCCCATGCCGTCCTCCTGGCGCCCGCTGGCGCCTTCGAAGACGGCTATCGCAAGGCTGGTGCCAATCCGTTAGGGCGACGATCTCCGTGGAAGCAGCGGGAGAGCCACGTTCCGACCCCGTGCAAGTCGCACGCTTTGCACGTGCGCCCGAGGTGCATGCACGTGCTTCGGCCTACCCCGCCTACTCGGGGTCCTTGTCGCCTATCCCGTGCTTCTTCATCAGGCGATAGAGCGCGAAGCGGTTGGACAGGCCCAGAAGGCTCGCCGCCTTGCCGATGCTGCCGCCGACCGCCCCGAGCGCATCGCGGATCTGGTCCGCCGAGGGCTCCGAAGAAGAAGGACGAGAGCTTGCGGACACAGCGGCTCCCGGGGGCGCGGACGCAGGTTCGCGGCGCCACTCTTTCGGGGGCTCCACATAGCTCTGGGCCGATTCGGACATGGACTTCCACAGGAGAGCCTCCAGCTGTCGGGTGTTGTTTTTCAAGTCTTGGCGTAATGCGCAGTCGATGAAGCCCGGCGTAAAGCGAGCGAAAGTGCGGCCCGCCCCATCACGCCCCACGAAGCGCTCGGCCACATCGGGGCTCTCCCGAGCGGCCGCAAACAAGAGATGCCTCGCGAGCAGCGGGATGTCCTCGCGTCGAGACGCCAGGGGCAAGAGCTCGATGATGGAAGTGAGCCGAGCGCCCAGATCGTGCTTGAGGGTGGACGGATCGCGGTTGGTCGCTCCCACAAGGCGAAAATCCGCCCGGCGAGGCGTGCTCTCACCAAGCCGCGTGTACTCGCCGCGCGCGTCGAGCACGCGAAGCAGGTGTGCTTGCTGCTCCAAGGGTAGCTCGGCGATCTCGTCGAGAAAGAGCGTTCCGCCATCGGCCGAGCCTACGAGACCTGGACGTTCGGGCATTCCCGCGTTCGGATAGTTTCGGGCGCTTCCGAAGAGCTCCGCATCGATGAGACCTGCGGGCAGCGTGGCCGCGTTTCGAGGCACGAAGGGCTTTGGCGCTCGGCTCGACATCGCGTGAATGGCCCGCGCCGCGAGCTCCTTTCCGCTGCCGCTCGCACCGACCAAGAGCACGTGCTTGTTCGACCTGCCCACGAATGCGAGCTGCTCGCGCAGATGCCACGTTGCGGGTGACTCGCCCAGGATCCCAAAGACGTCCGGCTCGCCGAACTCGCCCCACGCGGTCTGCGGCAAAAAGCGCCCCTCGGGAATGAACGCCGGCCGGCGGGCACAGAGCAGAAGGAGCTGACGACGCAAGTAGATCGTATCGCCAGGACGAATGACGGCCGCATTGGTTCGCACGCCGTTCACTCGAAGCTCGCATTGGCCGACGCTGTCGATGACGAGGCCTTCCTCTTTGGACGTGATCACGAGCTGGCGTCGAGAGACGCCTTCGCCCTGAAGCGGTGGACCCGGCGTAAACGTGCCTGGACGCTGGCGACCGAATCGAACGCGTGCTTCTCCGGGCTCGCCGTCGCCTCGCCCGAACACCTCGGATTGGCCGATCGGCGCGGGCATTGCGATCTCACCGACGCGCCAAGGCTCCTCGGCCGACCACGCCAGGACAACGACGGTTGCCTCGCCGCCATCGGCAGCGCGGCCGGATAGCACGCCGCTTTCGACCGGAAGGACGGTAATGAGGTCGGGCATGAGAGACGACCAATCATGTTGTCATGGACAAAGCGACTGGCAAAGGATGCGACGGCCTCCTTTGCGCGAGAGAAGCGCCTTCGTAGCAATCTCGTCAATGGCCATATTGTCGAAGCGGCCGGAACGTCCCGACGTTGTCAGCGCACTCATCGGTCTGCGTCCACGATGCTGCGTGAATGTCACAATATCTTGGATGACCTTCTTATGGTGGAAGACAGAGACAACATTGACCCTCGTTGGGAGGGCTGGAGGCACCCTGCTCGCTTCGGATGCCGGGTCTTTTTCGATTTTCGGAATCGGTGCTGCTTCGCACTTTTAATGGTTGACGACACCGGCATCCAATAGGTAAACGAGCCTCATGCGTACATGGGTGGGGGGCGCCATCGCGGCGTGTGCTGTGCTTACGGGATGCGCCGGAGCGCGCTACGACTTCGCCGCCGACCATGCGCGGTATCCCATCTCGTTTTCGCCGGCTCTTCCGGACGATAAGGGCACAATTCTCTATCTTGGGCACGAGCTCGAATCCAAAGGCTCGTTCGAGTTTTCTACTTACCAGCTGGGCTTCCTGTATAGCCTCACCTCCGGCACGATCGATGTCTCTGACCAGATCAACGCAGAGGTGGTCAAGAGGGGAGGAGAAGGAGTCGTGGGGCTCGCGCTCGAGAACACGAACTGTTTCACGAACTATCTGTTTCCCCTCCCGCTACTCCCATTTTACCCAGGTTGTCAGGTCGTCACGGTAAGGGGTACGGTCGTCAGCGCGAAGCGGCAAAAGGTCGCCGACATGACCCCGGTAGCGGGCCTCCCGCAGCCAGGAGAAGCACGATGATGCGGCCGTCGTCGCTAGCTCGGTGGATGCTTGTTTTGCCGCTTACGACGCTGAGCTGCGCGGTGCACGTGGCCACCCTGCCGCCGGCGGTGCCCATCGTACCGGTGTCGTTCGAGGCAAACTTGGTCACTGTCCAGCAGTGTGAGTATCGCGGCGTGGCGTCTAACCAGGCGGGAGCGCGCGAGGAAGGCGCGAACCTGGTGCTCGCGTTCACGGGGACGCTTGGCAAGGCTGTCAACTGCCCGAAAGAAGCCGTCGACAAGATCCTCGCCATGAGCAAAAGCGGGAGTGTGCAATGAAGCATCTCCCAGTAGCCGCGCTCGGGTCGTGTTGCGTGTTGGCGTTGGCGGCTTGCCAGACGTCAGGCTTCAGCGCACTTCACACGGTAAATCCAGTCATGCTGGGTCCTGTCCCGTCTCTCGGCAGTGGCCCCGCGCCGGCGGGCTCCTCCTTGGGCCCGTTCCAGTCTCGCAGCGCGAATAGTATGGATTATATCGTCCTCTATTCCGACGACGGCACGGGGGTGCAGGTCGCAGGCTCGCAGGCAACCTCGTCGCCCAACGAAGGGGATTTCCGCGTGCTCTTGGCGACGGCCGGGGATCCCGCCCAGCGAGTTGCCACAAATCACATTAGCTGCGGCGGTTACGACTATAACTTATTCTTTCTTTGGCTCAGCGCAAAATCGTGGTGCGAGACGTCTGGCGACATGATTGTGCCACCGCCGACAGCTGCGCCCGTGAACGCGAAGGTATCCGCGCCCGCCCCCGACGTTCGGCCCGAGGTCACGACCGCCGATCCGGCGGAAGTCACCGTGACAACCGAGCCGCCGGAGCCGCTCTACGAGGAGCAGGCCGACCCCGCCGGCCCTGGTTATGTTTGGACGCGCGGATACTGGGGTTGGACCGGTGTGGACTGGGCTTGGTACCCGGGCGCGTGGCTCATGGCTCCCGAGGGTCGCCTCTATATCGAACCTTACTACGAGAGGGTCAATGGCAACGTCGTGTACGTCGGAGGATATTGGGGTGCGGCAGAAGGCCCGCGCCGCAGTTATGGCGGAGACCAGATCGTATTTGCCGCCGCGGTGAGGCCATCCGACTATCGACGCGGCGAACAAGTGGGCATCGTGCATAACGCGGGCGCGCAGCCCGGTTCACGCCCAGCCAGCGCCTACGTGCACGCGACTGGCACGGTGCGCCCGCTGCCAACACGGGTCGAATCGCCGCGGGCCGTGGCAACGGGGGCACCTCGTCAGATTGCACCTGCTCCCTATCGCCCCGCGCAGGGCTCCGTGGCTTCTGCGCCTGCTCGTTTCGCACCGCCTGCGCCTTCCCACAAGAGGAAGTAGCCGACAACCGTTTTTACCCGGTGTCGCTTCGCCTCAGGGAGCGCGGGCGCAGCGCAAGAATGAGAAGGGGTGGCTGCGAGATCCTGACCGAGCCTCCATCCGAAAGGACGTCGACGTGAGGTCGAGAAGCCGTCTCGATGGCACGTGGATGCACGCGCGCATCCGCGCGCTCGTTTTCGATAATTCGATAATCGGAGGGTCACCTCCGGACTTCGGTCGGTGCACGGGGCACACACCAATATTTCTCGGGAAAAGTTAGGCCGGCGCCGCTGGCCGACCAATTGCTCGATAGACGGGCACCGTTGTCACACCGTGGACGTGTGCTGTCCCTTCTCGGAGCCCCCTTCTCGGAGCCACCATGCGAACGAAAAATATCCAATCGATATTGCGAACGTCTGCCATCATCACGGGCTGCGGCCTTGCCGCGGCGTCCGCGCTGCCGCAAGTCGGGTGCTCCTCGGGAGCCCCGAGGGGCGAGAGCTCCGTGGGGTCACCCGCGTCCGGGGCAGGCTCGCACGCCGAGGTAGGCCAGGTTGGGTTCAACCTGACGCTCCCTGGGGGTGAGACCGTCAACACGGTCAACTACAGCATCACGGGCCCCAACGGCTTCACTCTGAGCAACTCGGTGCCGGTCCAGAACAGCACCACGATAACTTTCTTGGTCGGCGGCATCCCCGCCGGTAGCAACTACTCGGTCACGATCTCGGGCACGTCAGCGGATGGCACCGTGACCTGCAGCGGGAGCGCAACGTTCTCCGTCGTCGCGCACACGACGACGACGGTCACCGATACCCTGCAGTGCAACGCGACGGGCGGAGAGGCTGGAGCCGTCTCGGTTACGGCGCCGACCTATGCGTGCGCGAGCATCTTCCAGGGCTCCATCTCGGCCAGCCCGACGGAGACGGTGCTCGGTGGCACCATCGCCCTGGCCGCCGCGGGCGCGGCCGTCAACGCGAGCGCGCTCACCTACACATGGTCCGCGCCGAGCGGGACCTTTTCGGCGGCGAGCTCCGCGAGCACCAACTTCACATGCACGACCCCGGGCCCGGTTACAGTCACCGTAACCGTGGGCGATGGCCCCGTGCCCGACGGCGCGTCCCCGTGCCCCGCGGCGAGCGCCACAGTGGCGGTCACCTGCGACGTTCTGAATCCGAGCTCACTCGTGGTCAGCAGCTCTACCTACAGCGCGTCGCAGGGCGCCGTCGCATCGCTGGCCGTCGGTACGGCGCTGCCGGATACCGCCACCGCGACAATCCCGGCGGTCGCGGGCAACGACTACGTCAACGTGTGGAACAACGACTCGGCCGACGGCAGCTTCGGCGTCACCTCGGCGATCCAGCTGACGGACATCGACCCGAGCAGCGGCCACGTGTTTAGCACCCTATCCGTGCCGACCAACCAGGTGGTCACGAGCTTCTCTTCGAAGTCGGAGCTCGGCCTGCACTACGTGGTGGATTCGAGCGGCGCCGCGCACATCGTGTTCGTCGGTTACGCCGGCGCCGGAGTCGGGGCGCTCGACGTGTCGAACTCCGACGCTGTCCCCGGGCAGGACCCGACCAACCCCGTGACCTTCGCCTTCGGCCCGACCTACGCGTTCGCCCGCACGATCGTGTCGATGGATGCGCTGGGCAACCTCTCCTATACGCCGACAATCGACTACGGCGGCAATAATGGCCGGTCCGCCCTCCTCGGAGCGAGCGGCCTTTACTATACGGTCGGCAACGCCAACAACGGCAACGCCAAAACCTTCGGCTCGGGAAACGGGACGAACCCCGACGTCACCGAGACGACCGGGCTCGAGGTCGTCACTCCGATCAACGGCTCGACGTCGAACGTGGCGATCCCGGCCAACAACTCGGCAGAGGTCGACCCGCTCATCCAGTACACGCTCACCGACGGCGGGAAGGCCGACAAGCCGGGCAAGGACGACAACTACCGCGGCGTGACCGAGTACGGCGGCGCGCTCTACTTCACCAAAGGCAGCGGTAGCAACGGCATCGATACGGTCTACACCGTCGCGCCCGAGCCCACGGTGGCCAATGCGGCGTCGGCGACGATCACCGTCGTGCCCGGCTTCCCGACCGATCCGGCCAGCACCGGCGGGAACTTCACGCCCTTCGCGGTGTTCTTCGCCAATTCGACGACGATGTACGTGACGGACGAGGGCACCGGCAACTCGACCGACACGTCGAGCCACGCGGGCCTCGAGAAGTGGAGCCTCGTCAACGGCACCTGGCAGCTCGACTACGTGCTGACAAGCGGTCTGATCGGCACGGTCGACAGCAACCTGACTGGCTCCGACGGACCGTGGCCCAACGTGACGACGATCGGTCTGCGCAACCTGACGGGCGTCGTGAACGTGGCCACGAATACCGTAACCCTCTGGGCGACGACATCGACGTCGAGCACCTCGGGCGACAACGGCGCCGACCCGAACAAGGTTGTGACGATCACCGATCAGCTCGGGGCGACGACGCTGACGGGCGTGGCGAGCGAGTCGTTCAGCGTCCTCGTGGGACCGACCTACGGCACCGTTTACCGCGGTGTCGCTCACGTGAACTGAGCTGCGAGCAAGGCGCTCGATCCGAGCTTGCGATGCTCGTCGAGCGCCTTCGCGTGCCGGATCGAGCTTGTTCGCGGGTGTGCCCGACTTGGTACGCAGGGGTACCCGACTTGGTCAACCGGGGTACCCGACTCGGTCAACCGGGGGGTGCAAACCGGGTACCGGGGTGACACTTTAGACCGGGTACTCCGGTGACACTTATTTGGGTGACGGGTCGGGCCTGAGGCCGGCTGGCGACAAGGAGGTCGCCAGTGCCGTGGAAGGAGACCCGTGTCGTGGACGAGAGAGTTCGATTTATCGCGGCCGTGCAGGAAGACCCTCGCGGCAATTTCACGCAACAGTGCGCGCGTTTCGGGATAAGCCGGGCGAAGGGCTACAAGTGGCTGCAACGCTACCGCGAGCAGGGCCCCGAGGGGCTTCGCGACCGTAAGCCTGTACCGGGCGGCTGCCCGCACAAGACACCGGACGCGGTGGAGGATTGCGTGGTGCGGCTGCGCAAAGAGTATCCCCAATACGGGCCCAAGAAGTTACGCGCGATGCTGTTGGAGCGAGCGCGGGAGATGGCGATTCCGGCGGCCAGTACGATCGGCGACATTCTGGACCGCTACGGATTGATTCGCCCGCGGCCGGTGCGGCTTCGGACGCCGCCCAGCAGCCATCCGTTGGCCCATGCGCAGCAACCCAATGACGTGTGGTGCGTGGACTTCAAGGGCGACTTTGCGCTCGGGGACGGGACGCGCTGTTATCCGCTGACCATCACGGACGCGGCATCGCGCTACCTGATCAAGTGCGAGTCGGTGTCGCGTCCGGACGAGACGCACTGCCGCCCGCACTTCGAGCGCGCATTCCGGGAATTCGGCTTGCCCGCAAGGATTCGCTCTGACAATGGTCCGCCCTTCGCCAGCAAGGCGATCGGGGGTCTGAGTCGCCTGAGCGTATGGTGGCTGCAACTGGGCATCCAGCCGGAGCGCATCGAGCCGGGCAAACCGCAGCAAAATGGCCGCCACGAGCGCTTCCATCTCACCCTCAAGCAGCACACGGCGTCGCCGCCCCGGAGTCAGGCCTCGGACCAGCAACGCGCCTTCGATCGCTTTCGTCACGAGTACAACGACGTGCGGCCCCACGAAGCGCTCTCGCAGGTCCCGCCAGCGCGCCACTACGCGCCTTCGTCACGGGCGATGCCCGACGCACCCCGTCCACCCGATTACGACCCGGACATGGCCGTGCGCTGGGTTGGAGAGAAAGGGATGATGTCCTTCAAAGGCACCCCGCTGTACGTCGGCGAGCTGTTGGCGGGTCAGCCGTTGGGCCTTCGCCAGCTCGACGCCGATGAGTGGGAGCTCTTGTACGGCCCCATCCTGCTGGGTCACCTGCTCGTACGCAAAGGCGTCGCCCGCATCGAGCCCCTTCGCTGAAGGCCCGGTCCGTGTCCGACCTTTTGAGGACTCCGGCTACGCGCTCGTCGGAGAGCGTCGCCCACCTCCTCGGAGAGCGCCACTGGGCAATCGGAGAACGCCTCTTAAGCTCCGGGTTTCTGTCGCTGGCAGCCCAGTCCGCGTCACCCTGCCACCCGGTTTGAATCGCCGGAAGGACGGGTTTGCGATAAAGAACACCTACGGACCTGTAACCCAGGTACCCGGTCTAAATCGTCACCCAGGCTCCCGGTCCCTCAG